>Ga0075464_10000451_pt1 | contig 18031 bp, 12 predicted proteins | sample DEB19_08_DNA_5_FD_75068 | JGI IMG/M metagenome (GOLD analysis project Ga0075464, IMG submission 75068) | Aqueous microbial communities from the Delaware River and Bay under freshwater to marine salinity gradient to study organic matter... | ecosystem: Environmental > Aquatic > Marine > Coastal ...
TTAATCCATTCAAAACTATTTCTGTGCAAAACAATCCAACCGTTTTTTTCCATTTTTTTCATCAAACGACTTATCACTTCGCGAGAACTATTTAAGTCAGAAGCAATTTCTTGATGCGTTAATTTAATAGTCGTCCCAAACTTATCTACTTGCTTCTTCAAATAAAATTCCAAGCGCTCATCCATATTTTTGAAAGCCACTTCGTTCACGGTTTTTAATAACTCTTCGTAACGTGTTCGATAGGTCTTGATGACAAAATAATGCCAGCTTTTAAATTCACTCAGCCATTTGTCCATGAATTTAATAGGAATGGAAATTAGCGTCACATCTGTTAGCGCTTTTGCCAATACTTGACTTTGCTCTGCTTGAAAACTACAAACCATAGAAACAGCGCAGGCTTGTCCTGGCGAGATATAGTACATGAAATATTCATCTCCTTCTTCATCCTCTTGATACAATTTCACTGTACCATCGATGACCATCATCGTTGAACGAATATTTTGTCCCACTTTTAATAAAGGGGTGCCCGCTGCCACTTCTTTAATTTCTGCATTTTCTAAAATGGCATCATACAATCCTTCTTCTAAACCTGGAAATAGGACTTTCAATGCTTGTTTGGTAATCATACCGCAATTTATGCTATTTTACTTTTATTGTAGTTCTTTGTGAAAGCGATAACTGTCATTACAAGTAAGTATGTAATCCCAATGGTTGTGATCGATTGTATCAGAGGATAATCGGATCCTTGTCTTGCTCTTATCCCCCAGAATGCCCAGGCAACCACCAATGCATATGAGCCAACTTGATATTTTTTTAGCATAACCGCTGAGAGTATCAAGGCAATTAAAATCATGATTACACTCCAGTACATTGGAGCCAAGCCAAAGCCGTTAAATTGATAGGATACCAATAAGGCTGTGCTATTTGCAATAGTCGCCACCGAAATCCAACCTAGATAGACCATAAAAGGCGTATCGAGCAATAGACGCTGCGTTTTTGTTAGATTATAAATGCCAGTTCTACTTTTCAAAAACAATTGAATCAATGTAATTAAAAACAAAAGCATAATAAGTACAGATAATTCAATCTGCAAATAATGCCATGCTATTATCCAAGCCATATTTAAAACACAAGTCGTCAGAAAATAAGGATTTATGCGCTCGATAAAAGCGAATACTTTTTCATACTGGCTGCGTTTAATAGTAAAATAAGTTAAGGCAATCGTATAAGACATTAACATGCAATAAATGATACCCCAAATAGAAAATGTAAATCCAGCTGGGACAAAAGCATTCGGATAAAAGCCTGAAACCTGGCCCGTATTCATCCCATTAATAGGAAGTATATTGGCCAAGGCATTCACTGCAATCACGCCGATAAAAAGTACCCAGGTAAACATTATTTTCATTTTAAATATTTGTTAAACCAATTGATATGGGCATTGTGACGGTGTACAATATAACTTGGCACTCGAATACCATGGTTTTGATTTGGATAAATAATTAACTCAGTTGGGATACCCTCTGATTTGAATGCCTGGTACATTTGTTCTGCGCCAATCACTGGTACATTAAAATCTGCCTGACTCGCCATGAATAATGTAGGCGCTTTGATTTCTTTTACTTTAAAGAATGGATAAGATAAGGCCTCCCATTTTTTTGGATTTTCCCAAGGCTTCCCAATCTCAGCCTCATATTGAGCGATATATTGATCTGATCCATACACCGAGATCATTAAAGAACTACCTGCTCCGCTCACAGCTGCTTTAAAGCGCTTATCTGTGGCAATGGTGTAATTGGACAAAATACCACCATAGCTCCAACCGGCAATACCCAGTCTGTTTGGATCAGCAATACCTTCCTTAATTAAATAGTCTGCAGCACCAATAATATCTTTTACTTCTTTGTTACCCCAGTCACCAGAAATCGCACTTACATAAGCTAGTCCTCTTCCGCTACTTCCACGATAATTCACATTGGCAACTGCATAACCCGCCTGAGCGTAAATACGAGAGGTCAGATCAAATGCAAAGTCATCTTGTGCTACAGGACCACCATGTATAAATAAAATCAACGGTAAATTTCTTGCATTACTATCGGGTAAGTGTAAAATGCCAGACACGATCGTACCATCAGAAGAGGTAGATTGGAATCCTTTATGATATCCTTTTTTTACACTTGCAACAAAACGATCTTGTAAGTGTGTCAATCTTTTAGCCGTTTTATTTTGAAAACTATAAATTTCGTTTGGTGTTTCTAAATTACTAAATAGCAATACCATGTCTCCTTTGTCATTCATGTCCATTGCGCTATACACACCCATTTCATTGGTTAACAATTCAGGCTTTTCTGTTTGAATATTGAATTGAACTACATGTTGCTTACGATCGTCTTCTACTAAAGTCAAAACAGACTGACCATCAATAGACCAATAAATGCTAGAGAAAGATCGATCATATTTTGCTGATACAATTTTTGCTGTATTTGTTTTAATATCATAAATGCCTAATTGTGCTAAATCATACATATCATAGTCCTTATCTGAATTGGATTGTAAAAAAGCAATTTTAGTATTGTCAGGGCTAAACACTGGATTGTTATTGGCCCCTTTAAAACTTGTGAACTGCAATGGTGTAGCACCTTTGGAGAAGGATAATAAAAACAAATCTGTATTGGAGTTCTTGTCAGGATTGGATGTCACATTGCTTGAATAAGCAATCATCTTGTCGTCAGAACTGATTGCCACATCTGATTCATTAAAGTTGCCTCTTGTTAATGTGTCTAATTTTTTTGTTTGCACATCTAAAACATATAAATGCGTTTTTCTATTATCTAAATAACCTTCGTTATCCTGCTTAAATTTATACCTGCTGATTTCGTATGGCTTTCTAACTTTTGATTTAGCAGTGTCTGCATAATTAAAATCCTTAATGACCATAACTATTTTCTTACCATGATTATACCAAACATAATCTTGTATCTCCCCTTTTATATCTGATAACTGAACGCCTTCACCACCGCGACGGTCCATTAAAAATAGTTGTGAACCATTGTCTTCGTTGGCACCCTTGCTTAAATATGAAATATATTTGCCATCCGGGCTCCATTGGTAATTACCAACACCCTTTGTTTGTTCTGTTAAAGTGATGGTCTCTTTTCCGTCAGCACTCATCATGTATAGCTTTGATATGGTTCTGTCTTTAGCTGAATCGATTTTTGATTGACTATATAAAATCCAATTTCCCTCTGGTGAAATTTTAGGTCTAGAAACGGACTCCAAACGATATACATCATTGGGTACTTGCGCATTCACCACATTCAGTGAACAAATTGTTACAAGGGCGGTTAAGCATTGCTTGATTATTGTCTGCATAATTTTAGTTTATATAGAATACTAATTTACTACATAATTCCTTGCAGATAGAGGGAAAAGTAAAGGCGGTATCAAAATACCGCCCAAATCTCATTGCTGTCATGGATGGAGTTGAACCATCGTGAAGGGTTTTGCTGACCCTTGCCTATCCGTTCGGCCACATGACGATAGGCCAAAAATAAGTAAAAATATTATATAGTCTACTATTTTGATAGACTTTTATAATTAAAAAAAGACCCGAATAATTAGTTCGTGTCTTTTTTGAATCCTTTTATTGCTTGATTGTTGGGTATACGATACCCAATTGCTCTAAATAAGAACTGTATTTACTTGGATCGTAATAAAATTTCTCCAATTGTGGTCTATACATCCCTTGAATTTCTTTGTTTAAATGAATCGCTGGTGGATCGTTTTTGGTAATGAAAGGAATATACTGAACGTCTTTAGTCTGCACTTCCTTAAAATATTTTTTAGCATCTGCCACTAAATTTGGCTTGGTAAACAAATCCAATAAGGTCATAGCTGTTGCTTCGGCACCCACCAAGGAACCCTTATGTGCAATTGGTGTCGCCATTGCGATGGCATCTGCCCAATGGTGTCCTTTTGTGCCAGGAATATTGGCAGGGTATCTTAAAACAATGGTAGGTAGGTTCCAAGAAATATCTGCAATATCATCTGATCCTCCGCCCCATGAAAATGCTACAGAACCTTTTAATGTATCAATGGTAGATTTTAATCCATCAATTGGATTGCCTTGCTGGTCTTTCTTTGGCGCTTCCACCAACGCTTGTACCCCTTTAGCCAAAGCAATGTCTTTTTCATCCCAAACTGGCATCCCAACTTTTTTAATATTCGCATACATGGCTTCTGCTAATGGTTTATTGAAATGTCCTGGCCATGCCGTACCTAACATTTGATGCGTCATTTTTGTATTGGTCATCATCGCCGCGCCCTCTGCTATTTTAATACCAGATTCATAATTCATTTTTATGTCTTCGTAAGTACGTTCTCTAAAATAATACCAAACGCTTGCCTTACTAGGCACCACATTGGGTTGGTCTCCACCATCTACAATGACATAGTGCGATCTGTTGGTAGGTTTAAGATGTTCTCTCTTAAAGTTCCATCCCACATTCATTAACTCCACCGCATCCAAAGCACTTTTTGCTCTCCATGGTTGACCTGCTGCATGCGCCGCCTCACCTTCAAAATCAAATCTTACACTCACTAAACCATTGCCGCCATTGTCACCATAACTAGAAGTAAAATCGCCACTCACATGTGTGAAAATACAAGCATCTACATTTTTAAAATAACCGTCACGAACGTACCAAGCTTTTGTGCCCACTAATTCTTCGGCGATACCAGGCCAGATGACAATCGTTCCCGGTAATTTTTCACGTTCCATTAATTCCTTCATTGCAATTGCGGCATAGATAATTACCGCTTGGCCAGAATTGTGTCCTTCTCCATGACCTGGTGCCCCTTCTACAATGGGTGCTTTATAGGCTACGCCTGGTTTTTGTGAGGCTTTAGGGATACAATCCACATCACTACCTAAGGCAATAACAGGTGAACCATTGCCCCATTTTGCCATCCAAGCAGTTGGTACATTGGAAATGCCGTTTTCTACGGTGAATCCGTTTTTTGCTAAAACAGAAGTAATGTATTTAGAGGTCTCCACTTCCTGAAAACCCAATTCGGCAAAACTAAAAATTTGATCTACCATCACTTGCACTTCCTTAGACTTCCCTGCAACAGACTGCATAAGGGTTTGCTTTAATGCTGCAAGATCTTTTTCGGTATATTTTTTTTGCGCAAAAATGGGCAAAGAAAAACTAAGTAAACAAATCAGTGTAATAAATCGTTTTAGTGAAGTCATAATATATGGTTTACATGAAAAATGATGGATGTATTCAAGGATAAGTTACAAAAAAAATCCCCTATCTAAAAAGATAAGGGACCAATATTTTATAAGTCGCTAAATTTATTTTGCGGCTATTTTAAATTCAATCGTTTTGGTATTCGACGCGGTATTTTTAGAAGTAACAACAACAGAAAGGTTGTATAGTACTCCTGGAACCAATCCTGTAATGGTTACCGGGGTAGAAAAACTTGTGCTTGAAATACTATTGGTGAAGGCAGTTGTATTGTCTGCAACTTTAATCAATTTAGTATCAATCGTTACCCCACTTGTAGGTATAGCGGCCAACTTAACTTCAATTTTTTGCGAAGTACCCACTACGGCGTAAATATTGGTAGCACCTGGATCAATATCTATCAGCACCCCATTGGTTGCAGTTAAACTAGGTTCAATGACAACAGGTGGCTTAGGAGTGGGTGCAGGTGTATCTCCTCCTTTACTACATGCAAAAAAGCCAATGCTAAGTACGAAAATTAAAATCTTGTATTTCATAGAAACTATTTTTAAAAAATCACTGCTTAAAGATAATGATTTTTATCAATATGTTGATTCTGTGAATGATTTATTTGAAACTTCAAGGTATAAATACTTGAATAGGGGAATCCATAAAGTGTAGGTTTAGCCTATGCGCGTTTTAAAATTATTATATAGTATCCTATTGGTCTGCATCCCCCCTTGTTTGCAGGATGCGAATGGTCAAATATTGCCTTTACAAACATTTAGCCTGGCGGCTGATAGTTATATACAAAATCAAGTGGATGGATTTCAAGTGGATTGGCGACTTGATCTTGGAGCTACCTCCATGCAACTCGATCTATCGAATACCTATTTATGTAGTGCAGGATTTTTACAACCAGCCATCCGTCGATTTGAAAAAGGGGGGCTATGGGAAAAATACAATCCTAGCATTGAATTAAAATACAATAGGGATGGAAACGCCATTGTACTTGTTTCAAAAGAGCCAGATATCGTTCTCTTTGGATATAAAATTTTTGATTTAAATGGAAGCACAATCATGAACAATCAAACAAAATACATGAGCAGTTATTTAGCAACACCGATTGATATAAGTGGAATGGCGAATGGTATTTATCTGATGCAAGTATTTTATTTACCAGAATTCATGGCGAACCTGCCTGTTCCTTCCTATTGGGTTAAACACATAAAATTCATAAAACCATGAGATACTTATTTTTAATTTTATGCCTGCTATACTACCAAATAGGATTTTGTCAAAACCATAAGGGCATTGCCTTTCAGGCAGTCGCTAGAACAGGTAATGGAGTGATTATGGCAAATAAATTGATCCAACTAAGAATTAGTATTTTAAAAGACACTTTAGAGGAAGCGCTATTGTATCAAGAATTAAAATCCATTACAACTAGTCCATTAGGTTTATTTACCATTTTAATTGGCGCAACAGAACCAGGAAAAATAATTACCCTAGGTCAATTTGAAAAAATTAATTGGGCTACAACAGTGTACTTTATTCGAGTAGAAATTGATCCAGAAAATCACTTACAATTTATTCGTATTGGACAACAACAAATTCAGTATGCCGCATATGCTTTTGCAGCAGACCGTGTATTGGCAGAAAATGTAGAAGGCGTTATGAGTATAACAAAAGGAGGAACTGGGGTGGATAATTTATCCGCACTCAAGTTGTCTTTGCAAATTGATAAAGTCAATAATATTCCTGATAGTGCAAAAGCCTTAAGCAAGGCAATGGTGTTGGCCCTGAGTAATAAACTGGATAAAAAAGATACTGCTAGTCTGAGCAATAGAATTAACCAAAAACTGAATAAAGGTGAAATAAATGCCTTAGAGCTAAGTTCAGGCTTGGGATTTCTTCCTTTTGAAATGTATTTTGGGGCATTTTCTGATTCAACCAAACAACTGGCGCTTGTCAATACTGCTACGGCAGTAAAATGGAGGGATACAAGTCATAACAATCAAATAGCGATTGGGCTTAACACCGGCCTTGATCCAACTAGAATCGTTCTTCATAAAGCAGGCCTCTATCTTGTACAATATACGATGCAGGTCAGTAATCCTCAGATGGCAAATGACGAAATCAGCATTTGGGTTCGTCGAAATGGGGACGCGTATCCTACTACACTAAAGCAATTTCTAACTGGCGCCGTAGGCGTCAAAAATATTTTTTCAGGATTGGCCATCATGCTCTTTGGAGAGGATGATTATCTAGAAGTGTTTTTTAGTGTAAAGCACAATCAAACACAATTATTAAAAACAAGTAAGCTATCCAATCCATCCAGGCCTTTCACCCCAAGTGCTCAAATTATATTATTTAGAATACAATAAAGCAGGTCTAGTCCGTTCATAAAATTTGTTTTTAAATACAAGCTAGCCTAGTTAACTTTAGTTTGAACAAAAAACAACACTATGCGTCGAATTGTATCTCTGCTAAGTATTGTGCTATTATTAAGTGTTCAACTTATTGCACAATCCATTCCAAATCCAAAAAGTCATTTTGGATTTAATATTGGTGACAATTATAAACTAGCCACATTTACTGCAACAGAAGCTTATTTAAAAAAAATTGCTGCTAGTTCTAATAAAGTGAAGTTAACCACCATTGGTAAAACAGAGGAAGGCCGCAATCATTATATGATGATTGTCTCTAGTCCCGAAAATATCAAACAATTAGAGCGATATAAATCTATCTCCCAAAAACTTGCTAGGGCCGAATCATTGACAGACGCAGATGCCAAAACCTTATCTAAAGACGGAAAAGCTGTAGTATGGATTGATGGTGGATTGCACGCAACAGAAGTGGTGGGAATTCATCAATGGATAGAAACAATGTATCAAATCATTACGCGTCAAGATGAGGAAACAAAAAATATTTTAAAGAACACCATTATTTTATTTGTTCATGCCAATCCTGACGGACAGGAATTGGTATCCAATTGGTACATGCGCAATGCAGATACTTTAAAAAGATCAACCAATGCATTACCAAGATTGTACCAAAAATATATTGGACATGATAACAATCGTGACTTTTTTATGATGAACATGAGTGAATCCAAAAACATGAGTCGTCAACAATATATTGAGTGGATGCCGCAGATTTTATACAATCATCATCAAACAGGACCAGCTGGAACGGTTGTTGCAGGCCCTCCTTACAGAGACCCATTCAATTACGTGTATAGTCCATTATTGATCACTAGCTTAGACGCAATGGGCGCTGCTATGAGTAGTCGTTTGAATGCGGAACAAAAACCAGGCTATACAATGAAGGGTGGATCGGTTTATTCTACCTGGTGGAATGGAGGATTGAGAACGACAGCATACTATCATAATATTGTAGGTATTTTAACTGAGATCATTGGTAGTCCAACGCCTATGACTATTCCATTAGTGCCGCAAAGATTGATCCCGAACAGTGGCTTGCCTTATCCAATTGCGCCGCAAAAATGGTATTTCAAAAATTCTATAGATTATTCTATTTCATTAAATTATGCGGTATTGAACTATGCGGCAAGATACAAAGATGAAGTACTATTGAATATGTACAAAATGGGTAAAGCAGCTATTGAAGCGGGCAACAGAGACAATTGGACACTTTCGCCGAATAAGGTAGAAATGTTGAATGAACAATTAAAGACAGAAAAAAGAGACCTTAGAGTTGACAGTGTTGCCTTCCAAAATTTTTCTAAAGTTTATAAGGCGCCAGGATTAAGAGATCCACGTGGCTATATTATTCCTGCTAATCAAACAACAACTTCGGTTGCTTTTGTAAATATTTTAATTCAAAGCGGTATCCAAGTACACAAAGCAACGAACGATTTTGTTGTGAATGGAAAAAATTATCCAGCAGGTTCTTATATTGTAAAAACCAATCAAGCATTTAGAGCCCATGTATTAGACATGTTTGATCCACAGGATCATCCAAATGATTTTTTATATCCAGGTGGACCACCAGTTCGCCCTTATGATGCAGCAGGCTGGACTCCGGCATATACGATGGGTATTGATTTTGACAGAATCTTAGACGATTTTAATGGTCCATTTGAAACAATCCCTTACGGCCAAATTCAATCGGCAAAGAGTTCAATTTTTATTACAGCCAATAGTGCCAATAAATTTTATGCAATCAAATCCTATGACAATAATAGTTTTGTTTTAGTCAATGATTTATTAAAATCAGGCAAAACAGTCTATAAAAATAAACTTGGTTTTTATTTCGATATGTCAAATGTATCGAATGATAAAGAAGCGCTTGCAAAATCAGGAATTGTCGCTATTGCTATTGAAGCTTTACCAGCTGATGCAATTAAAATTGAAAAGCTAAAAATTGGTTTATGGGATCGTTATGGAGGTTCTATGCCATCTGGTTGGGTAAGATGGATTTTAGAACAACATCATTTTGATTTTGATTTAATCTATGCAAAAGAAATCAATGCGGGTAATTTAAAAGATAAGTTTGATGTGATTGTTTTTGTAGATGGGGCGATCCCTTCGGTAGTTGCTGGTGCTGCTTCTCCCTATGAAGAAAAAGAACCAAGCTTAGACGAAATACCAACTGAATTTCATGCCATGGTTGGTAAAATCACTGCAGAAAAATCTGTGCCAGCATTAAGCACATTTATTGAAAATGGTGGAACGGTGGTGACTATCGGATCTAGTGCGAATCTTGCCTATCATTTAAACTTGCCAGTTAAAAATGCGATTGTTGAAATGAACAATGGAAAAGAAAGATCTTTGCCAGGCGAAAAATTTTACATTCCAGGCAGCATTTTACAAGTGGCTATTGAGCCATCTACTAAAGCCAACTGGGGAATGAAAAATAAAGCAGACGTCTATTTTAACAATAGCCCTGTTTTTAAAGTGCAGCCAGATGCAATAGCCAATGGAAGCATCACTCCGCTTGCATGGTTTGCCTCAGATAAAACTTTGAGAAGTGGTTGGGCTTTTGGACAAGCCTACTTGCAAGATGGTGTGGCTGCTTTTGAAGCAAAGGTTGGAAAAGGTAAGTTGTTTGTATACGGACCCGAAATTACTTTTAGAGGTCAAACACACGGTACGTATAAAATGTTATTCAATCAATTGTATCGATAATTATCTAGAGATAATTGGATAGCATACGATTAGACTAATAAAAAAAGGAGCTACCATTGTAGCTCCTTTTTTTATTGTAGGTTTTATCCAAATGGTTGCTCGATAGAAATACTTTGTTTAGAAAAGTAATGTGGTCCATCTTCTGCGATATACAAGCAATCTTCTAAACGGATACCAAACTCTCCAGGAATTGAAATAGTTGGCTCATTGCTAAAACACATACCAACAGCCATTGGCGTTGTATTGCCCTTTACAAAATTTGTCCACTCGTGTCCTTCTAAGCCAATACCATGACCTGTTCTATGCGGAAGCCCTGGTAATTTATAATTGCGATTAAACCCTGCTTTTTCAATGACTGCTCTTGCTGCAGCATCTACGACTTCACATGGTGCGCCAATTTTGATGGCTGCAAATGCTGCGTTTTGTGCTTCAAGTTCTATATTCCAAACATCTGATTGTCTCTTTGTTGGTTTACCCACCACAATGGTTCTTGTGATATCAGAAGCATATCCTTCTACACTTGTGCCGCCATCTACCATCACAATATCTCCTTCATTGATCACTTGAGGTGTAATACTACCGTGTGGCAATGCCGAATATTTACCCACCTGTACGGATGCACCGCCGCTATAGCCTAATTTTCTAAATGCAGCACTGATATTACCGCTAAATTCGGATTGAGACATACCTGGTCGAATGGTGGCAAACGCTGCTTGATAAGCCTTAATCGTAATATCACTTGAATACTGCATCAATGCAAGTTCTGCTTTTGACTTGTACATTCTACAGCCAGCAGTAACAGGAGTTGCATCTACAATATCAAAGCCAGTTGCTAATTTTTTAACGCCATCTGCAATGAAAAAACGAACGCGTTCTTCCATACCAATTCTTTTATATTGAACACCTCGATCTTTAATAAGATTAAAAATCAATGCATATGGACTCTCGTGTTCTTCCCAGCATCTTACTTCATCACCAAATACTGGATTCAATAATTCCATCGCCCTGTCTTCTTCAAATTTTGGGCAGACATATGCAATGGCGCCCTTCGCTGGTATCACTACACCAAAAGTTCTTTCGCTTTGCCCCCAACGCATACCAGTGAAGTAAAAACAAGAAGCTGTTCCTTCTAAAAAAATGGCATCAATTTTTTCTTTAGCCATAATGTCTTGCGCCTTTGCAATTCTTTGTTTACGCTCTTCCACGGTAATAGGCACAACCCCTTCTTTCATTGGCGATAAGTCAATGATTGATTTTGGCATAGCGATATTGTTTTCGCCTGCAATTAATTTGCCACTTAATCCTAACGCGCCTGCTGATAAAAAAGCAGTACTTAAAAATTTTCTTCTATTTTGACTCATCATTTTATTTTTATTCGATAATTATTTTTAATTCCGATTCAACTAATTTCATTCGGAAATTACCAAGCGATACCATAATCTTCTCCATGATTTGAACTGCCACCCCACATTGATCCATGCTTCCAATCAAATAAGATAGCATTGATAGGACCACTAGTTCGATCATCGAATGTTAAATTATATCCTCTTGCTCTTAAGTCTTTTCGAACCCACTCCGAAACATTGTCATGCAATAATAAACTTCCTGGTCTAGGTTTTCTGTCTGCAACTTTTGAGCCCCCTAAAGAAAGCCAAAGTTGATTGGTGTTGATGTTCGCCGCTTCAGAAGCTTCTTGAACAGTCATACCAAACTCAACCATATTCAAAAAGTACTGTAATAAGTTTTGGTCTTGCGTATCGCCCCCTTGAACACCAAAAGCCATAAAAGGCTTACCCTCTTTCAATGCAATACTAGGCGTTAAAGTGACTCTTGGTCTTTTACCTGGAGCCACCACATTAAAAGGATTTTGTGTAGAATCCAATACAAAACTTTGCATACGTTGGCTCATCCCTACACCGGTGTTACCCGCAATGGTTGCTGGCAACCAGCCACCACTTGGCGTGATAGAGACAACCCAACCTTCTTTATCCGCTGCTTCCACTGTAGTGGTACCTCTCCACAAGCGATCCATATAGTCTGCATCAATTGGTAATTTTTCATTTGGATTTAAAGCGGCCACCGTTCTTAAATCATGTGCAGGTGCGAATCCGGTTTTTGTTTTTCCCGTATCTACTGCAGGTTGAAATCCTTTTGCTTTTATTAAATCTAGATAAGGATTTGTTTTGCCTTCAAAAGGGTAAGGGTCACCAGGGCCAGCGTTAGGATTGTTCATTGCCATATTGATCTCACTTGCTCTTTGTTTTGCATAGGCTTTACTCAATAAACCTTCCATTGGTTGGTTTTTAGAAAATTTAGGATCACCATAATAAAAATCACGATCTGCAAAACTTAAATTCATTGCTTGATAAATGGTATGAATATAATCTGCAGAATTGTACCCCATTTTTTTAAGGTCAAAATTTTCAACAATATTTAAAGCTTGTAATAATGAGGGTCCTTGAGTCCATGCTTGTAACTTGTATACATCAATCCCTTTATAGTTCACCATAGACGGTGCTTCTTCGGTAGGTCTCCAGTTTTTTAAATCTTCTTTTGTAATCAATCCCCCTTGCTCTTGAGCGCCTCTTACAAATTCATCTGCAATATCCCCTTTGTAAAAACGATCGTATGCTGCCCAGATAGCCTCTTTACGAGACTTGCCTTTTTTCAATGCATCTTGTTCCGCATCTACCATTTTTTGCAAAGTGTTCAATAAGTCTTTTTGAACAAAAATTTCACCTGCTTCTGGTGCCTCACGTTTTTCTCCTAAATGTGGCAACAATACTTTTTTACTATACGGCCATGTTTTAATCATTGCTTTACCACGCTCAATGCTATTCGCAGTTTGTGCATCAATTGGATAACCCGCAGCCAAGTTCATCGCTGGTGCCAACACTTCCTTCAAACTCATTGTGCCATAATTGGCTAACATCAAACAGATACCACCAGGTGTTCCTGGAGTGGTTGCCGCGAGAGGTCCATATTCTGGAGGGAAACTATATCCCTTTCCTTTAAAAAATTCTGGTGTAGCACCTGTTGGCGCAAAACCCATTGCACTAATCGCAATTACTTTTTTTGTATTGGGATTGTAAATCAATGCCTGTGTTTCTCCACCCCAACTTAACACATCCCACATCGTACAAGTTGCTGCTAACATAGCAATAGACGCATCTACTGCGTTGCCACCTTTTTGAAAAATCATTGACCCTGCGGTAGCAGCCAAAGGTTTACCCGTGATGGCTACCCAGTCTTTACCGTGTAGCGGCGGTTTTTGAGTTTGTTGTGCTATTGCATTTGTCAAACAAAACGTTGTTAAAACAAGTGTTACGATGTACTTTTTCATAGTTTCATTATTGGTCCAATGAAAATACATTTTTTATGAATAATAAATAAAAATGAATGACAAATGGAGCGGGATTCAGTAAATTGAGTAGACAAAATATGTTTATGAAAAATATCCTTCTAGGCATCGCCTTCGTTTTTACTGTGCTACAAACAAATGCACAAAATGCAGACTTTATCATTCGAAACGGAAAACTAATTGATGGCACAGGAAATCAATGGCAATATAAAGATGTTGCAATCATAGGTAACAAGATTGTTGCCGTGGGCAATTTAAAAAACTGGAAAGCAACAAGAGAGATGGATGCGACAGGATTGATTGTTGCACCTGGTTTTATTGATGTGCACGGCCATTTGGAAGGAGGAGAAACAAGAAATCCTTTGGCAAGCAATTTTCTCTATGATGGTGTAACAACAGTGGTGACGGGTAACTGTGGCGGATCCGCAGATAACTTAAATAGCTATTTTAATCAACTTGACTCCATCGGGATGTCTATCAATATTGCCTCCTTAATTGGACACAATACCATTCGTAAACAAGTGATGGGCACTGCGAACAGACATGCAACCGAAGCAGAGCTACAACAAATGGAAAAAATTGCAGCGCAAGCCATGAAAGATGGTGCTGTAGGTATGTCAACTGGTTTAATCTATATTCCTGGAACCTATGCCCCAACAGACGAAGTGGTACGCATCGCTAAAGTGATTGCTGCAAATGGAGGCGTGTACGCCTCACATATTCGTAACGAAGAAAACCAAGTGGTAGATGCAGTGAACGAAGCGATTCATATTGGAAGAGCAGCGAAAATACCGGTAGAAATTTCGCATTTTAAAATTAGTGGTCAAAACAATTGGGGTAGGAGCAAAGAAACGATTCCATTGGTGGTCAATGCAAGAAAAGAGGGTATTGATGTAACGATAGATCAATATCCTTATACTGCTAGTAGCACGCAGTTAAGTGTGCTATTGCCAGACTGGGTTTTATCAGATGGACAGGATTCCATTTTTGCAAGATTAAAAAATCCAATCATTCGGAAAAAAGTGGCCAATGAAATTATTGGTATTTTAAAAGAAAGGGGCATCAAGCATTTTACTTACGCAGTAGTCGCCAATTACAAAGCAGATAGTACTTATAATGGAATGGATATTGAAGCCATTAATATATTAAGAGGAAACAAACATAAAGCAATAGACGAAGCAGAAACAATCATTCAAATGATGGAACAAGGTGGAGCACAGATGATTTACCATGGTATGAACGAATCGGATGTCAAAGCCATTATGCAATATCCTTTTAACATGTTTGCAAGTGATGCTGGCATTGCAATGAAAGGGTATGGTAAACCACATCCAAGAGCATATGGGACCAATTCGCGCGTATTAGGAAGATATGTCAGAGAGATGGGAGTGTTGAGCTTGGAAGAAGCGATAAGAAGAATGACCTCCCTGCCTGCGACTAAATTCAATATCGACAAGAGGGGTGTGATACAAGAAGGTCATTTTGCAGACATTGTTGTGTTTGATGCCAACGAGGTAACGGATATGGCCACCTTTTCTGATTCACACCAATATGCTAAAGGCTTTAAATACATCTGGGTAAACGGTGCATTGAGTATGGACCAATCGATTCAGGTGCCTATCAAAAAGGGCATCTCGATTAGAAAATCACAGTAAAGTGAATCTTTTTTTTAAAAATATTTTTTCAAATGTTAAAATTGACTTTAAAATCATGTTAATCAAGCATATAGGTTTAAAAAAAATATTTTTTGACTAAAAAGTTAAACAAAAAAAATTTACCTAATCAGTTGATTCAATGCAGTTTAGTAAATAATCAATGATGCAACACGGAATTGTGCTGTTAATATTTTTAACATATTGTACTAAAACTTAACAAACAATTATTATAAATTGATGTTATTACTAACGATTGTTATAACCAAGTTCACCAAATCTCCACAATATGGATTCTTTATTTCTATTAGACGCAACTACAGTGATTGCAAAAACGGACTACGTTTCGTTTACTTTCTTTGTAGGCACAATGGCTATGATGGCCGCTTCTGTTTTTTTCTTTTTTGAACTGAACAACACAAGCCAAGAGTGGCGTACCTCGGTATTAGTATCGGGTTTGATCACTTTTATTGCTGCAGTTCACTACTATTACATGCGTAGTTATTACGCAGAAACACAGGATTCTCCAACCTTCTTCCGTTACGTTGATTGGTTGTTAACTGTGCCTTTGATGTGTGTTGAGTTCTACTTAATCACAAAAAAAGCAGGTGGTACAACAAGTTTATTATGGAAGATGATTTTAGCTTCTGTAGTAATGTTAGTAACAGGTTACATGGGCGAAGCTGGTTTAGGCAACGCTACAGTTTGGGGTACAGTAAGTGCTCTTGCTTACTTCTACATTGTGTATGAAGTATGGATGGGCGATGTTAAGAAATTAGCAACTAGTGCTGGTACAGCTGTTGCAGCTGCAAACAAAGCATTAGGCTGGTTCATTTTAGTTGGTTGGGCTATCTATCCATTAGGATATTTAATCGGAACAGCTGAAGGTCAGTGGTATGCAGGATTTGCAAATATTGGCTTGAATATGGATATTGTTTACAACATCGGTGATGCTGTAAATAAGATTGGATTCGGTCTTGTTATATATGCATTAAGCAGAAAAACTGCATAATACATACTATCTTTAAGGGGCGAGTGAATAACTCGCCCCTTTTTTTATGCCTACTATATGCAAATAAAGCTCAGACAAGTACTTTTGATGATTGGATTCTGTATGGCATTTTTACATGCTTATTTTCCAATATCAACTAATCAGCAATTGGTCGTTTTATTTGTTACCCTATTTACTTTAGGCATTCCACACGGCGCTTTAGATTTTTACATCGATCAAAAATTAAACGCCGGTGCTGGTAAAAATCACAAATACTTATTTTTAGCAAAATACCTCATGAATATGTTGGCGTATGGATTGGTATGGTATTTTCTTCCAACCATCGCAATCCTTATATTCATTGGATTAACGGCATTTCACTTTGGGGAAATCGATTGGCTAGGAAAAAGCTATACTGGAATACACAAATTAGTTTATAGCATTTTAGGTCTCAGTTGGATATTGTTTTTACTGAGTAAAAACATTCATACAGCAATCGATGTATTTGTTCTATTGGGGCAATCCAAGATGCAAGCTGATGAGTATATCCATTTTGCAAAAATAATATTGCCTATTTCTCAGGCAGCACTGGTTGGCATTCATATTATTTTATTCTTTTCTAGTAAATACTTTTTTTCGGACAACAAGCAATTCTTTTTTGCAGTCATGCAAATTGGATGTTTGACTATCTTAAATATGCTCCTACCACTTTGGTTGTGCTTTAGTTTTTATTTTGGATTGTGGCATTCTATTTTATCATTTGATAAAATAAGACAGGAATTTGAAATGCAAAATAGCCTCCTTGGATGGAAAAAATTATTAACCAAAGCGATACCCTATGCGGTTGTAGCTTGGTCAGGCATAATTGTATTCATTTATTTTTCGCTAGAAGCCTGGACGATTAAAGAAGTCTTACCCCTTCTGTTCATTGGCATTGCTGTACTTGCCTTACCCCATTTGCAAGTGTTTACTAAAATTAAGCTTGATCCTTCTAAGTAAGGTTTCTCGATGTGCCTAAATTATTGCTAAGCGCTATTTGGGTGATTTCAAAAATGACACAAATTGCTTTTGCCAAATTTGATACCCTTTGGGATTCATATGTAATTTGTCGGCTATAAAAATATCTTTCAAAACTTCTTTATTGTCATCCAACATCGCATTGTGTATGTTTAAAAATCGAAGGTGTTTTTGTGTCTCTACATAATCCTTAATGATTCTATTTGCCTCTAAGTATTTCGTTTCTAAATGCCATCTAGCTATACTTGGCTTGATAGAGACAAAAACGATTTCAGTAGATTTAGGTAATTTTTTTAATAAAATCTGGTGCAGTGTTTTGAACCTATTTAACACAGTGGCAGGACTTACTGTATCTACATCTGCTAGATCATTTTCACCACAATAGATAAAAACTTGACTCGGCTGGTATTTTACAATCGACTCATCTACATAATAAATTAAATCAACCAATGTTGCACCTCCAAATCCTCTATTGATAATGGGGTATCCTGGAAAATACATCGCCACATCTTTCCATTTTGTAAATGATGAGCTACCAGCAAAAACGATTTGCCCCTTAGGAGGCATTACAATGCTATCCGATTTTTGAAATTGCGCTACTTCTTGTTTATAAGGCTGAGCATGAA
>Ga0075464_10000452_pt1 | contig 18002 bp, 19 predicted proteins | sample DEB19_08_DNA_5_FD_75068 | JGI IMG/M metagenome (GOLD analysis project Ga0075464, IMG submission 75068) | Aqueous microbial communities from the Delaware River and Bay under freshwater to marine salinity gradient to study organic matter... | ecosystem: Environmental > Aquatic > Marine > Coastal ...
AAGTAAAATCTTTTAAATTATTAAAAGAAGAATAAAATTCTGTTCGATAAACCTTCAAGCTTAGCTATATTTGTGCATGTCAAATGCGAAACTATCCGTCAACATCAACAAAATAGCTACCCTACGTAATTCTCGTGGCGGCAATAATCCCGATTTAGTTAAAACGGCCTTAGATTGCGAACGATTTGGTGCCGAAGGTATCACGGTACATCCTCGCCCCGATGAGCGACATATCCGATACCAAGACACATTTGATTTAAAAGCCGCAATTAAAACCGAATTCAATATCGAAGGAAATTGCCGCGAACCAAAATTTATGGAATTGGTATTGGCCAACCAACCTGCGCAAGTGACCTTGGTGCCCGATATTTTGGGTCAGATTACTTCTAACCATGGTTGGGATACGATCAAACACCAACACTATTTACAAGACACCATTGCTATTTTTAAAGAAAAAAACATCCGAGTTTCTGTTTTTGTAGATCCCAACCCAGAAATGGTGGACGCCGCAAAAAGCACCGGAACAGATCGAATAGAATTATATACCGAAGCTTATGCGTCGGGTTTTCATCTTGATCGAGAAAAAGCCATTGCTCCTTATATTTTAGCAGCAGAATGCGCCAATAAACTTGCTATTGGGATTAATGCTGGTCATGATTTAGACTTACATAACTTACAATATTTTGCACAAAACATCCCTGGTTTATTAGAAGTGAGCATTGGCCATGCGCTGATCTGCGACGCCCTTTATTTAGGTTTAGAAAATACCATTCAGCGTTATTTGTATCAGTTGAAATAATTATATTTGATAAGAATAAATTAATATCATGACTATAGCAACCATCAGAAAAAAGCTTCAAGATTATATCCAAACCGCTGATGATAAAAAGGTGAAAGCTATTTTTACTTTGATAGAAAGTGATTTGGAAAAAGAGTTGAATTGGTGGGAGGATGAAGAACTGGTTAATGAATTTGATAACAGAGTTAAAAACTGTATCAACGGGAAAGAAAAGGGATATACACTAGCAGAATTAGATACTGAAATAGAAAATCAAAAACAGGTTTCTAATTAAATGAAATACATTTTAGAATTTACGCCTAAAGCCAAAAATGAATTTATTAATGCTTATCGTTGGTATGAGGATCAAAAATCAGGCTTAGGAGATACGTTTAGGAAAGAGGTTTATAAGTTTATTAGATTAATTCTTGAAAATCCAGAACATTATCCAATAAAAGAAAAACAACTTAGAGAAATTGTATTAAATAAATTTCCTTTTTTAATTGTATTTCAAATTCATAAGCGTACACAAAAAATATACATCGCATCCATTTTCCACACCAAAAGAAATCCAAAATTTAAATAGGATTTAATCCATGGTCAAACAAATCCCCTTTACAGAATTCTTAGAAAAAGCAAAAACTACTGTGGTAGTTGATGTACGAACGCCTTTAGAATTTGCACAAGGACATATTCCGGGGGCTTTTAATATTCCCATTTTCACGAACGAAGAAAGGGTACTAGTTGGAACGGCCTATAAACAACAAGGCCGTCAGCCTGCAATTTTATTGGGCTTCGAAATCACTGGGCCCAAATGGGCTGGTTTTATCAAAACAGCAGAACAAATAGCTCCTGATAAGAAAATATTGGTGCATTGTTGGCGAGGCGGCATGCGCAGTGGCGCCTTGGCTTGGGCTTTCGACTTGTACGGATTTGAGGTGGCCACTTTAAAAGGTGGCTATAAAAGCTTCCGACGGGCGGGAATAGATGCTTTCTCGGAGGTTTATCCTTTTACCGTATTAAGTGGTAGTACGGGCTGTGCAAAGACCAAAACCTTGCAGGAAATGAAGATTTTAGGCGAACAGGTGATTGATTTGGAAGATTTGGCCCAACATCAAGGATCCTCGTTTGGATCTATGGGGAAATTGATACAACCTTCGCAAGAGCAGTTTGAAAACCTATTGGCGCAAGAACTGCAAAAAATGGATCGCTCTCAAAGAATATGGCTTGAGGACGAAAGCGTGACCATCGGCAAAAGGGTGATCCCTAAACCGATTTGGGTACAAATGAGAAATGCCCCAATTGTGAGGATGGAGATTCCAAAGCCAGAAAGAGTCGTATTTTTAGAGGCAGATTACGGCAGTTTGGATCAAGAATTTTTAAAGGAATCTGTATTAAGAATTGCCAAAAGATTGGGTCCTTTAGCAACGAAATTGACCTTGGCGGCGATTGATGAAGGAAGAATGAAAGATTTTATTGAACAAGTGTTGGTTTATTACGATAAAACCTATTTAAAGGGATTAAATAACCGAGCGGTTTTAAACCTAAAACAGCTTGATTTAGAAAAGATTGATCCGAAAGAAAATGCCAAAGCAGTTGTTGCATTGGTGGCACAAAATGATAGCATTGATTAAATGGAAAACATAAAATTAACCCAGTATTCGCACGGAGCAGGTTGTGGATGTAAGATTTCTCCGGCTGTTTTAGATCAGATATTACACAGCAGCACCACCTATGCGGCAGATACGAATTTGTTGGTAGGAAATGATACCCGAGATGATGCCGCTGCTTATGATTTAGGAAATGGCATGGCCTTAATTTCTACTACCGATTTTTTTATGCCCATTGTTGATGATGCTTTTGACTTTGGCAGAATAGCCTCGGCCAATGCCATTTCGGATGTCTATGCCATGGGTGGTAAACCCATTTTAGCCATTGCCATATTGGGTTGGCCAATAGACAAATTGGCGCCAGAAGTCGCTCAGAAAGTATTAGAAGGCGCCCGTTCTATTTGTGCAGAAGCAGGGATTACTTTAGCCGGTGGTCACAGTATCGATTGCCCCGAACCCGTTTTTGGCTTATCGGTAAACGGAATGGTGGATATTAAAAACTTGAAACAAAATTCTACCGCTATAGCGGGATGCAAATTATATTTGACCAAAGCATTGGGTGTGGGCATTTTGACCACGGCGCAAAAGAAAGGCATTTTAAAACCCGAACATGCTGCTATTGCCCCAACATCTATGGCGATGCTGAACAAAATTGGCGAAGTGTTTGGTAAACTGGATTACATTAGCGCAATGACGGATGTGACTGGCTTTGGCTTATTGGGTCACCTTTCTGAAATGTGCGAAGGCAGCAATTTACAAGCAGTGATTGATTTTGACAAAGTGCCTAAATTGGAGGTGATAGATGAATATTTAGCGCAAAATGCTATCCCGGGAGGAACCCTTAGAAATTGGGCCAGTTATGGCCATAAAATTGGAGCAATTACCGAAAGACAAAAACATATTTTAGCCGACCCACAAACGAGTGGTGGTTTATTGGTGGCGGTAGCTCCTGAAAATGCTGAAGCCTTTGAAACGCTATTAATAGAAAATGGAATTGCAGCAGAAAACTGCATCTGTTTTGGGGAGTTGAAAGCGAAGGGTGAGGGAAAATGGATTGAGGTGAAATAAGCTCAACCAGTCATTCGCTTTAAAGAAGGAATATCTAAAATATTTGCTGTAGTTAGTAAGATTATGATCAAAAAACTAATCAATAAGATTAGTACAATCATTAAGGGAATCTGCTTTTTTTTGAATAACAGATAAAATGAAACACCTAACATTATTAAAAAATATGGCACAAAAATTAATCTATTTTTAAAATACCAGTTAGCTAAAACAGTTAGAACCAATAAGCTATAAATAATGATGACTTGTGTTTTGTTTTTCATAGATTTAATTTTTAAATTTAATATAAAAATGATTTTTAAACAAAATATTATTTCATCGTGAGGAATTGAAGTAAAAATCTTTTTTGTTTTTCACAAAAAGATTGAAACAAAAAGCCAGACCCGGATTTTTCTTCTGGGACACACCCAAATTATGATCTCCTTTACTCATTTCATAAGTCCCAAAACCCCTCCCCAAACAACAATTTCTATTACCCCAAAAACTTTACAATAATCCCGTTGTTAAACCTTTAGAAAAAGCCTAAATATTCCTACTTTCGCACAAGCTAAAACCATTTGCTTTTGCATTGGTTTAAAGGTTTAGAAACATCATAAATTATCCCTTCCAGATGAAGTTAAATGTAGATTATCAAGAGCAGTTTGAAAACAGGCATATCGCACCAAATGAGCAAGATACGCAGGCGATGTTGCAAAGCATTGGTGTAAATTCTGTCGACGAATTGATTGCGCAGACGGTGCCCGCAAATATCAGGTTGAAAGGCATGATGGATTTGCCAAAGGCGAAAAGTGAGTTTGCGTATTTGAAAGATTTGAAACAATTGGCTGCCAATAATAGGATCTTTAAATCTTATATCGGGCAGGGTTATCATGAGGTGATTTTACCGGGCGTGATTCAAAGAAATGTATTAGAAAACCCAGGTTGGTATACCCAATACACCCCTTACCAAGCCGAAATTGCACAAGGAAGATTGCAAGCACTATTGAATTTTCAAACCATGGTTTTGGATTTGACAGGGATGCAAATTGCCAATGCTTCTTTACTTGATGAAGGAACAGCGGCTGCCGAGGCCATGTTTTTGCAATATAGCTTGCGTAAAAACGATGCCGCAAAAACCTATTTTGTTTCGCAAGAAGTATTTCCGCAAACCATAGATATTCTTAAAACCAGAGCGCAACCCTATGGCATTAGCCTGGTTATTGGCGATCATGATACGATTGAATTAACAGACGAAATGTTTGGTGCTTTGGTGCAATACCCAGCTGGCCATGGCGAAGTGTATAATTATAAAGCTTTTGCAGAGGCTGCACATCAGAAAGGGATTAAATTAACGGTTGCAGCGGATATCATGAGTTTGGCAATTTTGACTCCTCCGGGAGAATGGGGCGCTGATATTGTGGTAGGTACTACGCAACGTTTTGGTATTCCGATGGGTTTTGGAGGCCCACATGCGGCTTTCTTTGCTACTAAAGAGGAATACAAACGCTCGATGCCGGGCAGAATTATTGGCGTAACCATTGATGCGCATGAGCATTATGCTTTGCGTATGGCTTTGCAAACCAGAGAACAACATATCCGTAGAGATAAAGCGACTTCAAATATTTGTACAGCGCAAGCATTATTGGCCATTATGGCCGGAATGTATGCCACTTACCACGGTCCGAAAGGGATAAAAGCGATTGCAGAAAGAATTCATGCTATGGCAATATTATTGGCCAAATCTTTGGCTGAGTTTGGTTTTGAGCAACAAAATGAAGCTTATTTTGATACCCTAAGATTTGATGTGGGCGATTTGGTGAATCCCATTCATGCTGAAGCATTGAACCAAGAAGTGAATTTGCATTATAGCGGATCTGTGATTACGATTTCTGTAAATGAATGTACCACGGTAGCAGATATCGAAATCTTAATCCGCGTTTTTGGAAAAGTAAAAGGCAAAAATTTAAATGATTTAGATCTTGATGCGCTTAAAGCGGATATCCAAACGGTAATTCCAGTGGCCTTGCAAAGACAATCGGCTTATTTAACGCATCCTATATTTAACTCGCACCATTCGGAACATGAAATGCTGCGTTATATCAAATCATTAGAAGCAAAAGATTTATCGCTTTGCCATTCGATGATTGCCTTAGGCTCTTGTACGATGAAATTGAATGCCACCACAGAAATGATTCCGGTGACATGGGCAGAGTTTAGCAATTTACATCCATTTGCTCCAGTAGATCAAACGGGTGGGTATATGCAAATCATGTCGGAATTGAATACATGGCTGAGTGAAATTACAGGCTTTGCCGCCATGAGTTTACAACCCAATGCAGGAGCACAAGGAGAATATGCAGGCTTAATGGTGATTAGAGCTTATCATCAAGATCGTGGAGATTTCCATAGAAATATTGCTTTGATTCCATCTTCGGCACATGGCACCAATCCTGCTTCGGCAGCGATGGCGGGCATGAAAATTATTGTGACCAAATGTGATGAAAAAGGAAATATTGATGTAGCTGATTTAAAAGCAAAAGCCCAAGAACATGCCGCAAACTTGAGCTGTTTGATGGTGACTTACCCGTCGACCCATGGTGTTTTTGAAGAATCGATTATAGAAATATGCGACATTATCCATCAATATGGTGGTCAGGTTTATATGGATGGCGCCAACATGAATGCGCAGGTAGGATTAACCTCGCCAGCAAATATAGGTGCTGATGTTTGTCACTTGAATTTACACAAGACTTTTTGTATTCCACATGGTGGCGGTGGCCCCGGTATGGGACCCATTGGCGTCGCCAAACATTTAGTACCTTATTTACCCGGACATTCTGTGGTGAGTATTGGAGGAGAAAAATCTATTACGGCAGTTTCTGCGGCACCTTGGGGTTCGGCCTCTATCCTATTGATATCGCATGCTTATATTGCGATGATGGGCGCTGAAGGATTAACCAATGCTACTAAAATTGCCATTCTGAATGCCAATTATATCAAAGCAAGATTAGAAAACCATTATCCGGTTTTATATGCAGGCGCCAATGGGCGTTGTGCACATGAAATGATTTTAGATTGCCGAAGCTTTAAAGCTTTTGGTGTGGAGGTGACTGATATTGCTAAAAGATTGATGGATTATGGTTTTCATGCGCCAACTGTTTCTTTTCCGGTTGCTGGAACTTTAATGGTGGAGCCTACAGAATCTGAGCCTAAGCATGAATTAGATCGTTTTTGCGATGCCCTGATTGCGATTAGAAATGAGATTAGCGATGTAGAAAGCGGTGTTTTAGACCCCATAAATAATCCTTTAAAAAATGCGCCACATACTGCGGCTGTGATTACAGGAAATGAATGGGATAAACCTTATACCCGCCAGAAAGCGGCTTTTCCACTTCCTTATGTTGCCGAAAATAAATTTTGGCCATCGGTTGGAAGGGTAAATGATACTTTTGGTGATCGTACTTTAATTTGTAGCTGCCCAGCGGTTAGCGAATACGAATTGGATACGGTAAGTTAAGCCGCAAATGACCCAATCGACATCAAAAAATCCCAACATCTTTTGCTGGGATTTTTTGATTTAAGAGGGATGGATTGACCTTCGAAAATTAATCATATAGAAATCTGTTATCAACATAAAATGAGAAAAATATATCTAAGTACGCTATTATTAATCTGTTCATTATTCGCTATGGCCCAACATTCGTCTGCAACAAAAACATTTGCATTAAGGTTAAAACCGGGTGCTGATTTAAAAAAGAGTATCGAAGCTTTTTTGGTCAATCATCATATCGAAGCCGCAGGAATTGTGACCTGTGTGGGTAGTTTAACGGATGCCAATATTAGGTTTGCCAACCAAGCCGAAGGGACTGCTTTAAAAGGACATTTTGAAATTGTTTCTTTAACTGGCGTTTTGAGCATTAATGGCTCGCACCTTCACCTTGCTATTTCGAATGAAAAAGGCCAAACCATAGGAGGACATTTGTTAGATGGCAATTTGGTTTATACGACAGCAGAACTGCTGATTACGGAATTAAGTGATTTGTCGTTTAAGAGAGAAATAGACTCCACTTTTGGTTATAAAGAATTGGTGGTGGAGAAGAAAAAAGATTAAATCTTGTATCCTTTCGGGTATTATTAGTCGATAAACCCTCATATTTTGCTGCGATTTGCCGAATTCCGTTGATTTGACTGGATTTGGCCTAGTCATTGGCATCAAAACTCCTATTTAGCTCCCTATTTTTAGCCTTTAGCCCTATTTGCAGGCGCAAAGGTGCCTTTGATGTGCTTCACACGTGCCTTACACGTGCCTCGGATGTGCCTCAGACGTGCCTCAAGAATTTTTGAAGCCTGCAATTTTGGCGGCTTTTTATTCCTGTGAAATGATTAGCCTTTCTGGGTTGATGCTTGTTCATTTTAAAACAGAAATGGTTGAGTCCTGCTATTGAGTTACCTTTTTAAGATCCTAAGTTTTAATGTTTCTTTCTAATTAATTTACCCCTAAAGCGAAAAATATATTTTGTAAAATGCTTTTAAATATGATTTAAAGGGGTTATTTTTAAAACGCTTAATGAAAAACAATTGCTGCCAAATTTGAGCAGTTTATAAGGAAAGCTATTTAATTGTGAACGACAACTATTTAAAAAAATAGAGGCCTCGGACAAGGAACTAAAAAACAATTGTTTAGGAAGTTTCTATAACTATATATTCTAAATAATTGAGATCCCTAAAAATTTAATCGTTATTACTTACAAAAACATTAGAATCATCTTTTATTTTAAAGAACATTTAAAAATTAACTATAAAACTACAACATGGGACTATTTAATCTATTTAAGAAAAGTGGACAAACACAGGAATTATATTCTAAAACAAAAAACATTCCAATTGATGTCAAGGAAGAAATTATTAAAGACAACCTTGCATCTCAAGACCCAGAAATCACAACATATTCAGTAGAATATGGATCTAAATTACCTATTGATATTATATACGGCTTCCTAAAAGAAGATTATGAAAATAAAGCTTATCGAGACGCAATTACTAGTCCAGACAGGTCATATAAGCAAACGAATTTGCTATTATCCGCAGTAATTTGGAAGTGAAATTTAGGCAGGTAATGCTAAAATATGAAGACATGCTCAGAGATATAGAATTTCATATTCAATCAAGAGGAGAAGCTGGGTTAACTGATGTTGTTGATTTATTAAGATCGAAGAAAGAAACTTATGAAAAACATGTAGAAGAAATAAAAAAAATGAAGCTAGACTTGGATAAAGAAGAATTATACATGCTTGGTGTATTTAAATCTTATGAAGTTGGGTTTTCACGCGGGCTTGCTTCCCTGTCTTTAGATAACTTAAAAATAGACACTACATTATGAAAACATGGTGGACAAAAATTGGTTGCCTGTTAACTGGTTGGAATTCAAACATTTTGCAATCATGCACAGAATCAAGTAAGAAACAATTAAAAAAATATACCTCCGCAATTCTTATACTAATAATTCTCTGGGCGTTTATTGGGTATTCATTTGCCGAAAGGTATGTCTTTGCACCATGGTGGGGCTGTCTTATTACAGCAATAATTTTTGTTATAATTATCATACAAATTGAAAGACAGATCATTTTAACGGTAGGAAAGAATCGCACATTAGCAACAGCTAGGGCAATAATTGCTCTAATAATGGCTATTATTGGTTCGGCAATATTAGACCAAATAATTTTCAAAGATGACATCTCTAAGAAAATGATTGAAATTGTAGATAGGCAAGTAACCGAACAATTACCCAATCGTTTAACTATTATAAATACTAAACTCAATGACCTTCAGACCGAAATCGACTCTTTAGATAAAAAAAATCTAGAATTATACGGGGAAATATCAAAGCGTCCTACAATTAATATTGTATCATCAAGTACAACCCTTCTACAAATTAAGCAACCAGATGGCACCTTTAAAACTTTACCTCAACGTACAATTTCAAATACACCCATTTCTAATCCTAAAATAACAGAGGCACAAGTTAACAATCAGCATTTAGTAGTGCTTAGAACACAGCAACAGCAATTTACAATGAGAAAAATGAATATCGAAAATTCATTACGAAGTGAACTTAAGTCCAAACAGGGTTTTTTAGAAGAATTAAATGCGATAATTGAAATTCTAGAACAGCGTCCAGTTGCCTTATTTTTCTATTTGATTCTTTTCGGCTTTCTTCTGTCATTAGAGTTATTTGTTGTAGCAAGTAAAATTGGGGACCAAAAATGTGATTATGATCTAATCATTGAACACCAGCTAGAACAAAAGAAAAGGACCTTAAATGAATTGATTAAATAAAACTACTATAAAATCAAATACCTGAATGGTGGACATAGTGACAAAGTATTTTTCTGATTTTAATTATTGTTGTAGTGGAGCAAGTAGTAGTATAAATCTAAATTAGTTTTTAAATGACTGAATGGATTTTTAATATGAAACATTAATTACTAATTATAATACGCTGTATTTAAGCGTTAAAGATGATTGGACTAATAAAATGGTTATGCAATCATATTTATTTGAAATGTTAATAAAATACGTCCCACGCAAATAGGCGTAGGTCGTGGAAGTTGGAGCCACAAAGAATCCGAATACAAATAATGCTTATGACGTATTACTTGATGAGTCTAAAAATAATTGAAATATCACTATTTAGACGCATTTAGTATCATTCGGACAGACGTGATTAGAAGAATTAATTACTATTTATTTTGGCACTATTACAAATCTATATAAGATCATAATGAGCTCAACTACCTTCAAAAGTTTGAATATTTAACGAATTGGAATTGATGAGAATTATAATTTTTTACTTTAAGAAACAAAATTTATAAAAAAATGACAGCAGTAGTAGGAATATTAAACAAACATGCCATTGCAATAGCGGCTGACAGTGCTGTTACCATAGGTGGAAATGGCGGAAAGAAAATTTTCAATAAAGCAAATAAAGTTTTCTCATTATCAAAACAGCATCCCGTTGGAATAATGATATATAATTCGGCTTCATTTATGACTACTCCTTGGGAAACTATAATAAAAGTTTACAGAAAACAATTGGGTAGCACTTCATTTCCAACTTTAAAAGAATACAAACAAAATTTTATCACATTTCTGCGAGCAAAAAGTTTCTATACTGATACAGTAATGCAAACTGTCTTTTTAGAAAATTTTGCAACAGATATTCTCAACTCAGTAATTTATGACATCACTTCACAAAACAAAGGTTTAATAGAAAATCCATCAGCAGAAAGCAGAGCACAACTTTTAGCAATTTTTGAAGAACAGATAGACAATCTAATTATAACATGGGGCTCACATACAGAGTTTTGCCCCGAGTTCGAAGACTACACAATTGAACTGTTTACAACATATTCTAATGAAATTTTTGACAGAATAAACCAAACTCGTTTTGCAGCGAATGGAATAGTGATTTCAGCTGGCCTATTAGTAAAAATCAAGCAAGCAGTTTACTATATAATAAGAGCCAAGGAAGAATTATCAAATTTTACTGGTCTGATTTTTACAGGGTTTGGCGAGGATGAAATTTATCCACAATTAATTCCAATTAATATATCAATTGTGATTGATAATAGGCTTCGATTTTATGTCAATGAAAGTCGAGCCGCTTCAATATCAAACCATAATAATGGTGCTGTATGCCCTTTCGCTCAAACAGATGTGATAGATACCATATTAACTGGTATTGACCCTTCTCTTGATAACATTTACCTAAATAACTTTGATGCTTTATTTAAAAAATATAATCAAGCAATTATTGACAGCATTGGAGATACTAATCCACTTTTAATTGACCAAATACAAAATTTAGACACAACGATTATTGTTAATGAATTTAGTGCATTGAATCAACAAATAAAGCAAGAGAATCATATCATACCTTTAATGAATGCGGTTAGCAACTTAGCAAAAGAAGACCTTTCTGAAATGGCTGAAAGTTTGATTTATTTGACTTATTTGAAAAGAAGAATTACCTTTGCAGAGGAAAGTGTAGGAGGCCCTGTGGATGTTGCTGTTATTTCAAAAGGTGACGGATTTGTATGGATAAAACGAAAACACTATTTTAGACCAGAATTAAATCAACATTTTTTCGACAACTATTTTAAAATATAAAGACATGGAAACATTATCGTTCAATACAAATTATGCGAATAATTCATACTGCAATAAAGACGTATTGTCTGCATTCAAAGAAACATCAGAAAAAAATTTAAACATTCATCAAGGAATGTCAGTAAAAGAAATTTCAGAGATTGTTTCAGAAAAAATAATTATAGTGGTTAAAAAGCAATTCGAGGCAACTAAAACACAATTTGAAACGAAAGAAAAATAAATAAATTTTAAAACAACATTTTGAAAGTCGGAACTTATCCGACTTTTTCTTTTTATAATCTGTTTATATCAACGAGAAAAAAATGAACAAATAGCTCTCTAACTAAAATCAAAAAAGAATATGAAACAGAAAAGTAATGTAAAAACACTTGATCAATTTGTTGAAGAACAATATGGAGAGAAGGGAACTTCTAAACGAGATCAATTTGAGCAGGGTTATGAAGCATTTAGACTTGGTTTTATGATTCAACAGGCTCGAATAGAAAAAGGGCTAACACAAGAACAACTTGCAGAAAAATGCGGCACAAACAAAGGTTATATTTCTAAGATAGAGAATAACCTTAAAGAAGTTCGGATTTCTACCCTTCAAAAAATAGTTGAACTTGGGCTAGGCGGGCACCTAGAACTATCCATCAAACTTTAAATGAGAAATAATTATACGTTTGTTTTACAATCACAGAGTTAACCAAATTAACTAATTTAGGAAAGAACCTGCTGGCGAAGAATTTGTTGAAAAGCGTAGCTCATTTAAATTAATACAATTAGATGTTTAAACATCTAAAATTATTTAATACATTTGTATTGTTAAATTAGAAAGATTATGAAAAAGAACATTTTAGTATTATTGGCATTAACGGGTTTATTATTTGCATTTAAACCTAAGACAGATGTTTACACGGTAGACGCTGCAAAATCAAAAATTGAATGGATTGGCCGTAAAGTAACTGGTCAGCATGCTGGTGAGATAAAAATTGCTTCTGGCAGTTTATCCGCAGATGGAAAAAAATTAGCTGGAGGAGCATTCGATATCAACATGACCAGCATGACCTGTACAGATTTAGATGCCACTTATGGCGGAAAATTATTAGGTCACTTAAAATCAGAAGATTTTTTCTCTACTGAAAAGAATCCAACTTCTAAATTTGCGATTACCAAAGTAACTCCAGCAGGTGCAGACAAGGTTACGATTACAGGAAATTTAACTATTAAAGGCATTACCAATGCGATTTCTTTTCCTGCTTCTGTAAAGCAACAAGGAAATGTAATTGTTGCAGTAGCCAATGGCGTTAAAATTGACAGAACTAAATTTGATATCAAATATGGTTCTAAAAGTTTTATTGCAGGTATTGGCGACAAAGCTATTGATGATGAGTTTGAATTGACTATCAATTTAGTAGCTAAAAAATAATTGCCTTTTACAAGCGCATAAAAAAAATTCCTTTAGCCTGCTAAAGGGATTTTTTTATGCTTGAATTTTTTGGTGATTGCTTATTTGATTTCTTCTACCCTATAGCTATCATCCTGTTGAATTACTCGGCCTATGGCTTTAGATTTGGCATGGTAAAACAGGCAAATCCAGTTTCCTTTGGCCGCTTTTTCGGCGTATTCCGCCCTCAATTCCATTGCTCTTTTGCCATCCAAATCGTATTTGGCAATAAACTTTCTTTGTAGCTGTTCTGGTTCTGGTACAATATCGCCACCAAAAAAATAATGTTCACCTTCTGATTGGATATGAAATGCTTGATGAAATTCCGAGTGTCCGCCGGTAATTTCGCAGCTGATTTCACTATTGATATTGCCATCACCTTCTAAAAAATGTATTTGACCAGACCTTTGCATCACATCAAATATTTCTGTTTTGTAAGATTTGGAAGGGTGGCTATAAGCCGATTCCCATTCTTCACGCTGAATATAATATTCTGCGTTTGGAAAACTCACTTCCATCTTTCCATCTTTTGTCCAAACCATTCCGCCACTATGGTCGAAATGCAAATGCGACATCAACACTTTCGTTACTTCTTTGGGTTGATAGCCCGCTTTTTTTATGTTTTGGTGCAAGATCAAGTTCCCCAAATCGTCGTTATATCCCAAACCTGTATCAATTAATAATAAATCTTGAGCTGTTTTGATTAAGAAAGGTTGAATAAAAATAAAGAGCGAAGCAGGTCGGTCGCTAACTTTATCCATTAAAGGATCAAATGGAATAAATTTTTTAGATGCATCAACAGAATAAGAACCTTCGTATAGGGCAATAGCTTTCAAATTTGATTGTATTTTAGTAAAAAAAATACCCACACATTTTAAAGCTTTGTTGCCATTAACAAAACCGAGAAAATGTATATTTACGGGTTAGATGTTACAAATATATGGAAAAAAGGTGGGCAGAACAGGAAAAAGCTGATGTACAACTCGTTGAAAAACTGTCGGAGTTATTAAATGTAGATGATATTTTGGCCAATATGATGGCGAAAAGAGGGATCAGTACTTTTGAAGAAGCCAAAGATTTTTTCAGGCCCGATTTGCGATTGCTCCATGATCCGTTTTTGATGAAGGATATGCCCGAAGCCATTGCAAGAATTGAAAAGGCGATCGAAAATGAAGAAGCCATTTTAATTTATGGAGATTATGATGTAGATGGCACCACATCCGTAGCCCTTACCTATTCGTTTTTTAAAGAAATTCATCCCAATATCAGCTATTATATCCCCGATAGGTACAAAGAAGGATACGGAATTTCGAGCCAAGGCATAGATTATGCAGCAGAAAACCATTATTCATTGATTATCGCTTTAGATTGCGGGATCAAATCGGTCGATAAAATTGCTTATGCGAACGAAAAGGGCATCGATTTTATCATTTGCGATCACCATTTACCTGGAGATCAAATTCCAGCAGCCATTGCTGTTTTAGATCCTAAAAGAATAGATTGCGATTATCCTTATAAAGAACTTTCGGGTTGTGGCATTGGTTTTAAATTAATTCAGGCTTACGCCGATAAGAACAATATGCCTTTTACCAGTGTAGAAGCTTATTTGGATTTGGTAGCTGTAAGTATTGCTTCGGATATTGTGCCCATTACCGGAGAAAACAGAATATTGGCCTTTTTTGGATTAAAAAAACTGAACGAAAATCCTTGTAAAGGGTTGCAAGCTTTGATTGACCTTTCGGGCAAGACCAATGATTTTACGATTACCGATGTGGTATTTAATATCGGACCTCGAATTAATGCCGCTGGAAGAATAGATGACGCAAAAAAGGCCGTTCAATTATTGGTGGCATCCTCTACAGAAATTGCGGAAGATGCAGGTTTTATCATCAATTTAAAAAATACCGAAAGGAAAGATTTTGATAGCAATATTACCGAGCAGGCTTTAAATATGATTCTGAATTCGCCAGAAATGGAAAATCGTAAATCAACTGTTGTTTACCACGAGAGTTGGCATAAAGGCGTTATCGGCATTGTAGCCTCCCGCTTAACGGAAAAATATTACCGCCCAACAGTAGTACTTACCGAATCAAACGGCCATGTAGCTGGCTCTGCAAGATCTGTTTTAGGTTATGATTTATATGAAGCCCTTTGCCAATGCAGCGATTTATTGGAGCAATTTGGCGGCCATAAATATGCGGCTGGGTTGACGATGAAGACAGAAAATGTGCCTGCATTTATCCAAAGATTTGAGGAAGTGGTTTCGGCAAGTATTACGGATGATTTGTTGGTGCAAGAAATCAGCATAGAAAATGAATTGACTTTGAATAAGATCAATCCTAAATTTTTTAGAATATTAAACCAATTTGCCCCATTTGGACCGCAAAATATGTCGCCTGTGTTTATGAGCAGAAACGTATCTTCGTACGGGATTGGCAGCGTTGTAGGCAATAATCATTTAAAAATGAGTGTGCGTCAGCAAAACAGTCCTGCATTTGATTGCATTGGTTTTGGTTTGGGCGAGCACCTTTCGTTTATCAATAATGGAAATCCATTTGATATTTGCTATACCATAGAGGAGAATGTGTGGAAAGAAAAAAGAAGAATTCAGTTGAATATTAAAGGAATAAAAACATATTAGCCCTATGATTTTAAAGGCAGAAAACCTGATTAAAAAGTACAAACAAAGAGTGGTTGTGAACAATGTATCTTTCCATGTTGCACAGGGAGAGATTGTTGGCCTATTGGGCCCTAATGGAGCAGGAAAAACCACTTCTTTTTACATGATTGTTGGCTTGATTAGACCCAACGAGGGCAAGGTTTTTTTAGATGATGTAGATATTACAGAAGACCCCATGTATCGCAGAGCGAAAAAAGGAATTGGTTATTTGGCGCAAGAAGCATCGGTATTTAGAAAATTAAGTGTTGAAGATAATATCAAGGCGGTTTTAGAAATGACGGCCTTATCTAAGGAAGAACAAAGAGAAAAACTAGAAACCCTGATAGACGAATTTAGCTTACATAAAGTAAGAAAAAGCAATGGCGATTTACTATCTGGGGGAGAAAGAAGAAGAACAGAAATTGCTAGGGCATTGGCTGCAGATCCTAAATTTATTTTATTAGATGAGCCATTTGCTGGGGTAGATCCAATTGCGGTTGAAGAAATTCAAATGATTGTGGCCCGATTAAAACATAGAAATATAGGCATTTTAATTACCGACCACAATGTCAATGAGACTTTGTCGATTACAGATAGAGCGTATCTTTTAGCTGAAGGAAATATCATGTTAACAGGTTCGCCTCAGGAAATAGCAGATGACGAAATGGCTCGTAAATATTATCTAGGGCAACATTTTGAATTGAAAATCAAGAAATTCTAACCCGATAAGGAGCGAAAAAATGACCATCGTAAACACTTTCTTAAACTGGTACATGAAAAAGCGAATGCATCAAATTGAGCTTTTTATGAAATACCCAGACGAAGTGCAAGAGGAATGGTTTGGCTCTTTGGTAAATGATGCCATTAATACAGAATGGGGTAAGAAATACGATTATCGATCGATAGAAAATATTCGTCAGTTTAAGGAGCGTATCCCCATACAAACCTATGATACACTAAAGCCTTATATAGAGAAAATGCTGAATGGAGAACAAAATATCCTTTGGCCCTCAGAAATTAAATGGTTTGCCAAATCATCGGGTACGACCAACGACCGTAGCAAATTTATCCCGGTAAGCGAAGAATCTTTAGAAGAATGCCATTTTAAAGGCGGTAAAGACATGTTGGCCATTTATTGCAATAATAGGCCCGACGCTAAAATGTTTACTGGAAAAAGCTTGGTTTTGGGCGGTAGCCACCAAATTAACCAATTGAGTCCTGATTCTTTTTACGGAGATTTATCGGCTGTTATTATTAAAAATCTACCTTTTTGGGCAGAAATGCTAAGAACTCCGGATATGTCTATCGCCTTGATGGACAATTATGAAGAGAAGATTGAGAAAATGGCACAGGTTACCAAAGATATCAATGTGACCAATATTGCAGGCGTCCCCACTTGGACGATTGTCTTAGCAAAAAGGATATTAGAAATCACAGGCAAAAAGAATTTGCTAGAAGTTTGGCCAAATTTAGAACTCTATGTACATGGCGCCGTAAATTTTGATCCTTATAGGGCGCAATTTAAAAAGCTTATTCCAACCGATGGGATGTATTATTTGGAAACTTATAATGCATCTGAAGGTTTTTTTGGGATACAAGACCAAAGTGATAGCCAAGATTTATTGTTGATGTTGGATTACGGCATTTACTATGAATTTATTGCGATGGAGGAGTTGGAAAGAGAAAATCCGGATACGCTGACTTTATCGGAAGTAGCATTGGATAAAAACTACGCCATTGTGATTAGTACAAATGCAGGTTTGTGGCGATACATGATAGGCGATACCGTTAAATTTACATCCTTGAGCCCTTATCGGATTAAAATTACCGGAAGAACTAAACATTTTATTAATGCTTTTGGCGAAGAAGTGATTATTGATAATGCAGAAAGGGCTTTAGGGAAGGCTTGTGCCGATACCGGAGCAGAGATTAGAGATTATACCGCTTGCCCTATTTACTTTGAGGATAATGAACCCGGTGCCCACGAATGGATTATTGAGTTTGAGAAGAAACCGAAAGAGTTTGATCGTTTTGTGGATATTTTAGATAATACTTTGAGAGCAGTAAATTCTGATTATGATGCCAAACGATTTAAAGATATGGCGCTAAAAAAGCCAAAAGTACATATTGCTCCCGATGGTACTTTTTACAAATGGTTAAAATCTAAAGGAAAATTAGGCGGCCAACATAAAGTACCACGATTGGCTAATGAGCGAAAATATGTGGAAGAAATTTTGGAATTGCTGTAGAACCCCATTTTTTTTGCGTTTTATGTAATGACCTGATTACCTAAACGGGATAGCAAGGGCAACGTCC
>Ga0075464_10000454_pt1 | contig 17996 bp, 18 predicted proteins | sample DEB19_08_DNA_5_FD_75068 | JGI IMG/M metagenome (GOLD analysis project Ga0075464, IMG submission 75068) | Aqueous microbial communities from the Delaware River and Bay under freshwater to marine salinity gradient to study organic matter... | ecosystem: Environmental > Aquatic > Marine > Coastal ...
GAATGCAATCGATAATAAATTCCCTGAAAATAGCAAGCACAAAGGTCTAGTTAAAAACATCACTCCTTACGGTGTGTTTGTTGAATTAGAATCTGGAATTGGTGGAATGATTCACATCAGCGACTTAAGCTGGTTGAAGCGTTTCAATCACCCATCTGAGTATGTTAAAGTAGGAGAGTCTATCGACATCATTATCTTGAACATCGACAAAGAAAATAGAAAATTACAATTAGGTCATAAGCAATTAGAAGAAGATCCTTGGAATGCATTAGAAGAAACTTTTGCTATCGGATCAATTCATGATGGTACTATTGTTCGTAAGGACGATAAAGGTGCTATTGTACAATTGCCACATGGCTTAGAAGGTTTTGCTCCTAACCGTCACCTTGCAAAAGAAGATGGTAAGCAAGTTCAAGCAGAAGAAACAGCTCAATTCATGGTGATCGAATTTGATCGTAATGAAAAGAGAATTGTTGTATCTCATGCAAGAATTTGGGAACAAAATATCCAAGAAGAAAAAGAAGTAGCTAAGAAAGAAGCAAAAGTAGAAACTGAAAAGACTAAGAAAGCGGTTAAAACAATCCAAAGCAAGGTTGAAAAATCTACTTTAGGTGATTTAGGTGCTTTAGCTGAAATCAAAGCAAAACTAGACGAAAATAAAGAAGGGTAGTTTTTATTGTCTTTCTAGCAATATAAAGATGCAATAAAACACATTTACCATTTTAAAAGCCCCGCAATTGCGGGGCTTTTTTATATCCCCAATTCAGGAAGCCTAGGCTAGGTTTTCCTAAAATATTGACAATCAACTAGGATTTAGCTAATTCTTAACGTCAAAGCCTTTATTAGCAATCTTTTTCGGTCTAAATTGGGGATTATTAGTTAATTTTGCCACCCTGTATGAATAGAATTATAGTAATTATCGCGATCGTTTTAGGAATGTCTTCTTGTACTTCAAAATTTCAACAAATAATGAAGAATAAGGATACAGACTATAAAGTCAAAATGGCTGAGAAATACTATGCAGAAAAGAAGTACAGTAATGCGCAACAGCTCTTTGAATCTGTGATCAATTTTGTAAAAGGAACTCCACGTTATGAAGAGTTGTATTTAATGTATGCATATTCTTATTATTATGATAAGGATTATGAAAATGCAGAAAACTTATTCAAAACGTTTGTTGAGTATTTTCCAAATAGTCCCAAAACAGAAGACGTTGAATACTTAAGAGCATATACTTATTATTTACGTTCTCCAAAAGCAGAATTAGATCAAACAACAACGAATAGAACCATTCAATTAATGCAATCTTTTATTGACGCTCATCCAACAAGTGTAAAAGTAAAAGAGGCTACGGCAACTATTGATGCTTGTAGAGCGAAATTAGAATTGAAAGATTACAAAACAGCTACATTGTATTATGAGCTTGCTTTGTATCGCGCTGCAGCTATTTCTTATGGCTTATTGTCTGACGGATATCCAGACTCTAAGAGTGCAGATAAATATAAATTATTGACATTAAAATCATACTATCAATTTGCTGAAAATAGTTTTATAGAAAAACAAAAAGAGCGTTTTGATAAAGTGAAAGAAGAATATAATGATTTCGTAGACAGATTCAGTGACAGTCCTTTATTGCCTGAAGCAAAAAAAATTAAAACAAAAACTGATAATATCTTAAAAAATATAAAATGAGTAAATTAAGAAGACATATGGGTGCTAATGTACCTGCTGTTGTTGAAACAAAAAGTTTGAAAGCATTGAAAGCAAAGACTGGAAATTTGTATGAGTCAATCTCTATTATTTCTAGAAGAGCGAATCAAATAAATATCTCTATCAGAGAAGAATTGCATAGCAAGTTAGAAGAGTTTGCTAGTCATACAGATAGCTTAGAGGAAATTCACGAGAACAAAGAACAAATCGAGATTTCTAAAGCCTATGAGCGTATGCCTAATCCAGCAATTTTGGCTACTGCAGAATTTATCGATGATAAAATCTATTATCGTAAGAACGAGGAAACAGATCTTTTCCGTTAATCTCGCTCCCGTTAACACAAAAACGTTCCTCTGTCATTCTGATATTGGGACGTTTTTGTATTTTAGGGGGTAAATACGCCACATTATGTTGTTTAAGTCAGTTTATTTATTAATGGGAATGCTATTCGTAGGCGAGTCGCTTAATGCCCAAGAATTGGCTGCTACGGTAAGTGTGCAGTCAAGTAAAGTAGCTAATCAAGTAGACCCCAAGGTTTTTACACAGTTACAGACGCAACTAAAAGACTTCATCAATCAAAGAAAGTGGACATCAGAGACTTTTTCAGTAGAGGAAAAAATTGATTGTAGTTTTTATATTACCATTGAGTCCATTGTGTCTCCAGGGGTGTATGATGCTAAATTAAGTATTGTCGCAAACAGGCCTGTTTATAATACGAATTATACAACGCCATTATTAAATATGCAGGACGCTAGTTTTTCGTTTAAATATCAACTAGGTCAACCTATGGAGTTTAATGAAACAAGAGCGCAGGGGGGAGATCCGTTAGAGTCAAATTTCACGTCTACTATTGCTTATTATATCAATGTAATTTTAGGATTGGATTATGACTCTTTTGCTTTAAAAGCGGGAGCGCCTTATTTTAATAAAGCATTAAATATTGTGTATAATGCACCAGAGGGTGCAGGTATATCTGGATGGAAATCTTATGACGGTCAAAGGAATAGATATATTTTAATTGACAATTTTACTAAAAGTGGATTCGATAAAATACATGAAATTGTTTATAGTTATTATAGAGATGGGTTAGATCAAATGGCAGAGAAGCCGGAGATAGCAAGAGCCAATATATTAAATACATTAATGAGTTTGCAGGATCTTAACGAGTCTAATGTAAACGTAATGGCAGTGCCTATTTTCATGCAAGGGAAGTATACAGAAATTGTGGGTATATTTCAAAACGCAGACAAGTCCATGAAAAAACAATTACTAAACACATTGTCTTCGATAGACATTGCGAATGTAAATAGATATAAAGAAAAATTAGAATGAAAAATTGCTTAATAATTGGCATGCTATTTTTATTGGCCTGCAAAAATGATACTAAACCTGCTAACATTTTGCCAATGGATAAGATGAAAACAGTGTTGTGGCAATTAATGCAAGCAGACGAGTATTATACAAGAATGTCAACCATTGACACAACTTGGAAAGTACATAAAAAAAATGTTCAGTTTTATAAACAAATTTTCGAATTAAATAAGGTAGACAGAGTCGCGTTTTATAGTACTATTGACTACTTGCAAAAACATCCAGTAGCATTCAAGGAATTGATGGATTCTACCTATGCGTTGTCGAAAAGAGAAAAATTGAAGTTAACAGAACATTAATTCAGGTTTTTTTAGACAAACAAGTCTAAATTTTAAATAAACAGTTTTACTTTTGATTTCTAATAATAAAAAAAAATATAAATTATGCCTATCACTATTGGACAAGCAGCGCCAGCAATTACATTATTTGACACAGACAAAAACGCTGTATCATTAGCCGATTTTAAAGGACAAAATATAGTAGTATTGTTTTTCCCTTTAGCATTCACAGGTGTTTGTACTGCAGAGCTTTGTAGTATTAGAGACAATATTGCAACATACAATACTGCTAATGCGCAAGTGTTAGGTATTTCGGTAGACTCTTTATTTTCTTTAGGTAAATTCAAAGAGGAGCAAAAATTAAACTTCCCTTTATTAAGTGATTTCAATAAGACAGCGTCAAAAGCATTTGATGTTTTATACGACGTATTTCCTGCGTTTGAAATGCAAGGTGTAAGTAAGCGCGCAGCATTTGTAATTGACAAAGAAGGAACTATACAATACACTGAAATTTGTGCAACACCAGGGGACTTGCCAAATTTTGAAGCAATTCAAACAGTATTGAATACATTAAACTGAAATGTCAAATCTTGTTAGGTTTAATTAAATATAAACCTACAGGATTTTAAGGTAAGGATATAAAAAAGGGCTAACGAAATGTTAGCCCTTTTTTTATGCGAAAAAATTAGAAGAAATCAAATAATTAAAATTATTCTTTTAAGCTTTAATATATTTTATCGGTCGCAAACTTCTACGATTAAAAATTTCAAATAATGCGTATTCTCCATTCCCCAAATAATAGGGTGGTCGCTTGACTGTGTTTGATAAGTAACTTGTCTAACTCTTTTCTTAGCATCTCTTGCAGCCATGTAAATAGTGTCTAAGAATAATTCAGGACTTACTAAATTAGTACAGCTTGAAGTAACAAGGAAACCGCCATTTCTTAATAACTGCATTCCTCTTAGGTTAATCTCTTTATAGCCAGTAACCGCCTTGTCAATATTGTTTCTACTTTTAGTGAAAGCAGGAGGGTCCAACATTACAACGTCATATTTTCTACCTTCTCTCCCCCAGTTTTTTAATACATCAAAAGCATTCATTGCTTCAAACTTCACAATATGATCTAACTTATTTAGTGCTGCATTTTTGTTGGCTTGCTCTACTGCACTTTCTGAAATGTCAATTCCTAAAACAGACTTAGCGCCATAATGTGCAGCATGAATTTCAAAAGTCCCCGTGTAAGTGAATGCGCCTAAAACGTCGGCACCCTTTACGATATTTTGAATAGCTCTTCTGTTATCTTGTTGGTCTAAAAAATAGCCAGTCTTTTGCCCAGACTCAATGTTTACATAAAATTGTAAATCATTTTCTTTGATAATAATTTCGGTAGGAAAAGGGTCGGTTAAAAAACCTTTTTGTTGTGTCAATCCTTCAAGTTCTCTTACAGGTACGTCGTTTCTTTCATAAATACCTTTTGGATTAAAAATGGTATTTATAGCAGCTATAATTTCTGCTTTCCATTTTTCAATTCCTAAAGACAATGTTTGAATTACAAAATAGTCATTGAACTTGTCCACTATCAAAGCGGGCAATCCGTCTGCTTCTCCAAACACGAGTCGGCAGTTTTCTGTATATCCTAGTTTTTGACGGTAAGTCCATGCTTCACTAATTTTTTGGTGAAAAAAGGCAGCATTAATTTCCTCTCTTTTACGCGTCAACAAACGGATCATAATTTGGGAGTCCGGGTTAATATAGCCACGGCCTGCCAATTGTCCATCAAAGTAATACACTTCCACAATATCACCTGCCTCAATAGGCCCAGCAACACGGTCAATTTCATTATTATAAATCCAAGGATGGCCCGAAGCAATTCTTGGTTGGATTCTTTTGTTTAAATACACCTTTGTCATGCCGCAAATATAGTCACAGAACAAGTGACAACTTGTTCATTTTTGCCTTGATTTCGGTCAATTTTGCACTTTTATGCGTTTGGCAATATATTTGCGTGCAATAGATTACAATTAGATAATTATGGAAGAAAAAGAGATAAAAGACACAGAAGCAACAATTAGTGCTGAAAATGAGGCAGAAAATGCCCCAATAGTCGAAACTGAGCCAATTTCCGAGTTGGATCAAACAAAGCTAGACTTATCCGATCAGAAGGATAAATACCTACGCTTATTGGCAGAATTCGAGAATTTTAAGAGAAGAACCGCTAAAGAGCGTATTGATTTAATTCAAACAGCTGGCAAGGATGTCATAGTTTCTTTATTAGACGTTTTGGACGATTGTGATAGAGCAGAAAAGCAATTAAATGGTTCAGACGATATCTCTTTACAAAAAGAAGGAATTCAATTAGTGTTTAATAAGATTCGTTCTACTATGCAAGCTAAAGGCTTAACTCCAATGGAAAGTATAGGCAAACAATTTGATGTGGAGTTACATGAGGCGATAACTGAAATTCCTGCTCCTAATGATAAGATGAAAGGTAAGGTAGTGGATGAAGTAACAAAAGGATATTTATTGAATGATAAAATAATTCGTTTCGCTAAAGTGGTTGTAGGAAAATAAATAAAGCATTATGGCAAAGAGAGATTTTTACGAAATACTAGGAGTTAGTAAATCAGCTTCGGCAGATGAAATTAAAAAAGCATACCGTAAAGTTGCAATGCAGTTTCACCCAGACAGAAATCCAGGGGACAAAGCAGCAGAAGAAAAATTTAAGGAAGCAGCAGAAGCGTATGAGATACTAAGTGATTCAGATAAGAAAGCTAAGTATGATCGTTTTGGTCATCAAGCATTTGGAGCTGGGTCAAATGGCGGTGGTGGTGGATTCCATGGCGGCGGCGGAATGGACATGAATGATATTTTTAGTCAATTTGGAGACATATTTGGTGACGAAGGATTCGGTGGATTCTTTGGTGGTGGCGGTGGTGGTCGTTCAAGAGGTGGTGGACAAAGAGCGCGTGGACAAAGAGGAAGTAATTTAAGAATTAAATTAAAATTAAGTTTCGAGGAAATTGCAAATGGTGTTAACAAGCAAGTGAAAGTTAAAAAGCATGTTGTTTGTTCTACTTGTGGTGGAAACGGAGCCAAGGATAAAAATAGTGTTCAAACTTGCGGCACTTGTAATGGTCAAGGTCAAGTAAGAAAAGTAACCAACACTTTCTTGGGTCAAATGCAAACGGTAAATACTTGTCCAACATGTAATGGAGAAGGTCAAACAGTTACTGCAAAATGTGGTGCTTGTAAAGGAGAGGGACGTGTATATGGTGAAGAAACAATCTCGATAGATATTCCAGCAGGTGTTCAGGACGGCATGCAATTAAGTATGTCAGGTAAAGGAAATGCAGGAGAACGTGGTGGTGGCCCTGGTGATTTAATCATTATGATAGAGGAGGAGCCGCATGAGTTCTTGCATAGAGACGGTTTGAATGTTGCTTATGACTTATACATTACAATACCAGACGCAGTATTTGGAACTAGTGTAGAAGTGCCTACAATAGACGGACGTGCAAAAATTAAAATACCTGCAGGAACGCAAAGTGGCAAGATGTTTAGGTTAAAAGGAAAAGGGTTCCCTGAAGTACAAGGATATGCAAAAGGAGATCAATTAATTCATGTGAATATTTGGACACCTCAGCATGTAAGTGCGGAAGAAAAAGAAGCATTAGAGAAAATGCAAGAAAGTGAAAACTTCAAACCAAAACCTGTAAAAGGAGATAAGAGTTTTTACGATAAAGTGAAAGAAGCATTCAAGTAACAAAGTCGATTTAAAAAATCGCATTGGAAATTGAATTAAAATAGTTGAAATAAAAAAGGGGATTTAAATAATCCCCTTTTTTTATGCGCTAAATGATGCTAATCTTTTTTACGAATTGCTATCAACTAGTCTTCCTTTAGTTGATAAATTGCTTTATTGTTTCTGCCAAGTCCATCATAGTCTAGTCCATAACCCACCACAAATTTATTAGGGATGTCTATACAAGCGTAATCAATATTAACAGGAAATTGTAAAGCTGCTTTTTTATTTAGCAACACTGCAATTTTAACCGACGCAGGCTGCATATTATCAAGTTGAGGTAAATAATGATGTAAGGTTTTCCCCGTGTCAATAATATCTTCTAAAATAACAATATGCCTGTCTTTTATGTTTATGTCTAATCCAATGGCAGTAATTACATTGCCTGTAGAACTAGTCCCTTTATAAGAAGCTAATTTAATAAAGCATACTTCGGCTTCAATAGTAATTTGTTTAAAAAGGTCGGCAGTAAATAAAAAAGATCCATTTAAAATAGACAAAAACAAAGGCCTTTTTCCTTCGTAATCTTTATTTAACTGAATAGCAAGCTCGCTAATTTTTTCTTGAATTATTTGCTCAGACAAATAGGGAACAAATTCTTTATCTAGTATTTTGATAGACGGCATAGTTTATTTTAATAAGTGATTTATTTCTTTCTTTTAAACATGTTTTTTAAAGAGTTCAGATCTTCTTTAATTGAGAATCCATTATTGTTCCCAGTTTGTTTTGTGTCTTTTGGTTTAAATAAAAGTACGATAGTGCCAACTTTTAAAGTAGGACTACTAAGAATTTTATTGTAAGATTTTAAATAGCTTAATTGTATTGCTTCGTCCTGGCTAATTTCATATAAGGTTTCAACTTGCTTAACAACATGAACACTTTTATTTCCTTCTTTTCTTTTAGTAGCTAAAAATACCAATTGATCCTTTTCTACAACATCAGCTTCTACAAGGTCATTGAAGGCAAATAGTTTGTATAAAGAAATGTGATGTGTTTGTGCAATTTCTAAATAGGAACTACCTGTTTTTGCCCATATTACTGGTACTTGATTAATCTTGAATTTGTCTTTAGGATAATTGTAGGCTCTCTTTTTATTAATTGCAAATAGTACATGAGAAGTAGTGTCTTTAGGCGTATTTCCAATACCATTCATGATGGGTAAAGCATCACTATTTGAAACGGACGATGCAATTCCTTTCACCTTAGAGAGCTGTATGTTGTCGTTTACAATAGTTAAAGTGTCCTTGATTGCTATTAGGGTGTCCTTTGCTATTATTAATGTGTCTTTTACGCTAGTAGTCATAGCGGCTTTGTTAAGCACTAAATTATCAACGCTAGCTGTTTCAATAATGTGAGCGACAGGAACTGTATCTTTTAACACGACAGGTATAATTGTTATTTCCTTTTTAGTATCAGCAACAGCCACTGAACTATCTTCATTATCTAATTCAGGAAAATTATACTGAGAAAGTTCATAGTCGTCAATCACTTTTAAAATCCTTCTAGCATAATCACTAGCTGTTGCATAGCCAGCTTTCTTTAATCCATAAGCCCATGCAGAGTCGTCAACAGGGTCAAGTTGAAACAAGGGAGCGTAATTAGGTCTTGTTTTTAGAAAGTCAGAATGGTCCTTGTAAGATGCTTTTGCATTTGGGTAAACTCTAAAGCATTCTTGTTTTGTGTCGTCGTCTTGAAATGTTGTTTCTCCTTTCCAGTCTAATTTACATTTAATTCCAAAATGATTATTTGAATTTTTAGCTAAATTACTTTCTCCGCTATTTGATTCTAAAATTCCTTGTGCTAAAGTAATAGAAGCAGGAATACCAGTACGCTTCATTTCTTGAATGGCAATTTTTTTATATTGCTCAATATAGGCCACTGTAAATTCAGACTGAGCTGATACTCGAATTACCCCATTCAAGCAAAATAGAAAAACAAAAATATATTTATTCATAGGTTTATTTTTTTCTGATCAATGTAAGGCCGTCTCTAATTGTTAGCATTACTTTCTCAGTAGAAATGTCTTTTAGTACATGGTCATTAAATGCTTGAATCGCTTTGGCGCTTTTGCCTGAGGGGGTAGGCTCTAAAACTTCACCATGAAACAATACATTGTCGGCTATAATAATACCATTAGGACGCATCAAAGGTAATAAAAGCTCGTAGTATTCTATATAACCAGTTTTGTCGGCATCAATAAATACAAGATCAAATAAATGAGGCAATGCAGGAATAATAGCTTTCGCGTCACCTATATGTTGAATAATTTGAGCAGCTCTAGGACTTGCCTTAAAATGCCCCATAGCAGTTTCTGCGTCAATCTCTCTTAATTCAATGGTATGCAATTCACCTCCTGCTTGTAGGCCCTCTGCCAGGCAAAGGCTACTAAAGCCTGTAAAAGTACCAATCTCTAGAATGTACTTAGGTTGTAGGAGCTTGCTAATAAAAGAAAGAAAACCTCCTTGATTCCAGCTACTTTGTAAATGGGCATGGGGGTGGGTTGTCAAAGTGGCTGCATACATCTCCTTTAAATACTCGGGAGTGGCATTGCTATAATGCGTTACATATTCATTCGCCGTTGGGTGTATAAAATCCATTTGCAAAGGTCTATTATTTTTTAATACTTGGCTTTGAAATTATCCATAAACCTATAAACGTTAATAGACCATTAATAATTAATAATTCTTGTCCCAATTTAAAGTTGCCAAATAACTGAACTTGGTAATAATCAAGCACTAAGCAAGCAATAGGGGCTAAGAAACAAGGTATTGCAGACCATTTGTCTTTGATAGTTCGTTTTGTTAAAATTCCAAAAGCAAATAAACCTAGCAAAGGTCCATAGGTATAGGATGCGATTTTCAATAGAAGGTCAATGATACTTTTATTGTCAATCCATTTGAATACCATTACAATAAGCAAAAATATAAATGCGAAACTTAAATGTACTCTTTGTCTAATTTTTTTCTTTTTAGCTTCATCCCATTCTGTATTTCTTTGCATACCTAATAAGTCAATACAAAAACTAGAAGTTAATGCTGTTATGGCGCCGTCGGCACTAGGGAATAAGGCAGAAATTAATGCTAAAATAAATATGATAGAAATATAAGGAGGCATATGGTTTAGTGCTAATAAAGGGAACAAGTCGTCACCCACTGCGGTGATGTTTTGTTGTGCAGCGTATAAATGTAATAAACCGCCTAAAAATAAAAACAAGGAAATTACAAAGAGCATGGTAAAGCCAATAGTAATCATATTTTTTTGTGCATCCTTTAATGTTTTAACAGAAATATTTTTCTGCATCATTTCTTGATCCAATCCTGTCATTGTTAATGTAATAAAAGCGCCACCAATAATTTGTTTCAAGAAAAACGATTTACTATTTATGTCTGTGCTAAATATGTCTGACAAGTGAACGGAAGGATTGTCGGCAAGCGCTTTATGCTGCATTGCAGCTAAGGCTTCTCCTACAGAGAAATGCATAGTTGATAATATCCAAATGCTGCAAATTATAAGGCCAATAAGCATTCCAGAAGTTTGTAAAGTGTCGGTCCATACAATTGTTTTTACACCACCTTCATAGGTGTATAAAAGAATCATGATTAAAATAACCAGGGTAGTAGCCCAAAACGGTACACCCATATTATCTAAAATAAAAACCTGTAAAGTTTTGACTACTAAATAAAGTCTGGCAGTGGCTCCAAGAGTTCTAGAAAGCACAAAGAAAGAAGCGCCTGTTTTATAAGCTGTAAAACCTAATCTAGTTTCTAGATAGTTATAAATAGATGTCAGGTTTAATTTATAATATATGGGAAGTAATACATAGGCAATGGTTAAATAACCAATTAAGTATCCAATGGTAATTTGTACATAATGAAAAGCGTCTTTACCAACAGCACCGGGTACACTCACAAAAGTTACACCGCTCAAGGAAGTGCCAATCATCCCAAAAGCCACCAGCATCCAGTTGCTATTTTTATTACCAATAATGAAAGACATATTATTACTATTCTTCCCAGTAATTTTAGCCACACCTAATAAAACAAGAAAGTATAATACGACAAATAAGAATAATAAAGGTGCACTCATAATAATGGTATGTTAGTATCGGCAAAGTAATAACAAACTTTGAATTTATTAGCTAAATTGCAGGACCGTTTTAACCCAATTCAAAATTTTATGAAAATTAACGCTGTAACTGTTTTTTGTGGCTCTAAATTAGGGGCAAATCCAGGCTATGCTGTACAATCACAAATGTTAGGCAAGGGTTTGGCACAAAAAGGGATTAGTTTGATTTATGGAGGCGGTGGAAAGGGAATAATGGGTGCCATTGCAGACGCCTGTTTGCAGGAGGGAGGAAAGGTTATTGGGATTATACCAAAGCTATTATTAGAATGGGAGGCACAACATGAAGGCTTGACAGAGCTAATTGTTACAGAGGACATGCATAGTCGTAAACTATTACTTTATAATAAGTGTGATGCTGCCATAATATTACCTGGAGGAATGGGTACTATGGATGAGCTATTCGAAATGTTAACTTGGAATAATTTAAGAATACATAACATAAAAGTATACGTATTAAATTGGAATGGTTTTTATAACAACTTAATTGCCATGCTAGACCAAATGGAAACAGAAGGTTTCTTGTATGATAATTGGAGAGAAAGATTTATTATCTGCGAGGACGCAGCAGCTATTTTGAATTCTTTTTCTTAGGGAATCTAATTGGGAAACCAACTCCAGCTCTAAAGATAGGTTGAGCGCTTAATTGCCCCATTCGGTAAGGAGACTGTGCGGAATTAACAAGGTCAAACATGATTGAAAAATAAGAAAACCCATTTTCATTTCTTTTTCCATAGCCCAATCCAGCTAATACACTTGGTGCACTTACTGTTGAACTACCGGAAGTCCCTTGTGATATATTTCTTGCATTTGTAAAAGTCCAATTGTATTCTGGCTGTATTTGAACAAAAAACTGTTCAATAGGCCAGGCTCTTACCAAAGTTCCTAAACCAATTTGTGTATTGTTTGACCTATAATTCTCGCTTGTAATACTTGCTATTGACTTATATGAAGAATAGTAAAGATTAACTGCTAATCCAAGGTCAATATATTGATTATAACTTTGTATCAACTCTGGATTCAATCCTAATTGAAATGAACCAGACCCTCCGCCCAAAACAATACCACCACCTAAGTATACTGGCTTTTCCTCCTGCACTATTTTATTAGTTTGGATAATAGTTTGGGCACCTGCCTTTACAGAAATAATAACCAATAATAATAAAGTGATTTTTCTAAGCGACATAGGATTGATTAATTTAGGTCGAATATTTTGCCTGCATTTAAAATATTATTAGGATCAAAAGTTTTTTTAATTCCTCTCATAATTTCTAAAGTAGCTTTTTCAAACACCACGTCTAAATATGATTTTTGAATTAAACCAATACCGTGTTCGCCACTAATGGTACCACCTAAGCTCTTTACAAGTACGAATAATTCTTTTAATATTTTATTCATCTCTTCACTACCGTAACTATTTTTAATAGTAGGGTGGTTAATTCTAATGTGTAAGTTACCGTCTCCTGCATGTCCATAACAAACTGCATGAAATCCGTATTGTAATCCTAATTCTTTAACCCCTTTGACTAATTTAGGAAGTTCAGCTCTTGGTACCACAGTATCTTCTTCAATAGTATAACCAACGCTTTTCACCGCTTCAGCAACTCTTCTTCTCAGTTTCCACAATTCTGTTTTTTGTTGAGCGTCGTCGGCAAAGAAAATTTCACCTGCATCATAATGTGTTAACACTTCTGCAATGGCCTCCATTTCTCCCATTAACACATCCATATTATTACCATCAACCTCAATAATCAAATGTGCGGCAATGTCGTCAGACACTGGGAAAGCAGTGCTGTCTACCATTTTACTTACAATTTTAATAGAGTCAATCTCCATTAATTCCATTGCACTTGGTGTAATACCAGCTCTAAAAATGGCACTAACTGCTTCACTTGCTTTTTCTAAGTCTTTAAAAGGAGCCAACATTAATAAGTCAAACTTAGGAAGTGGAATTAATTTTAGAACAATCTTAGTTACAATGCCTAATGTGCCTTCACTACCCACTAATAATTGGGTTAAATTATATCCAGTTGAATTTTTCAAAACGTTAGATCCGGTCCAGATAATATCACCTGTAGGCGTGACAATTTCTAAATTCAATACATAGTCTTTTACAACTCCATATTTTACTGCTTTAGGTCCTCCAGAATTCTCTGCAATATTACCTCCAATAAAACAACTTCCTTTACTACTAGGGTCGGGAGGGTAGAATAAATTTTTCGCTTTTACAGCATCCTGAAGTACTTCTGTAATTACACCAGGCTCGGTTGTGATTTGTAAATTTCTATCATCTATTTCTAAGATACTATTAAAACGTTCCATAGAAATCACCAATCCACCTAAATGAGGTAAAGCACCACCACTTAGTCCAGTACCACCACCTCTAGGGGTAACAGGAATTAAATGTTGATTACATAATTTCAATAAAGCACTAATTTCTTCTGCAGTTCTAGGCTTCACCACCACTTCTGGATTATAGTGTAATCTTTCTGTTTCGTCTTTACCATATTTTTCAAAACTCTCTTGGTCGGTAAAAGTATAAGTATCACCTACGATAGCTTTAAACTGTGCTAATAATTCAATATTGATTTTATTCATACTAGTAAGATTAAAATTCTTCAACAATTTTTTTACAAAAAACAATGCTCATTAAAGCAAAGTTAAAACAAACCATAAAGGGTGCTGTCAACTTTACTAATAATTTCGCCTAAGTCTTCTTCAGACTCTCCAAACTTATTTTTATCACAATCAATTATTAACAAAGGACCTTCTTTATAATTTTCAATCCATTTGTTATAATAGTCATTCAATTTTTTTAAATAATCTAAGCGAATATTCTCTTCGTATTCTCTTCCTCTTTTTTGTATTTGTGATACTAAAGTTGGAACAGAAGCTTTTAAATAAATTAGTAAATCTGGAGGCTGCACCATTCCTTTAATAGTAGTGAAGAAGGAGTAGTAATTATCAAAATCACGCTTAGTCATCAATCCCATCTCGTGTAAGTTGGGAGCAAAAATATTAGCATCTTCGTAAATGGTTCTGTCTTGAATAACAGTTTCAGTTCCCTTTTGAATTTCTAAAATTTGATTTAATCTACCATGTAAAAAATAGATTTGCAAGTTAAAACTCCAACGTGTCATGTCCTCGTAGAAGTCCATTAGGTATGGATTATGGTCCACGTCCTCAAATTGAGGAATCCAACGGTAATGTTTACTCAAAGCTTCGGTAAGTGTTGTTTTTCCTGCACCAATATTACCTGCTATTGCTACGTGTTTTGGTTTTTTAACTTTTGCCATAATCTATTTTATATAAATAAGAATTCTTTTTCTATTGTTAATTCAAGTCTATTAAACATAATTCATCCCCACCGCATTTCTTACGGTTGTTAAAGTAGCAGAAGCACTAGTCCTTGCTTTGTCAGCTCCAGATTTAATTATTTTCAATAATAACTCTTTGTTGTTTTGCAAGTCCAATGCCTTTGTTCTAATTGGTTGAATAAATTCAACCATATCTTCTGCTAATTGTTTTTTCATATCGCCATAACGAATAATACAATTGCCTTCGCTACTGTTATTAAAATCGTCTTCGAATTTTTTTACTGTATCAGCGCTACTTACTAAACCCATAAGTGTAAATAAGTTTTGAATATAGTCGGGCTTTAGCGCATTGGGAGTTAAAGGTCCTTGGTCTGTCTTCGCTTTCATGACTTTTTTACGAATCATTTCATCTTCGTCGGCTAAGAATAGAGTAGTCATTTGATTTTCACTCTTACTCATTTTGCCAACTCCGTCAAGTCCTAATATTTTAACTAATTCGCTATTATAATTGAAGGCATATGGTAATGGGAAGGTTTCTCCGTATCTATGATTGAAACGTTCTGCAAAATTGCGGGCCATTTCCAAATTTTGTTCTTGATCTTTTCCAACTGGGACTTTAACGGCACGATGAATTAAAATATCAGCAGCTTGTAAAACAGGGTAGGTTAATAATCCTGCATTTACATTTTCAGGTTGCATTCTTATCTTGTCTTTAAAAGTGGTTGTTTTTTCTAACTCCCCTTTATAAGCCAACATATTTAAGTATAGATATAATTCAGCAATTTCTGGCACGTCACTTTGTACATATAATGCTACTTTTTCTGGATCTAATCCACACGCAATATTCTCGGCAACCACTCTTAATACACTTTCTTGTAAAGTTTTTGTGTCAGGGTGTGTTGTTAAGCTATGCCAGTTGGCAACAAAAAAATAACAATCATACTCGTCTTGCATACGCACATAATTGCGCATAGCTCCAAAATAATTTCCTAAATGTAGAAAGCCTGTGGGGCGAATTCCACTCAATACAATTTCCTTTTTCATAGCTGTGCGAAGATAATGAATCACAACCCCATTTTTTGCCATCTTTTTGGGATATTTGTACATAATTTAAAAAAAGCAATCTTGAGCCAAGCCTCTCTTTTATCTAGCCCCATTGAATATCTTAAAGGAGTAGGTCCTTTAAGGGCGGATATGCTCAAAAAAGAGCTCAATTTGTACACTTTTGGTGACTTATTGCAGCATTTTCCGCATAGGCATATAGACAAAACGCTGGTTTTGGATATAAATACCATACAGCCACAACATGACTTTGTTCAGGTTAGGGGTGTTTTGCAGGGTTTAGGCACTGTTGGAGAGAAGAGAGCAAGAAGAATGGTAGCCCAATTGAGAGACAATACGGGGACTATAGAATTGGCTTGGTTTCAGGGAATTAGTTGGGTACAGAAAAATTTGGTAGAAGGGCAACAGTACCTTGTTTTTGGAAGGGTTAGCTTTTTCAATGGAAGAGCTCAAATTGTGCATCCCGAAATAGAACCCTATATACCGCAAGTCATTGCACAGAAATCAGTTTTAGAACCCGTTTACTCGTCTACCGAAAAGCTAAAAGCAAGAGGACTAAATGGAAAGCAAATTGGGAAATTGACGCAAGCCTTATTTACACAGATAAGTGAAAAGGACTTACCCGAAAACCTGCCTGCACATTTATTGAAAGACAGAATGAATAGATGGGAGGCTTTTAGACAAGTGCATTTCCCTAGTTCCCCTGAAATGTATAAGCAAGCATTGCAGCGATTAATTTTTGAAGAATTATTTATTGCACAAGTAAGATTAGGACTTATAAAAATTGAAAGACATAAAAATAGCAAGGGGCATTTGTTTAGTAAAGTGGGAGATTATTTTAATAATTTTTATAATCATTATTTACCATTTGAATTAACAGGTGCACAAAAAAGAGTAATAAAAGAGATTCGACAAGACGCTGCAAAAGGCTATCAAATGAATCGATTATTGCAAGGAGATGTTGGAAGTGGAAAAACTATGATAGCCTTAATGGCAATGCTTATTGCGGCAGACAATGGATATCAAAGTTGTTTAATGGCACCTACCGAAATTTTAGCACAACAACACTATGCTAGCTTAACAGAACTGCTTGAACAAATGCCGTTAGAGGTTGCATTACTAACAGGAAGTACCAAAATAAAAGAACGACGCAGAATATTACAAGGGTTGTTAGACGACACCATTCATTTTGTGGTGGGTACACATGCTATTATAGAGGACACGGTACAATTTAAAAATTTGGGATTGGCAGTCATAGACGAACAGCACCGTTTTGGAGTGGCACAAAGAGCAAAATTGTGGAAGAAGTCTTCCATACCGCCACATGTATTGGTCATGACAGCAACCCCAATACCAAGAACTTTAGCAATGACAGCTTATGGTGACTTGGATTATAGTGTAATGGACGAATTGCCGCCAGGTAGACAGCCAATTAAAACAGTACACCGTTTTGAAACGGCAAGGAGTAGTGTAATGGACTTTGTAAAAACCGAAATTGAAAAAGGAAGACAAGCATATTATGTGTACCCATTAATTGAGGAAAGTGAAAAGATGAGTTATGAGAATTTAATGGAAGGATACGAGCAAGTAAAGAGTTTCTTTCCAGAGCCAACGTATAAAATTAGTATGGTACATGGCAGAATGCCCAATGACTTGAAGGAAATGAATATGCAAAGATTCAAGTCGGGGGACACACAAATATTGGTAGGAACTACGGTGATAGAAGTGGGCGTAAACGTGCCAAATGCAAGTGTGATGGTTATTGAAAGTGCAGAGAAATTTGGTTTATCACAATTACATCAATTAAGAGGACGTGTGGGAAGAGGAATGGAACAGAGTTATTGTGTATTATTAAGTAGTGTAAAAGCGAGTAGAGAAGCAAAAGACCGCCTTAAAATAATGTGTAGTACGAATGACGGTTTTGTTATTGCAGAGAAAGATTTAGAAATAAGAGGCCCAGGAGATATAGACGGAACAAGGCAAAGCGGCGCATTGAACTTTAAATTAGCCAGTATAATTAATGACCGCGAAGCATTAGAAGAAGCAAAAAACCAAGCAACTTTAATTTGCGAAAAAGACCCCACATTAAGTTTGCCAGAACACGCTGTAATTAAAGCGTATCTGCAGTCTCAGAAAAGTAAAATAGGATGGGGTAAGATTGCCTAAAACAGGCATTTTTAAGTATCTTGCTAGTCGAAACCTCATTCAAATAAATATTATGAAGTACCAACAACTTGACGCAAATATTTTTACGCAGAATAGAAAACGTTTTGCGTCAAAAATGCAAAAAAACAGTATTGCCATTTTTGTAAGTAATGACGAGTTCCCTTATAA
>Ga0075464_10000455_pt1 | contig 17990 bp, 20 predicted proteins | sample DEB19_08_DNA_5_FD_75068 | JGI IMG/M metagenome (GOLD analysis project Ga0075464, IMG submission 75068) | Aqueous microbial communities from the Delaware River and Bay under freshwater to marine salinity gradient to study organic matter... | ecosystem: Environmental > Aquatic > Marine > Coastal ...
ACTTCTCGCCTCTTACATAGCCTCTAAGCAGCCGGCCTAATAAAACAAGCTTGCTCATGATTCGAAGAATCATAATCGCCGCATTTAGCCCCTCGCCAAGCTCGTGCCTACTCGGACATGAATTTTATGATTCATAATCCTCGCAGTCACTAATACTTAGTCACTAAACCCTGGTGCTTAAAGGAGTGGAACACGACAAATACTGGAGTAGGTTACGACAAAACTTGGTGAACCTAGGGGGAATTTCCGAACTCCATATAGGGGGTATCGTCCGGAAAGAAAACCCAGTGTTTTCAAGCACTTAAGAAAATGTTTTCAAGGACCTAGGAACAGGAACATTCATAGCTATTATATCTAGTATGACTAGAAATAAAGAATCAAAAATAAACCATTTATAATGTTCCCTAAGTTACACATTTACTTTAAAAACACCAGTATAGCAGTGATTGTTCCTTATCAGGAACATGATTGTTCCAATCAGGAACATTGGTGTCAGGTATTAGGAATTTCCGAACATGTGATATAATGTATTAAATCCTACTTGTGAAAACGCCTATGCCATTTTTACTTTTATTATTACCTCTCCTTGCTAAGATTCCCGGAATGATCGGAGATTATTACAGCAAGCGTCTTGACCTTGAAGTTACTAAGGTTAATACAGCTAAGGAAGTTGAACTTGCTAAAGCACAGATGGCTGCAGATATTGCCAAGGCTGAATTAGCAAATGCGCAGCAAGTTGTTCTTATGACTTCTACAACTTTCCGCACAGTTATGACTTGTTTAGTATTTACACCGTTTGCTATTACAATGATTTCTTCTAAATGGTCTGCTGTTATCTTCGCTAACTTTTCTTTAATGCCTGCCTGGTATTCACAAATATGTCTTACAATCATTTTAGCTATATACGGTATTACTGTAGGGGCCCCTGTTGTTAAGAACATATTTGACGGCTTAGGTACTTATCTAGATGGTAAAAGAAATTATATTTTAGAAAAAGCAAAAATAAATAGAAAGATATTTTTTGATAGCCTGCGTAAAGCCGGAACACTATCTCAACAGGAAGTAGACGAGGCTAATAAGGCCCTTGATGAAGCAGAGAAATAAAATGGATTTTGATATCGCATCACTTAAATATGCTATGGGTATGGTAGTTTCTAGTATTCTATCGTATACATTATGGGCCTATAAGAAACATATTAAAAGAATAGAGGTAATGAATGATACAATGAATACTCTACAAACAAATCAAAAAGTAACAGATGTAGAGATTCGAGCAATAAAAGAAGATGTTACAGAAATAAAAAGTACACTTAAACTAATTTTAAAACGTTTATAGGAACTATTAAAGAATTCTTAATAGTTCAAAAAGAAGGCACCTGTAGCACCTGCTCCTGTAGTACTTAATTAAGGATATCCTTAGATGGATTATGATGAAAATGGCAAAGCAGGGGCAGGACGCCCGTGTAAATTTGAACCATGGATGTGTGAAAAAATATTAGAAATAGCTAGTAACGGCGGTCACCAAGCTGCTATGATGCAAGCTATAGGTATTAAAAAAACTCAATTTCACACATGGAAAAAAGAAATTCCAGAATTCAAAGACGCAATTGAAGAAGCTAAACTAATTAGCCAAAGTGTATATGAAAATATATTACTTCAAGGAGCCATGGGAAAAATTCCTGGATTTAATTTTAATTCTATTTCATTATTGATGCATAATAAATTCCCTGATGAATATAAACGAGGGTCTAATGGCAGTACTGTTTCTAGTACAGAAATAACAATTAATCAATTACATTTAAGTCCTAAAGAAATAGATTATAAGATAGCACAAAAATTAGAAAAATTACAAGCTCTTGGTATAGACTTAAAAGGGATTGATAATGACTCTTGAAACTAAGGAAGACTTACAAAAAGAGTTATTAGAGTTATTAGAAGAAAAAGAACGTCAAGTAGAGTTTAATAAAATCTCTACATTGTTTCCCGCTGTAGGACCCTTTCGTAGAGAATTGTATCCAAAGCATATAGCATTTATGAATGCTGGTAAAGATTTTTCTCAAAGAGCTTTCATCGCAGCAAATCGAACCGGCAAAACGGTTTCAGGAGCTGCTGAGATGTCTTATCACTTAACAGGACAATATCCTGAATGGTGGGAAGGAAGACGTTTCTTAAATGCTATCAGTGCATGGGCAGCAGGAGTATCAAATCAATCAACAAAAGAAATTCAACAATATGAATTAATAGGGGATTTATCTAATTCTGGTACAGGATTAATTCCTAAAGATTGTATTTTAAAAATAACAAAAAAACCAGGGGTTGCTGATGCTGTAGAAACAGTATTTGTACAGCATATAAGTGGCGGAACAAGTCAATTAACATTTAAATCCTATGAACAGGGTAGAGATAGTTTTCAAGGAACTAAAAAACAAGTTATATGGTTAGATGAGGAACCAAAAGATAGGTCTATATTTACAGAATGTCTAACAAGGACAATGGACAAATATAACCCCGGTATAATATATTGTACTTTTACACCACTTTTTGGTTTATCTGATGTAGTTATGAACTTTTTACCAGATGGTAAAGTTCCAGAAGATGGTTTTGATCCATTACACCCATATAAATTTGTTACACAAGTTAACTGGGAAGAAGTGCCTCATCTATCTGAGTCTCAAAAGAAAGAAATATTAGATAGTTATTCTCCTCATGAACGTGATGCACGTAGTAAAGGAGTTCCATCTCTAGGAGCTGGAGCTATTTATCCTTATACAGAAGACAGTATTGTTACTGAACCATTTAAAATACCTAGTTGGTGGCCTAAAGCCTATGGTTTAGACGTAGGTTGGAACAAAACAGCCGCAGTTTGGGGGGCTTTAGATCCTGATAGTAATAAAATATTTATTTATTCCGAACATTATGAAGGATTTGAACAACCAGTTGTACATGCCCAATCTATAAAAGCTAGGGGAGATTGGATTACAGGAGCAATTGATCCTGCATCTGAAGGATCTAGCCAAGTAGATGGTAAAGCTTTATTTAATTTGTATGAAGAAGCAGGATTAATTTTAGAATTTGCAGATAATTCGATAAATGCTGGTATAATGAAAGTAGGACAAATGTTTGCGTCCGGGCAATTAAAAATATTTAGCACATGTAAAAATCTATTAAAAGAATATCGTGTATACAGAAGAGATGAAAATGGTAAGATTGTTAAGAAAAATGATCATGCTCTAGATGCACTCAGATATTTAATGATGACAGGAATGGATTATATGTCAATTCCTATTGATCCTGACTACACAGAAAAAGCCGATACCAATGACAGCGGCAGAGATGAATTCACCGGCTATTAAATTAGAGACCAATTGGATATTAAATATGACTAAAGACACGAAATTAACATTAGACAAATTAAAAAACAGTGGTAATATCGCCGACCTATTAGATGAATATAAATTATCTGAAATTGGTGAACAAGTTTACAATGGTTATAAGATTGATGAAGATAGTAGATCTGAATGGAAAGAAACTGTTGATAAAGCAATGGATATTGCTAAACAAAAAGTAGAACCAAAAAACCATCCTTGGCCAGGGGCTTCTAATGTTAAATTCCCATTAATCTCTGAAGCTTCTATTCAATTTGCTGCACGTGTAATGCCTGAAATTATTCAAAATGATAAGGTTATTAGAGCTAATATTGTAGGCCAAGATTTAGACGGTGCTAAATTACGCAGGGCTCATCGCGTATCTGAATATATGTCTTATCAATTATTGTGTGAATCTACAGATTGGGAAGATGGAACAGATAAATTATTACAAGTTATTCCTGTATTAGGTACAGCATTTAAGAAAACATATTATGATGCTGCCGAAAAGAAAAATGTTAGTATGTTATGTGTTCCTGATAAAATTGTTGTAAATTATGCAACACAAAGTTTAGAAACAGCACGAAGAATTACACATGTAATTACAATGTATTCTAATGATATTATAGAACGTCAAAGACGTGGTATATTTTCTGAATCTGTAGACCCTGAATTACTAAGACCAACAGATTCTTCTGATGATGACAAAGATTTTGCTATTGAGTTACTAGAACAACATTGTTATTTAGATTTAGATGATGACGATTATAAAGAACCTTATATTGTTACAATACATAAAGATAGTAGACAAGTTCTTAGAATTACACATAGATTTAATACAATAGAAAAGAATAAAAATGGTGAAGTAGTATGTATTGAACCAATACATTATTTTACAGACTTCCATTTTATTAGATCACCAGATGGTGGATTCTATAGTATTGGTTTTGGTAGTTTGCTTCTCCCTATTAATTCCGCAATTAATACCTTAATCAATCAGCTATTAGACGCAGGAACATTAAGTAATACACAAGGCGGCTTTTTAGGTAGAGGCTTAAGAATTAAAAATGGTGAATTGAAGATTAAAATGGGTGAGTGGAAAGTATTAGATGCTGCTTCAGGCACTAATATTTCTCAAAATGTGTTCCCATTACCTGTAAGAGAACCTTCTCAAACATTATTTAGTTTATTAGGTTTATTATTGCAAATGGGTAAAGATCTTTCTTCTTCTACAGACGTGATGAAAGGACAACAACCTGCACAGAATGTAGCTACAGGTACAATTAGTGCTTTAGTAGAGCAAGGTAGTAAGATATTTGCTGCAATTAACAAAAGATTATATAGAAGTTTAAAAAAAGAATATACAAAACTTTATGCTTTAAATGCTCACCATCTTTCTGATGCAAAATATAAAGAAATTATGGATGATCCAGAAGCAGATGCTAAAAAAGATTTTGAATTATATAGTATGGATGTTTATCCTGTATCAGACCCTTCTTTATCTAGTGATCAACAGCGATTAAATAGATCTATGGTTATGCACCAACTCCCTACAGTTGATATGAGAGCTGCTGATGAGTACACATTACAATCTATGAGCTTAGATCAATCAACTATTGATAGATTATTACCAAAACCAGACCCTAGTGCACCCCCTCCTCCAGATCAACAACTTATTTTAGCGCAAATTCAACTAATTAATGCTCAAATAGTTGAAATGGGGCACAAAATGACAGTGATGGCTCAAAATGCTAGTATTGGACAACAAGATATGGCATTAAAAGCTGCTATGACAGATTCACAAATACAAGAATCTGCTGCTAGAACAGTTAAAATGCAAATTGATGCTTCTCATGGCGATAGTAAAGTTGCTATTGCTGCGGCTAAACTTAGTTCTTCTGATTTAATGAAGGGTGCTCAATTTAATCATAAACAAGAACTAGATCAAGCTAAATTAGTATTAAATTCTATGGATGCTAAAACTAAAGCTACTAAAGTATCTACAGATTTAGCTAAAACCCTAATAAAAGATAAAACAGAAAATAAAAAAATTGATTTAGAAGATAACAAAGACAAAGGGCAATCATGAACATAGACATTAGTAATTTTAGAACTTGGAAAAAAGATCCAATTACAATTGCCTTATTTAAAGCTTTAGAAGACGTAAGAAAAAATATTGAAAGCGGTATGATCAACGCTAACAATATCCTCGCCGAGGATTGCCGATCACGTATGACTAAATTATTGGGCATGCGAGAAGGAATTGATCTAGTGTTAGAGATAACTTGTGAAGACTTAGACGATGGAGACGACTTAGATGTTGAAGAGACAGATAAAACCAGCAGGACATAGAGTTTTGGTGAAGTTAAAAAGAGTAAGTGAAGTAAAAGAAGTCACTTATGGAGACCAAAAAATTATTGTTGAAGTAAAAACCAACAAGAAATTGAATGCAGAAAAACTTAGTACTCAAGAAGCTAGAATTGTAGCTTTAGGGCCTACAGCTTTTAAAGCATTTGATGATGGGCACCCATGGTGTAAAGAAGGAGATCTTGTCATGATTTGTCGATATTCAGGTGATGATAGAACTGATATTGAAGATGATGAAATCTATAGAATTATTAATGACGAAGATGTTCAAGCAATTTTTGTAGGAGAATGATATGTCAATAGAAGACGAAATTAAAACAGAACTAAAAGCTCAGGGTATTATTGAAGATAAAGAACAACATGAAGAAATTATAGAAGAACCTTTAAACCATTCTGGTAAAGAATATACAGCTTTTGAAAAAGAACAGATGGATAAAGGTTGGAATCCTGATGGTATTAAATCAGCAGAAGAATATGCTCGCACAGAACCTCTATATGAAGAAATCAAAGCTCGTGGTAAACAATTAAAACAAATGCAGAAAGCTATTGATTCTTTAACAGAGCATATGACCAAACAAGAAAAATTAGCGTACAATAGAGCTTTAGATACATTACGAAAAGAAAAAGAAGAAGCTGTTTTAAGAGGCGACTTACAAACTGTTACACAAATTGAACATGAACAAGCAAGATTAACCGCAGTTCCAGAATCTATTCCTGAAGCTGATGCTTTCACAGACAAATATGGACATATATTTAAATCTCCTGGATTTGAAGAAATGGAGATTGCTGAATTCGTTAAACAACGTGATATTGATTTAATGTCTAGAAAATTATCTCCAAAAGATCATATGCAAGCACTAGAAGAACATATGGTAAAACGATTCCCTAATTATTTTAATAAAAAAGAAGTCGTTAGTAGAGATAATTCTTCTGTTGAAATGGGTGATGGTGATAATGTAGCCAGAAAATCATCTAATAGAAAATATTCTTTTAATGATTTATCATATGAACAGAAGAAGGTAGCACAAGATTTTAAATCTCGTGGTATAATGCCTATAGAGAAATACATAAAAGATTTAGTTGACTTAGGTGAACTTAAATAATTTAGATGGAGTTATGAGTATGACTAATAAACATTTAGACAGTAGTAAAAGGCCACAGAGAACGCCATTACATAAGCAGCGAGCATTAGCAGCCACTCATCGGGAAGGATGGGAAAGACGGTATGTTAATGAAACTCCTGATAGAATTGAATCTTACATGCTAGCAGGTTGGACTCCAGTAATGGATAAAAATGCTAATAGTAGCGATGAAAGAGCTCAATCAGAATCTCAATTAGGCTCAGTAGTACGAAAAGTAGTGAATAAAGATATCAATGCTTCTTGTCGAACAGCAATTTTAATGGAGATTCCGAAAGAAATTTATGATGAAGATCAAAAAGATAAACAAAAAGAAATTGATCGCATCGAGGCTTCATATGACCCAAGTAAGTTTGCCCAATCCGGTGCAGATTATGGGGATATGGAGATTAAATAATTTATTAAAGGAAAAAACAAATGGCAAATTTAAACGCGCCACGCGGTTTTGAACCTGTACGACACTCTGATGGTAGCCCTTACACAGGCCAATGCAATCGGTATTATAAAGATGCTACAGCCGGTATTATTGGCGTAGGTGATCCTGTAATTCGTGTTGTATCAAGTTCCGATCCCGAAGGTGGCCCTGAAATCGTTCGCGCTACAACCGGCGCTGCTATTACTGGTGTTGTTGTTGGTATTGAACCTGTCCGAGGAAATCTAAGTCAAGTAGGTTACTTAGCTGCTGCTGATGTTGGTTATGTATTAGTTGCTGATGAACCAAACCTAATCTTTGAAGTACAAGAAGGTGGATCAGGCACTGCACTAGCTATTACAGATATTGGTAAACATATTGATAGTGTCGCTGCATTAAATGCAAATACAACTATTGGTCGTTCTAAATATGAAATTGATAATAATGCTAAAGCTACAGACAACACCTGGATGATCGTAGGTCTTTCTCCAAAAGCAGATAACGCTGTAGGAACATATGCTAAATGGTTAGTTAAACCCAACTTGCATACTGAAGTTAATGCTAGCGCTACTACTGTTACGGAGATATAATATATGATAAATACAGGTGCGATTTCCAAGGCCTTGCGCCCTGGAGTAAATTCCTGGTTCGGTCTTGCTTATAATCAATATCCAGAAGAATATAAACAAATCTTCGATACAATGATGTCATCAATGAATTTTGAAGAAGATGTTAATGTTAATGGATTTGGTTTAGCAACAGTAAAACCAGAAGGCATGGCTCTATCATATGATAGTATGCAACAAGGGTTCTTGAAACGCTATGTTCATGTTACTTATGCATTAGGTTATGTAATTTCTAGAGAAGCTATTGAAGATAATCTCTATATTAAATTAGCTCAACAACGTTCTGAAGCTTTGGCTCGTTCTATGAAACAAACTAAAGAAAACGTTGCTGCTAATATTCTAAATAGAGCATTCAATAGTTCTTATACTGGTGCTGATGCTTTAGAACTTTGTTCTACAGCTCATTTACTTTCTAAAGGCGGTACTTTCTCTAACAAGATTGCTACAGCTGCAGATTTAAGTGAAGCATCTTTAGAACAAGCTCTTATTGATATCTCAGGTTTTGTTGATGATGCAAATCTTCGAATGAGTGCTCGCGGAATGAAATTAATTATTCCTCGCCAACTTCAATTTGAAGCTCAACGTATTCTTAAGAATATGGATCGTCCAGGAACTGCTGAAAGAGATATTAATGCTATGGTTAGCCTTGGTATGTTGCCAGGTGGTATTGTAATGAATCATTATCTAACTGATACTGATGCATTCTTTATTAAAACTGACGTAGCTGAAGGTCTAAAACATTTCTCTCGTAGAGCACTAGAAATCAAAGATGATAGTGACTTTGATACTGAAAATGTTAAGTTCAAAGCTTCTGAAAGATTTTCTTTTGGATGGACTGATCCTCGCGGAATATATGGAAGTCCGGGGGCGTAGTTTAGGAATTAGTCCAGTATGTTAAAACTACTGGACTTTGTCCAATTATATGATAGTATTCGAATAAAGAATGCTATAATATACTTGAACGCAAAGAAATAGTTAGAATTGGCCTCTTTATGGGGCCAGCTCTTCTCAAGCTTAACAATAATTATAGATAACTATAATAATGGAGAAATAAAATATATGCCAATTTCAAATTACCCACATGGATTTGCCAACGGCCTTACGGTACGTGGACTCCCTATTAATTTAGCTCATCCAGGGAAAGTATTCTTCTTAAATAACTCCGCAGTAGTTGCCGATGGCGGTATTGGTGGTAGTGATTCTAATATCGGAAGTTATCAAAAACCATTCAGCACATTAAGTGGTGCTATAAGCAATTGTACAGCTAGTCGTGGTGATATCATCATGGTTATGCCTGGACATGCCGAAACAATTTCAAGTGCTACAGCTCTAACACTCAGTGTTGCTGGTGTTGCTATTGTAGGTTTAGGTGTAGGGTCTCTAAGACCAACATTTACCCTAGATACAGCTAATACAGCTACTATTAATGTTACAGCAGCTAATATTTCAATTAGTAACTGTCTATTTGTAGCTAATTTTTTAGCTATTGCAGCTTTATTCACTACAACTACAGCTAAAAGCTTCAGTTTAAATAATTGTGAATTTAGAGATACTACATCAATTCTTAACTTTAAAGTTATTGTTGATACTAATGCTACTTCCAATGATACTGATGGTTTATCTATTATTGAATGTCAAATGAATGGTTTAGGCACTACTTCTGGTTCATGTCTTGTAAAAATGGATGGAACTAATCGTGGTTTAACTATTCGAGACAATATTGTTAAACATGCTGCTACAAGCACTGCAGGTTTAATGCCTATTGCCACAGGTAAAGTAGTTACAGATGTAGATATTAGCAGAAATGTTATTAGTTTAGTTGGTGCTCAAGCAGCAACTACAGGTATTATTATCACTACTGATGGATCTACTAATGCTGGTATTATCAGATATAATCTAATTACAAGTTTAGATGACACAACTGAAATCTTAGTAACAGCATCTTCTGGTTTCATGTTTATGGAAAATAAATACTCTAGTTCTATTGCATTGTCTGGCTACACACTACCAGCTGCTGATGCTTAATAAAAGGGGGGCGAAAGCCCCTTCTTACATTATTATAAACAGCTAAAAGAGGAGATTTATTTTGGCTAATACAATAACAAACACTAGAACACTAGTTAGTGAACAAAGAGTTATACAATATATCTGTATTGCGAGTGATGGAACTGAAGAAACAAATTTAATAGTTTATGATAGTAGTGTTGTAGCAACAGCTCTCGGAATAGCGGACCCTTTAAAATGTACTATTATACGGGCAAGATATGTATCTAATGCTGCATTAGGTGTTGTACATTTAGACTTTGACGCTTCTACAGATGTCCTAGCCTTAGCAATGCCGTATAATGGTGGCAATATGGATATGGATTTTAAAGATATAGGTGGATTAAAAAATACAGCCGGAACAGGAATTACAGGTGATATTCTATTAACTACTACTGGTTTAGTTTCAGGCGATCACATTACTTTAATATTAGAAGTTAGACCTAATTAATGCCAATAGAAAGGAAAACTGGTCCAGGATATGCCTATATATTATGTGATGTATGTGGTAGAAAGATCAGACAAAAAGATGCAATATTAATAACTGATAGATATAATACTCAGTCGAATTTACTCGTCTGTAAAAATGATGCTGATAAAACTAATCCTCAGAATATTCCATTTTCTATTTCCGAATTAAATATTACTAATCCTAAATTAGTAAGAAGTGAAGCACCAGATACTAATATTGTAAATCCTTATGATAATAGAGTTCCGAGTGCTCCTCAATTAGCAATAGCTACTATACATCCTATTAATAGCACTATTATATTACAATGGCAAGGTCCGGTAGATGCTGGAAGTGGTCCAATTATCGGGTATATAATAACTAGGGCAGAACCACAACTAACTTTGGATGTGACTATTGAATCCAATACAAATATTAACTCAACATATTATGAAGATTTAACGGGAGATATTTCTGTAGATTATTCATATACAATAGCAGCTATTAATACATTTGGTACGGGGCCTTCTACTATTGCGTACTACCCAGTAAACCGGTCAGATGATATTCTAGGATCAACAAATAAATACTTAGTAACATCACAAACTAGTTATACAATAACTACTGGTAGTGGTGTATACATATTAGCAGGGAATACATAATGGCAACTACAGTTAAAGTACAAGATTTAACAGATTTAGGAGTAATTACTGCCGGAGATAAATTAGTTGGTGAACGTGTAGCCGGTACAACTTCTCGTATAACTTATTCTGATATTGGTAGTACAGCTCGAACTACTGTAGGCACTTTAACTACAGGAGTGTGGAATGCAACAACAATAGCACCTGGTTATGGTGGTACAGGTATTGCTTCTTATACTACTAATTCAATGGTGTATGCTACAGGTGCTACAACATTAGCACAATTAACTGCTGTAGCTAATGCTGTTCTTTCTTATAACGGTTCTGGTGTACCTAGTGCTTCTACTACATTACCCTCTGGTTTAACAATTCCAGGTTACCAAGCCACGCTAACTCCTGCAGCCCTTACTAAAGTAGACGACACTAATGTTACATTAACTCTTGGTGGAACACCTGCCACATCTCTTTTACAAGCGTCATCTCTCACTCTAGGTTGGACAGGTCAATTAGGCCTAACTAGAGGCGGTACAGCAGCAAGTTTAACAGCATCTAATGGTGGGGTAGTCTATTCCACTGCAAGTGCCTTAGCGGTGCTCTCAGGAACTGCTACAGCTAATAAAATGCTGTTATCAGGATCAAGTACAACTCCTACATGGAGTACTTCTACAATACCAACTAGTGCTGGTGCCACAGCTGATAAACACCTAAAATCAGATGGTACTAACTATGTACTAGCAACTGCTACTATATCAGATGTCCCATCTACCTCAGGAAAAATATTAGTTTCAGATGGAACTAACTGGATTACTAGTACACCTACATTCCCCAATGCTTCAGCTACATCTGGTAAGATGGTTAAATCAGACGGCACTAATTGGGTTGCTAGTACAGAAACTTATGCAGTACCAGGTACTGCAGGTAATTTACTTCGTTCTGACGGCACTAATTGGACTGCTGCTAAAGCAACTTTAACTACTGATGTTACAGGATTATTACCTATTGCTAATGGCGGTACTAATGCGTCAACGACTGATGCTGCTAAAATTAGTTTAGCAGTAATAAGTGCTACTACAGGTTCGGAGATTCTGCCTTCTGGAACAACAGCACAAAGAGACGGAAGTCCAGTAGCAGGGTATTTTCGGTTTAATACTACCACCACAGGGTTTGAAGGATATAATGGCTCAGCATGGACAAGCGCGGGCGGCGATTTTGTTTTAATATCGTCAGCCACCGCTTCAGCATCCGCCACTATTGATTTCACCTCGATTAACAATTCAACATATGACTCCTATAGAATTATTATAAGGGATTTTTTACCTGCAACAAACGGTGTAAATTTGTTACTTCGAACATCAGCTGCCGGCGTATTTAGATCAACAGGCGATTACTCGTACCAAAACTTGCGCTGGACAACGGCGGCTGTGGGTTATGGTGGATCGACTACGGCAACAGGAATTATATTAGATGCGACTGGTGATGCTATGGTAAACACCGCTCCCGGTAGTTGGGTAGTAGACTTTTTTAATTGCTCAAATACAACAAAATCAAAGAAATGTATAAGCCAAGGATATTACACTGGTGCTACTCTGCTTGGGACTGTCGGTGGTGGGCAAAGCGCCCCGACTACTGCAGTGGACGGATTTAGACTATTAATGAGTTCTGGAAACATCACATCTGGGACAGCTTACCTTTATGGAGTAAAAGCATAATGCTTACAAAAATAGTGGACGGAAAAACAGTGGTAATGTCCGATGAGGAAGAAGCTAATATTAGACTGGAGTGGGCGTCCTTTAAGGGGCCAACCTACGCAGATCTTCGTGCAAAAGCCTATCCACCAATAGGAGACCAGCTAGACACCATATTTCACAGTGGTATTGATGCGTGGAGAGCTGAAATACAGGCTATAAAAAATAAATATCCGAAGGTGATAGCATGAGTAACTCTAGTTGCTATAGATAAAGGAGAATAAATTGGCTACTTCAGGAAGCACTAATTTTACACAGACTAAAAGTGATGTTATTAATGACGCCTTTCAAAATATTGGTGTTTATGGCTTAGGTAGAACAATATCTTCTGAAGATTTTAATTTTGCTAGCAATACATTAAATAAAATGATTAAAGCTTGGGGTTCTCAAGGATTACATCTTTGGACACGAGAAGAAAATACATTATTTTTAACTAAAGATCAAGCATCATATACCTTAGGTAGTACAGCTAATGCTTGTTTAGCTAGTGATGCAATCATTACTAGATTAAATGGGGTTTTAGCAGCAAGTGCCACATCTGTAACAGTAGATAGCACAACAGGAATGACTGTAGGAGATTATATTGGAATAGTCCTTACAAGTACAGCTGTTCATTATACTACTATTGCTACAATACCAACATCTACTACATTAACATTGACCTCTGGTATTACAACTGCAGCTTCTGATAATGCTGAGGTATATACCTTTACTACTAAAATTAGTAAGCCACTAAGAATTTTAGGTTGTAGAAGAGCACAAGGTATTGATGATGGTGCTACTACATCTCTTACAGAAGTAGAAATGGCAGAAATTGCTTATCACGATTATATGAATCTTCCTAGTAAAACTAATTCTGGTATTCCTAATCAATTTGCTTATGATCCAAAAAATACTACAGGTATATTATATGTGTGGCAACGCCCTACTAGTGGTATCTATAGATTAAACTTTACCTCTGAAAGAATGATTGAAGATTTAGATGCAGTTGGTGATAATTTTGATTTTCCAAGTGAATGGCTTGAACCTATCACATGGCAATTATCATTAAGACTTTGCCCTGCTTTTGGTAAAGATCAAAAAATGATTAATAGTATTGCTCCTATGGCACAGAGTATGTTACAAAATTTATTAGATTGGGATAGTGAAGTTAATTCAGTATCTCTACAACCAGATATTGAGACTTAATATGGATCTAAGTATAACTGGTGGTTCATACGAACATTATTCACTTGCGACTAATAATCAACGGTGTATAAATGCTTATATTACAAACCCCGGACCTGAAGGTAGAGGAAAAGCAACTCTTATTTCTAGAGTAGGTAAAAAATTAATGACTACTCTTTCTGGTGTATCAACAATTAGAGAAATGATATTTCTTGATGATGTTCTTTATGTTGTAGCAAGTAATAAATTTTTTAAAGTGGCAATTGATTATACAGCACACACTGCATCTTTTACAGAATTAGGGACAATTAATAATTATTCAGGGCTGGTATCAATAGCAGCTAATCCATATCAAATTATTATTGTTAACGGGACAACATCTGGATGGTTATATTCCCCTTTAAATTATAATGCTGTGACAGTTGGACCTATTGGAGGTACAGGAGGAGATACATATACATTAACAATTAATGGAACTGCAATATATACAGCATTTGCTGTATCTACTGCCCTAACTGTTTTAGCACTAATTACCAAAATCAATACACTGACGGGCACTACTAATATTACTGCAGCTAGCGGAGGTACAGGAATATTAACATTAACAGGAATTGATTCCACTCCTATAGTTATTACTGAGAGTGGAACAGGATTTACTGCAGGGACAGATGGTATCACTGTATCTACAGGCCCTTTTTCTACAGGAACAGCTAATGCTTTTGCTCAAATAATAGACCCTGATTTTCAAGGTGGAAGTTGTGTAGCATTTTTAGATGGTTATTTCTTTATTGCTGTTCCAGATAGTAATAGATTTTATGCTAGTCAAATAAATGATGGTTCGGCATATGATGCATTAGACATTGCTACAGCAGAAATTAATAATAGTCCTATTGTATCTTTACAAGTTAAAAATAGACAATTATGGATATTTAAAAAAGATTACATAGAAGTATGGTATGATGCAGCTAATGCAACAGGAATGCCGTTAGCACCACGAATAGGCAGTGAACTATCTATTGGGTGTATTGCTCCTGCCTCAGTTATTAATATTGATAATACCTTATACTGGTTTGACAGTAGAAAATTTATTGCCATGGCTGTTGATTCATCTGCAGTAACTTCACAAACTACAGGTAATGCTGCAGTATCAGTAAGCACAGATGCTTTGAATAATATTTTTTCTGAATACGAAACAATTGATGATGCTGTGGCTTGCGGCTATCAAGAACGTGGTCATTTGATGTATCAAATTACATTTCCAACAGAAAATAAAACATGGGTATATGATTTAACAACAAAAACTTGGCACGAACGAACATTTTATGATAGTACTTTTGATGTATATGATCCTGATTTGGCAGAAATGGCTGTAAGTAATAATGGATTAACAGTTGTTGGAAATAGAAATTCTTCTAAGTTATATATTTCACACCCAAATTATTTTGATGATGCGGGCACAGATATTTATTGTATACGATCAACGGCTCAAATTAATCAAGATTTTAAATATTTTGGTATTGATATGTTAGAATTATGTTGTACCACAGGATTAGCTAATTCCTCAGGAAGTGGATCAGATCCTATGATTAGTATGAGATATTCGAATGATGGTGGATATACTTGGAGTGATGAGCAAATGCGGTCATTAGGACAAATTGGTGAATATGGAAAAAGAATTATTTGGAATAGACTTGGGTCATCAGCAAATTGGATATTTGAATTTACAATTGTTGCTCCAATTAAGTGGTCTATTGTTAGTGGAAGCATAAATATTACAGAAATAGAGGTATAACATGAGCAAAATAATAGGCGAACCAATATTTTCTGCATTTGATAACAATGGAGATCCTTTAAATGGGGGTTTTGTATATAGTTATTCCGCAGGATCTTCTACACCATTAGCAACCTATCCTACATTAACAGATGCGGCTAATTCTACAAATGCCAATAGTAATCCTGTACAATTAAATAGTAGAGGTGAAGCTAATATTATTATTAAAGGATCTACTAAATTAATATTAAAAGATGCGTTGTTAAATACTATCTGGACTGTAGATAATATTGCTGATGTTACATCTAATTCCTTTTCGGAAATTGTTGATGTCAATGGCAACCCAATTATTACTTTTACAGCAGTTGCTAGTGCTATTAATCGATTAGAAATTAGAAATAGTACAACAACAAATCCCCCTCTAGTTACAGTTACGGGTACAGATACTAATATTGGTATTCAAGTTACAACTAAAGGCTCAGGAGTATTAGCTATAACAGGCGCTACTACTGTAACAGGCAATACTACTATTGTAGGTGTTGCTACAGTAAATTCTTTAGTGTCGGGAGGCGCTATACAAGCTACTGGTGCTATTTCTACAGCAGGTAATTTAACTGTAACAGGCAATGTAATTATTACAGATCATTTAGTTGGTTCATTATCTGGTGGCACATCTTTACCATTGGCTACTGGTGTCACAGGGAATTTAGCCGTTAGTAATTTAAATAGCGGTACATCTGCCTCTTCTTCTACATTTTGGAGGGGGGACGGTACATGGGCATCAGCCTCTACAGGTAGTCTAGTATTATTAACATCTGCTTCAGCATCTAGTCAAGCCACAGTAGATTTTACAAGTTTAAGTTTATCTACTTATAGTGCACTTAGAATTATTGGTACTCAGATAAAACCTGTTAATAATAATGTTACATTATCTATGAGATATTCTACATCAGGAACTTTTGATACAGGAAGTAATTATAAATCTTCTTTATTTAGAAATACTGATGCTGCCACTGGCACATCAGGAAGTAGCGCTGGAACTACATCTATAGCTATTAATTCCACTGCTGATGCATTAGGAAATGGAACTTATAATACTCTTAACTTTGATTTATTACTTTATAATCCTGCAAATACTGTACAATATCATATAGCCACTTGGCATGCAGGATATTATTCTACATCTAGTGTTTTAGTTAGTGCACCAGGTACTGCATTATATACTGCCTCAGTAACCGCAATAGATGGAGTAAGATTTTTTATGGATAGTGGAAATATATCTACAGGACTATTTTATGTCTATGGAATTAGAAATACTTAATTATATGATATAATAGCTATATGAAATTTGCTTTTAAAACCATAGACAATGTAAAAGCAGCACAATTTTTTTTAGAAGATCCTCTCCTATGCTTTATGGCACTAGGAGATGAAGCCCTAAAAGACTTTGATAATAATAGAGGATATAACCCTGCCCCATGTACAATAACAGGGATTTATCATAAAAACAAATTAATTTGTATAGTACAAGCAACATTATTTACGGAAAGTACTGTATCACTTCATTTATATTTAAAAAGTAATTTACACCATAGTGGTATATTAAAACCTTTACATATAGAATATGGTAAATATTTACAAAAATATTATCCAAATCTTAAAAAGGTTATGATAATTAGCCCTACACCTTGTAAACATGTACATGATGCTATAAAAGGATTGGGATTTAAACAAGAGGGTTGTTTAACTAAATCAATGATTTGGAGAGGACAATTGGTGGATTTACTTATTTTTGGTCGAGAATTACTTCCAAAAGTAGAAAATAAATTATTAATAGGTAATTAACAATGGCAAGTACTACACAATCTGCATCAGGCGTGGCAGGATCAACTAATGTTGCTAATGCCGGACCTAACTTAACTTATAGTCAAGGCGGTGGTAAAACTAAAGAAGCAAAAGCCTTAAATTCTGCTATTCAAATAAATCCAAAGAATATGGTAGATTTGTTAAAATCAGGACAACAAGCACAACAACAATATTATCAACAAGGATTACAATATTATACACAGGCTGTAAATACAGCTTCTCAGCAAATACAACAAAGTTATAATACAGCTAATGCTACATTACAACCTATCTCTATAGCTGGGCAACAAGCCATGGCAGAACAAATGAAAATGTTGGGATTACAACCTATTTCCCTTACTTCTAGTTATGCTAACAGACTTAGTGGAATTGGGGTTAGTAATACTGCCGATTTACAAAA
>Ga0075464_10000456_pt1 | contig 17981 bp, 18 predicted proteins | sample DEB19_08_DNA_5_FD_75068 | JGI IMG/M metagenome (GOLD analysis project Ga0075464, IMG submission 75068) | Aqueous microbial communities from the Delaware River and Bay under freshwater to marine salinity gradient to study organic matter... | ecosystem: Environmental > Aquatic > Marine > Coastal ...
ATTAGAATTAGAAGGGCATGAAATAGAAATTACAGCAAGACCATTAGCTAATACTATTCCATTATTAAATCAAAAAGCACTAAAGTATAAGATTATTGGACAGCATTACGGTAAGAATATCTTCAAGAAAATATTTGGATATCCTATAAGGGTAATACAATTAGTAAAATATTTAAGACCTAAGAAAATGAATTTTGCTGTTTCTCAGAGCTCATTTCATTCTCCCATTGTTGCTAAAATTATTGGAATACCTTCTCTCTATACCAATGACAATGAACACGCATTAGGCAATTTGCCAAGTTTCCTTTTTGCTACTAAAGTGCTATTACCTGAAAAGTTGAAATTGAACTGGGTTAAACGACTTTTTTGTTCACCGAATAAAATTATCAGGTATCCTGGCATAAAGGAAGGGATATACTTGTGGCGTAATGCTGAAAAAGTTCAATTAATTAGGAATTCGAACACAATAAAGGAAACCCATATTTATATAAGACCGGAGCCACAAACAGCACAGTATTATAAAGGGGATGAAAATTTTTTAGATGATTTGATTATGGAGATTCAATCCAAATATAAAATTACCATACTTGCTAGAAATGAAAATCAATTATCCCATTATAGCCAGCCCATTTTCCTCTTTATTAACCTACCAATTAATCCAATTCCATTAGAAGAAGTAGCAATTAATTGTACGCTATTTATTGGGGCTGGTGGTTCAATGACCAGAGAAATGGCATTATTAGGGGTGCCCACCATTTCTGTGTATCAAGATGATTTATTGGAAGTAGATCAATTATTAATTGAAGAGGGTTTAATGTGGCATGAAAGAAAATTAACTGCTAATATATTGAAATCATACTTAATGCATATTTCAAATACATCGTCTAATTCTTTATTTATTGAAAAAGGGAAACAAGCGTATCAAATTTTAAAAAAATCAATTTTATGATAAAAGTAGCTTTAATAGGGGCGGGTAAAATGGGAATTTCTCATTTGGCAATCCTTGGTGCACATCCTGATGTGGAAGTGGTGGGTGTAGCAGATACCACAAAAATGGTTACAGAAGTATTGTCAAAGTATACCAATTTTCAATGCTTTAGTGATTATAATAAAATGATTGAAGAAGAAAGGCCTGACGCTGTTGTTGTTGCAGTACCTACTAAATATCATGCATCTTTAGTTGCGCGTTTATTAAATGAAGGAATTCATGTTTTTGTAGAAAAGCCATTTTGTTTAACTGCGAATGACGGTATTGAATTGACAAAAATTGCCACAGAGAAAAATTTAGTAAATCAAGTTGGTTACCATAATAAATTCATTGGAACATTTACAGAAGCTAAGAAGTTGATAGACCAAGGAGCAATTGGAGAAATTCTACATTTTTCTGGTGACATGAATGGGCCGGTTGTAATAAAGCAAAAGCAAAGCAATTGGCGTTCTAAGCCTGAAGAAGGTGGAGGTTGTTTAATGGACTATGCTGCCCACTTAATTGACCTAATTAATTATCTAGTTGCTCCTATTTCTAATGTTCAGGGTGCTATTTTAAAATCTTTTTATTCTGGAGCGGTTGAAGACTCGGTTTTTTCTTTATTGGAAACTGAAAACCATATTTCTGGTGTTATTAATGTTAACTGGAGTGATGAAACCTATAGGAAAATGTCTACACAAGTGACCATTATAGGAAGCCAAGGTAAAATTATAGTAGATGCTACTGAATTGAAAGTATATTTAAAACAGGACATAGCTGACCCTAATTATACCAGGGGGTGGAATATTAAACATATTAATGACTTTTCAGAAGAGGTTGATTTTTATTTAAGAGGGGAAGAGTATTCAGCTCAAATGGATCATTTTATTAAAGCAGTCCAACAAAAAGTGCCTAATCATATTAACAATTTTGAAAGTGCAGCACAGACTGACTACGTTATAGATTTAATTAGAAATTATAATAACTAACTATATGAAAAGAATATTATTTGGTGATAATCAGTTTTTTGGTGTTAACCATATTTCTGACGAAAAGTCTAGAGCACAAGCCATCAGATTTAAGGAAGATGAGGCCATTTTAAATACACTTGACAAAGCAATAGACAATGGAGTAACTACTTTTATGTGCACTACGCATGATAGGATTGCTCCAATTTGCGAATCTATTAGGAAAAATCCTGAAAAATATGATGGTTTTGCGATGTATCCATGCTTACCATATGCACATAAATATGCAAATGCAGTCACTGAACTAGGTATTGTAGGAACATTGAAACAATATGTACCTGGAAATCTTTTTGCTTCCATATTTAAAGGAGGATTTGCATTTGTATCTAAGGATTATATATCTATGATGGAATTAATGATTGATGCTGAAATGAAGATGTTTTCAGGGATTAACACTCCTGTTATCTTTCTACAAAATGTAATAACGGACTTATTGTTAGGATTAGGGATGAAAGATTTTTTTAGGGCATATCATTCCTATATAAAGAATAAATACAATGCGGAACCTGGATATATTACAATGAATATGCCTAAGCTGCTAAATTTTCTAGAATCTGCAGGAATAGAAAATCCTATTATTTGTTCTTCTATCAATATTGATGGCTTTAGAATGTCAGGCGGAAAGGATTTATATGAATATACTTTAAAGACTAGAAATTTAAGGGCTATAGCCATGCAGGTATTGTCTGGTGGAGCTACTCCACCTCAAAGAGCGATTGAATATATTTGTTCCTTACCAGGCATTGAATCTATTTTATTTGGAGCTTCTTCCAAAGCCAATATTAATGAAACTGTTTCATTAATTCGACATTACGATAAGCAGTTTCAGTTCTCAGAATTATAATTTAGCTCATTTAATTTAAAACAATTTTATGCAAATAACAATTGTAGCAGGCGCGCGCCCCAACTTTATGAAAGTTGCACCCATTATCAAGGAAATTCAGAGAGTTCAGGATAATGGTAATGATATTTATTATCGCTTAGTTCATACAGGTCAACACTACGATCAAAAGATGAGTGGGGATTTTTTTGATCAATTAGGTATTCCAGACCCTGACGTTAACCTAGCATGTGGTGGTGGGTCACATGCGCAACAAACGGCTGCGATAATGCTCAAGTTTGAAAATGAATTAGCTGCTTACAGGCCAGACATGGTGCTCGTGGTTGGCGATGTGACTTCCACCATGGCATGTGCCATAACAGCAAAAAAAATGGGCATAGATACGGTTCATGTGGAAGCAGGCATTCGTTCTGGAGATGTTAATATGCCTGAGGAAATAAACAGAATGGTAACAGATGCTATTTGTGATAGATATTTCACAACAAGTCATTTTGCAAACCATAATTTATTAGATCAGAAAATAGATGAAAGTAAAATTCATTTTGTAGGAAATACAATGGTAGATACCTTATTGCAAAATATAGATCGAATTAAAAAGCCTGAGTTTTGGGATACTCATGAATTGGAGGAGGGTAACTATTTCTTACTCACATTACATAGGCCAGCGAATGTTGATGACCCTGAAAAACTAGTGAAAATCTTAAATACAATTTCAAGGGCTACACGTAAGTTCCCAATTATATTCCCAGTTCATCCTAGAACTAAAAATATACTAGAGTCATTTGAAATTAATACAGACAAGTTTATACTCATAGAGCCACAAGCCTATTTGGAATTCATTTATCTTATTAAAAACGCAAAAGGTATTATTACAGACTCTGGTGGTATTACAGAAGAAGCAACCGTTTTAAATATTCCATGCCTTACCATGAGAAATACAACAGAAAGACCGGAAACTGTTTTCCAAGGCACCAATGAATTAGTAGGGGATGACTTTGATAAATTAAAAAAATATCTTGAAATTATTTTAGCGGGTAATTGGAAAAACGGGAATGTTCCAGAAAAATGGGATGGAAAAACATCCGAAAGAATTGTAGAAGTGCTTCTTGCAAATATGGCCTATACTCCTTCTAATGGAAAAATATATTAATTTTTAAATTTTTCTTATGTACAAGCAAAAGAAAATATATATTCAGTTGTTAATATTTATTTTAGATATTTTGTTATTAAATTTTATTTTTTCAATAACATTATACTCTTTTAATCATAGCGCAAATTTTAGTTCGTTTAATTCTTTTCTTAATTATTTATTTTTTTTAAATATTTCTTGGGTAGTACTTTCAAATGCTTTAAGGCTATATGCTGATTCTGTATTAATCAGATTCGAGTTGTTTATTAAAAGAACAGCCCAAGTATATATTGTCTGGATTATCGCAGGTTTATGTTTCCTTGTATTTACTAGAGAGATTCAGTTTTCAAGACTGTTTATTATTTTAAGTCTTTCTAATTTTTTAATCGGGTTATGTATTAATCGTTTTTTTTATTTTGGATTAAGAAGTTATTTTTTAATGCAATCTAATTTATCAAATAAGGTTATTATACTCGGTTATAATGAGACTGCTAAAAAATTAGCATCATATTTTGAAGAAGAAGAAGAGAATACTAAATTAATTGGTTTTGTTGAAGACGAGGAGAATATGAAAGAATTAAGTAATTATCCTATACTATCAAATGTGCAGAATATTATTAATGTTGCCACAGAATTTAATGTTAGTGAAATTTATTCAACATTGTCCCCAGAATTAAATACTAGTATTTACGACTTAATAACACAAGCGGAAAATAAGTGTATGCGTTTTAAAATTGTACCTAATCTCTCTTATTTTCTTAGAAAGCCTGTTATTATTGACTATATAAGAGATCTGCCAGTGCTTTCTTTGCGTAATGAACCGCTAGAAGATATAGGTAATAGATTAAAGAAACGAGTATTTGATATTATTATTAGTACAACTGCTATAGTGCTTGTTCTTTCATGGTTAATTCCTTTACTAGGTATTATTATTTTATTTGAATCAAGAGGGCCAGTTTTTTTTGCGCAATTAAGAACCGGGAAAAATGACAAACCATTTAAATGTTTCAAGTTTAGGAGTATGAGATATTTTAAGGACTCAGAATCGAAACAAGCAACCAAGAACGATTTTAGAGTTACCAAAATTGGGAAGTTTATTCGAAAAACAAGTCTAGATGAATTCCCACAGTTTATAAATGTATTCACAGGCAAGATGAGTATTGTTGGACCTAGGCCGCATATGATTCAACATACTACAGATTTTTCCAAAGTTGTAGATCATTATATGGTAAGACAGTTTTTAAAACCAGGAATTACAGGTTGGGCTCAAATAAACAGTTTTAGAGGTGAAATTACACATCATTCACAATTAGAAATGCGCATTGCTAGTGATCTGTGGTATTTAGAACATTGGACAATTTGGTTAGACGTAAGAATTTTATTCCTTACTGTTTACCAAGTTTTTAAAGGAGATAAAAATGCATATTAATAATAAAATTTCAATCATATGAGTTACCATCATCAAATTGCCATTGTTGGCTTAGGCTACGTTGGACTTCCATTGGCTTTAGAGTTTTCGAAAAAATACCCTGTGCTGGGGTTTGATATTAATAACGAAAGGGTTAATGAATTAAATAATGGGATAGATCGAACTAAAGAAGCTAATGAGGAAGATTTATTAGACTTTACTAATTCATTTGTTCACCGTTGGTTTACGAATGAACAAATAGACAGTTCAATTGACGGGGAATTAGACGGTAAAGCCTTAGAGACAGTTGTTGTGTATGAGCCTTTAATTAAAATGAGTAAAGGTTTGACATTTTCAACAAATCCAGTAGACTTATCATTAGCTAATACCTATATCGTTACGGTTCCAACGCCAATTGACAACTATAAAAAGCCAGACTTAACGCCACTTATTAGGGCTAGTGAAACTATTGGAAAAGTATTAAAGCGTGGAGATATTGTAATTTATGAATCTACAGTTTATCCTGGTTGTACGGAGGAGGATTGTGTGCCTGTATTAGAAAGAATGAGTGGATTAAAATACAATGAAGATTTTTTCTGTGGTTATTCCCCCGAAAGAATCAATCCGGGTGATAAAGTGAATACACTTACTAAAATTAAGAAAGTTACATCTGGTTCAACCCCTGAAATTGCTGAAATTGTTAATGATTTATATGCTAGTATTATTACAGCAGGAACTCATTTAGCTCCAAGTTTAAAAGTTGCAGAAGCTTCAAAAGCGATAGAGAATGCACAAAGAGACGTTAATATTTCATTTGTAAATGAGTTAGCGTTAATTTTTGACAGAATGGGCATTGATACTAATGACGTTATTGAGGCGGCGTCTACTAAATGGAATTTCTTAAAATATAAGCCCGGATTGGTAGGGGGTCATTGCATTGGAGTAGATCCATATTATTTAGCACATAAGGCTGAGTCATTAGGTTATCATCCTGAAGTTATTTTGTCTGGACGTAGGGTAAATGACCATATGGGACAGTTTGTAGCAAACAAAGTCATTAAACTAATGATTAAAAAGAACCATAAGATTAATGGAGCAAAAGCTTTAATTATTGGGTTCGCGTTTAAGGAAAATTGCCCTGACATAAGAAATTCTAGAGTCATTGACATTCATAATGAATTAGCTCAGTTTGGTCTGGACGTAGACGTTTACGACCCTTGGGTAAATAAAGAACAAGTTAAATTAGAATATGGAATTGATTTGATCGACACCATCGATAATTCTTATGACGCTTTAATCTTAGCGGTATCCCATGACGAATTCAATGATTTGGATTTATCCTTAATGACCAATTGTAATACTGTCATCTTTGATTCTAAATCAGTTATGTCTAGGGACCTTGTAGACGGTAGATTATAGACAAAGAGTAGTAAAAACTACTCTTTCTAGTTAAAAAATAGTCGAATTATCTATTGTTAGCACCTTAATTGGCATCTACTTTTATCCTGTTCTTTTAAAGCATTTCAAACCAGCATTAAACATCCTTTTTATAATTTATAAAATCAATAATTAATTATTTATGAAAATTTTACTCGTAAACACAAATGTGATCAATAGTATTGGTCTAAAAAAAGTTATCACAACATTCGTTGACAGAAAAGTTGACATCATCTCTAAAATGGAATTACTTCAGTCCAAATTAGAGGAAGGCAGGTATTCACACGTTTTTATAAGCGAACAAATATTATTAGCTACGTCTAGAGAAATTATACAAAATCTTGCAAAAGAATACCCTATGATAAAATTCATGATTATTTGCAAGAGTAAATATAATTTCAGTGACATAATGTCTAATAATAATCCTAATGTATATTTCCTAGAGGAAGACACCTCTTATAATAACTTTCAAAAAGAAATTAGGAACTTTTTCAATATAGAATCTAATAGAGATATTACGTTTAGACCAGATCCAGTTTTATCTAATGGCCAAAGTAAGGTGTTTGAATATTTAATTTCAGGGTATAGAACCAAACAGATTGCAGAATCTTTGAATATTAAACAAAACACTGTTTCAACAATCAAAAAGATCATTTTCAAGAAATACAATGCAAAATCTGTAGTGGATTTACTTGACTATAGCAATAATTTATAGGGGATGAAGTAGTGAAGGGGATTGCAACTTATTATTAGTTTGTCAGTCCTCTTCCTCTTCTATTTATAAACTAATATTTATACTTAATTATGACAACCAAGGAAATTATTACAAGTTGGGCTGAATTATTTAATTCGCAAGACATAGAGGGGTTGACTAATTTATATAATGAAGATTCTATAAGCCATCAAACACCCAATATTCAAATTGAAGGCAGAGATAACATTAAAAAAATGTTTGAAGAAGAGTTTAGTCAATTCGAGATAACCTGTTATGTGGAAAATATATTTGAAAATGGTAATTGGGGTATGTTAGAATGGAAGGGCGATGAAGATGGCATATTGAGAGGGTATAGTATTTTTCAAGTAATTGATAGTAAGATTAATTTACAAATTGGTTATTGGGATAATATGAGCTTCTTGAATCAAATGGAAAAAATAATTTAGTAATAGGTTTACTAATAAAATTGAAGAAGGGGGGAGTTGGGACTTAATCACACTAAACTGTGAAAGTTGTCAACCCTCCTTCTTTGACTATAAGCAATATATAAACACGTGTTCATTCAATCCTAGTCCCTTAAGCAATCATGTTAATCATGATTTTATAGCTACAAAATCAAACTATTCGCAATTCTATTGCTTTTCTATTTAGGGCTTATAAATTATAATATTAGGATGAAAAAAATTTTACTTATCGAAGACGATGAACATTTAAGAGATAATATTAAGGAGCTACTTGAGTTATCTAATTATCAAGTTTTAATTGCTGGCAATGGGAAAGAAGGGGTAGAGAAAGCAACCCTATTTCATCCAAATTTGATTATTTGTGATATTATACTACCAATCTTAGACGGGTTTAGCGTGCTACATTTATTACAAAGGCATGAACTGTTAAGAATTACTCCATTTATTTTTGTGTCAGCTAAAACTAATCGGGAAGACTATCGAAAGGCAATGGAACTTGGTGCAGACGATTTTATAACTAAACCATTTGAACTTAATGAGCTATTGAATGCGATTGAGGTTCGCTTAAAAAAGCAAGAATATCAAACACAAGTCATTGAACTAAATGAGAACAATAGTCATGGGTCTGCAGATGAAAATTTAATTATTAGAGAATTCTTTCACGATAGAAACGTATACACTTATAAAAAGAAAGAAATTATTTATTCAGAAGGTAACCATTTGAACGGTTTGTACTATTTAGTGAATGGAAGGGTGAAAACATATCTCACAAATGACGCTGGTAAGTCTATAATTACAGACTTATATAATGACGGTGATATATTCGGTTATGTGCCTTATTTTAAAGGTTCTAATTATTATGACAATGCTGTTGCCATTGAAAAAACGGAATTAGCAATTATTCCTTCAGTAGAGTTTGAAACATTATTAAACAATAATCATAGTTTTTCGAAAAACATGATTCAAATGCTCGCTAGAAATATTCATTTTAAAGAGCATAAATTATTATCTATCGCTTATAATTCACTTCGTAGAAAAGTGGCTGATGCTTTGATACAAATTCATCAAAAATATCATACAAACGGAAGTCCTGTTTGTAGCATCAATATTAGTAGGTATAATTTAGCCAGTATAGCTGGGACAGCAACGGAGTCGTTAGTAAGGACATTGAGTGATTTTCAATCTGAAAAACTTATTGAGTTTGACAAAGATGGTGGAATCATTATTCTCAATGCCCTTAAACTTGAACGACTACCAAACTAAACATTCAAATTAGTATTATTTAATACCATCTACTATTATTTTACAGGTATATACTTTCTTTCTTCCAATTTTTTCTCGTGCAATCTTGGCAATTCTATTTTTAGAATCCCATCTTGATAAGTAGCTTCTACTTTATCTTTATTTATATCGTCAGGGAGTGAGAGGCTTCTAGTAAAAGCGGAGTAGCTAAATTCTTTTCGAGTATAGTTTTCGTCTTTTTCTTCTACTTCTTTTTCGTTTTCGCTACTTACTGTTAATATATTGCCATCCACTTCAATTTTAAAATCATTTTTCTTAAGTCCTGGCGCAGCTAATGTAACCGTAAAATGGTTATTACTTTCTTTAACGTTTACCGAAGGCGTATTTATTGATTTTAGCCAAACTCCGTTATCAAACCATTCGTCCCAAGGCTTAAAAAAGTCATTAAAAAGAGTTGGCGCTATGTTTTCTTTTCTTTTTGCAATTGTGGAGGTTTCCATGATTTTTATTTTTAATTGTTATTTAATAGACTATAATTCTTTTATGTTGTACTGTTATTTTTTGTGTAGACTTAGGAACATACATATAAAGGATTCCTGTTTTGTATTCCGCACTTATAAATTCTGGATCGGCGAATTCTGGTAATTTTATTTGAGTCTTAAAACAAGTGTATTCGAATTCATGCATTATAAAGGCATTCTTTATAGGATGTTTAGTATCCTCGTCTACCAAGCTTATAGTGATAATATCATTGTCTACGCTTATTCTAATATACTCTCTTCGGGTACCTGGAATAGCGACTTCGATTTTATAACTATCATTTAATTCCATGATATTTACTAACGGGAATGAAATTTTATCAGGGATCATTCCCCTCGTTTTTTTTGATGCCATAGCGTCATCCATTAATGGAACATAGGTCCCAGGATATACTAAAGAGTCGACTCTTCCTTCAGCTAGCTTTTTCATAACGGCATATTTAATCGTGTAATAATATGCTAAGCTAAAGGTAATAAATACCCAAAAAAATGACTTAGGTAATTTAAAATTTTGATTCTCGTCAATATTTTTATTTATTATTCACCACAGTCCTCGTCATATTTTATTTTGCTTAAATCTTTATATTTTCCTATTCGAATAATATGATTAAACCTTTGAGCATGATGAAATTTACGTAATAATGGATAGTGGGTTTCGCCTATCAGTATATGCTTATTAGCATATACTATTTCATGTGCTTTGATTTTCAATATTTTATAATTGTTTTTCATAAACAAACTATTAAATATAAGTTCACTAATTTTTAATTAAAAAATTTACTCAGTTCATTAACTAAAAGTATAAAGTAGCAAAAAATGGGAAAATGATATTTTGTGTAAGAAATGACTTAGATGAGTATAAGTCAGGGATTTTATATTAATAGCGGCATAAAAAAAGCCACAACTTTCGTTGCGGCTTTTTTTGTTGGTTGCCTGACCAGGATTCGAACCTAGACAAACTGCACCAAAAACAGTTGTGCTACCGTTACACCATCAGGCAATCCTCTAGCCATTCTAAGAATGGAGTGCAAAAATAGGGGTCAGCGCAAAATTTTCCAAATTTTTATCTCATATAACTACATTATTATCAATTTGACTTAACTTAAACCTCAAATTCCTTTAATAAACTAAACACCTTGCCATGGGAAACAAATTATTGCTTGTATCAGCATTTATTGCTTGTATGTTTTTATTCTCTTTTACTAAAGCAGAAAAAAAGAAGAAAGTACTATTTTTTGGAGATTCTATTACCCAAATGGGGGTGAACAAGGGTGGTTATATTGATATTTTAAATAATAACTTACAACAATGGGGCAAAGCGGGTCAATATGAAATTATTGGGGCAGGTATAGGTGGAAATAAGATTTATGACCTGTATTTGAGAATGGAAAAGGATGTTTTAGCCCAACATCCTGACGTTGTGGTTATTTTTGTCGGCGTAAATGACGTTTGGCATAAATCTAGTTTTGGAACAGGAACTGATTATGATAAGTTTGGCATTTTTTATGACGCTGTTGTAAAAAAGATTCAAGCACAGGGAGCAAAAGTTATTGTAGTTACTCCAGCTGCAATAGGAGAGCGTCATGACTACTCTAACTCACAAGACGGCGACCTTAACATATATAGCAATTGGATACGTAAATATGCAGCTGAAAATGCTTTAGGCTTAGTTGACCTAAGAAAAGTATTTCACGAATACAGTTTAGCGCATAATCCTGAAAATAATGAGAAAGGTATTTTAACTACCGACAGAGTACATTTAAATGAAAAAGGAAATCAATTAGTTGCAGACGAAATGTGGAAAGCAATTAATTAATTAGCTACTACTAAGTAGTAATTCTTTTTTCCTTTTTGAATTAACAGGTATTTCCCTTGTAACAAGTTTGCCTTTGTGACAGTCGTATATTCAGTATTAATTTTTTCTTTATTAATGCTCAATCCTCCAGCCTGCCACATTTTACGGGCTTCTCCTTTACTAGGGAATATTGCTGTGTCTGCTAAAAGACCTACTAAATCGTAGCCTTCTTGTAATTGAGCTAATGTAATATTTACTGTTGGAACGCCTTCCATTACTTGTAATAGTTGTTCCTCATTTAAAGATTGTAATACTTCTGTGGTGGCATTACCGAATAATATTTCAGTAGCACGGATTGCAAAGTTTAAATCTGCTTCACTATGAACAAATGTGGTTAATTCTGCTGCCAATGCTTTTTGTAATATTCTTTGTTGAGGTGCCAAGTCATGTTCGGCTATTAAAGAATCAATTTTAGTTGTATCTAATAAAGTGAATATTTTAATCCATGTTTTTGCATCTTCATCACTTGCATTTAACCAGAACTGGTAAAACTGATAAGGAGATGTCTTAGTAGGGTCTAACCAGATATTTCCTTTCTCTGTTTTTCCAAATTTACCGCCGTCCGACTTCTTAATTAATGGGCAAGTAAAAGCATAAGCTTCCCCGCCCATTTTCCTACGAATTAGTTCCGTACCTGTGGTAATATTTCCCCACTGATCACTTCCTCCCATTTGTACTTTACAGTTCTTATTTTTGAATAACCAATAAAAGTCATAGCCCTGTATTAACTGATAAGTAAATTCGGTAAAACTCATACCTGTATCGCCTTCTAGTCTTTTCTTCACACTGTCTTTTGCCATCATATAGTTGACAGTGATATGTTTACCCGCTTCTCTAATAAAAGATAAAAAACTAAAATCTTTGAACCAATCGTAGTTGTTTACCATTTCTGCCGCATTGGGTTGCGTGCTATCAAAATCTAAAAAATGGGATAATTGTTTTTTTACACCTGCAATATTAAATGCCAATGTTTCTTCGCTTAATAAATTACGCTCCTCACTTTTTCCACTAGGATCACCCACCATACCCGTTGCACCACCCACTAAAGCGAAGGGTTTATGACCTGCTCGTTGTAAATGCACCAACAACAAAATGGGTACCAAGCTACCTATATGTAAACTGTCGGAAGTAGGGTCAAAGCCAATATAACCGGATACTTGTTCTTTTTCAAACAATTCTTCGGTGCCTGGCATAATGTCTTGAATCATACCTCTCCAGCGTAGTTCTTGGATCAATGTCATAGTATCTATACTTTCGGCAAAAATAACTACTAAAAAGCAATAATTTCGCATCATGAACCCAACAACTCCCACAATTGGCGAAGGAAACAGAATAATACATTTTCTAATTGACACCATTTTGATCTTTATTCTTAGTTTTTTTATATACAAATGGTATAATTTTTATGTTTTTTACTGGGCTTTTAAACCCATTCGATATGGTTATTTCTTTTTTGCGTTTACATGGGTATATACCTTTTTATTTGAGTTTATTTTTTTAAGGACTCCTGCTAAAATGTTTACTGGTACAAAAGTCATGTCCACTAATGGCAAACGTCCTAATATTTTACAATTTCTAATTCGTGCTACTATTCGGACCACCCTTGTATCTATGTTTGGATTGGCATGGAATGACCAGCCTTTGCACGATACTTTTTCAAAAACAGTTTTAGTGAAAGCGTAATGATTCCTTAATTCGCAACTTATAAAAGCGGCGAGGGGAGTACATTTGTAAAATTTTTTAAATGGCCAAGATTGGAATAAATATAGCGACAGGTAGTTTACAACAAGCAGAGATGATTGTTGGTATTGACTTAGGCACCACCAATAGTTTAGTAGCTATTATACATCCAGAGACAAAATTACCTACTGCATTAAAAGAGTTTGACGGGAGTAGTGTAGTGCCAAGTGTGATACATTTTGACAATTTTGGAAACACGACAGTAGGGACTGCAGCAAAACCTTTTTTAGAATCAGATCCTCAGAATACTATATTTAGCGCAAAGCGTTTAATGGGTAAAAACTACAAAGACGTTGAAACACATCAAGATTTTTTCGCGTACAAAATTATTGACGACAATACAGAAAGCTTAGTAAAAGTTCAAGTGGGGAATAAATTTTACACCCCTATTGAATTGAGCGCATTTATTTTAGAAGAATTAAAAAAACGTGCAGAACATATTTTAAAAACGCCTGTTACCAAAGCAGTTATTACAGTACCAGCTTATTTTAATGATGCTCAAAGACAAGCTACGCGTGACGCAGGAAAGTTAGCAGGGCTAGACGTTTTAAGAATTATTAACGAGCCTACTGCTGCAAGTTTAGCTTATGGATTAGGATTAAATCCAAACGAAGAAAAAACAATTGCAGTATATGATTTAGGGGGCGGCACATTCGACATTTCTATTTTAAAAATCTCCAATGGTATTTTTGAAGTTTTAAGTACGAATGGTGACACTTATTTAGGAGGCGATGATTTAGACAGAGCCATTATTGAATATTGGATGAAGCAATTTGCAATGGTGGATTTAAATCAGCATCGTGAATTAAAACAACAATTAAGATTAGCTGCAGAAAAAGCAAAAATACATTTATCAAATAATGATATTTTCGAAGCCGATTTTGCAGGAGAAAAAATTTCGATTACTAAAGCAGTTTTCGAAAGTTTAGTACAACCTATTGTTCAAAAAACAATTGACTGTTGCACAAACGCTATGAAGGACGCGGGTTTGAAGGTCGCTGATATTAATACTGTATTAATGGTAGGAGGAAGTACACGTGTTCCATTGGTTAAGAAAACAGTAGCAACATTTTTTAATCAAGCGGTAAACGATAGCGTTAATCCAGACGAAGTGGTGGCATTAGGTGCAGCTGTGCAAGCAGATATTTTAGCTGGAAATAATCAGTCTATGTTATTGTTGGACATTACGCCTTTAAGTTTAGGAATTGAAACTATGGGAGGTTTAATGGACGTGCTATTGCCACGTAATGCTAAAATTCCAACTAAAGCAGGCAGACAATACACTACTCAGAAAGACGGTCAGTCGGGTATTCAAATTGCAGTGTACCAAGGGGAGCGTGATTTGGTTAAAGACAATCGCAAATTGGGTGAGTTTACATTAAAAGGAATCCCGTCAATGCCTGCAGGTTTACCTAAGGTAGACGTGAGCTTTTTGATTAATGCAGACGGAATATTACAAGTAAGTGCAAAGGAATTAAGAAGTGGTGTGAGTCAAAGTATTGATATTAAACCTCAAAATGGATTGTCGGACGAGGAGGTGGAACAACGATTAATGGACAGTATAACCCATGCAAAAGAGGATATTGCTACCCGAGCCTTGGTGGAAGCACGTACCGAAGCGGAACAAATGTTGTCGGTTACAGAAAAATTTATGGGCAAAAATGCCGCAATTTTGACTAAGGAGGAAATTACCCTTGCAGCAAGTGCAATGCAGGCATTACAGCTTGCTATTACAATGGAAGACAAGGATTTAATACAAGCAAAAACAGAGGAATTGAACGACATTACACGCCCTTTTGCAGAGCGTGCAATGGACCAAGCGGTATCTGGTGCCCTAAGGGGGAAAGATATTCAGCATAAAGATTTCTAGTAAATTTGGTTATTTCAACAAGAATCCTATCTTTGCTATCCAAATAAAAAAAACGCCTGAGGAGGTATATATTATGTTAATTATTGATTCAAAAGACTGCGAAAACATTGACAAGGCTCTTAAGAAGTACAAGAAAAAGTTTGAAAAAAGTAAGACTTTATTGAAGTTACGTGAGCGTCAAGCATTTACGAAACCATCTGTTAAACGTCGTTTCCAAGTGTTAAAAGCTATTTACAAGCAAGAAATTTTTAGTGGAGTAAGAGAGCGAAAATAGTATCTATTTTTAGATCATTTTTTCTTTTTTAGCTATTGCTAAATTTTAGATATTATAAGTACTCTAAAGGTTTCGTATCTTTAGAGTACTTTTTTTATGTCCATACAAACACGCTACATACCAGTTAATGCCTATCTGGCTTATCTCCAATTCGAGAAGCGTTATTCTATTCATACTATTACGGCTTATTCGAATGACCTAATACAGTTCTTCGATTTCATGGAAACACAATATGAAGCTATTCCATTACCTCAAATTACAGGTAGTATGGTGCGCACCTGGTTGGCTAGTATGAAAGAAACAGAACTCACAGGCAAAACATTGAATCGTAAAATTTCTTCGCTAAAATCTTTCTTTAAATACAATATACAACAAGGGGCATTAACTAAAAGTCCTATGGAGACAGTGATTAGTCCTAAAGTGAGTAAGCGATTACCTGCATTTGTAGCAGAACAGGATATGGAACAGTTATTACTTAATTTGTCATTTGCAGAAGGGTGGAAGGGATTAACAGAAAAACTAGTGATTCAATTATTCTATGCAACTGGCATGCGTTTAAGCGAATTAATTGGTTGTAAGGAACAACAATTGGATGTATCAAAGCGAGTTATAAAAGTATTAGGTAAAGGAAATAAGGAAAGAATTTTACCTATCAGCGAAGCCCTTGCAAAAGACTTATCCAATTATATAAAAGAGAAGCCCGACACAGCAAAGGGAAATCCTATTTTATTTGTAAACGAAAAAGGCAAACCGCTACAACCTAGATCAGTGTATACTTTCGTGAAGTTCTATTTATCACAAGTCACTACTTTACAAAAGAAAAGTCCACATATTTTAAGACATAGTTTTGCCACTCATTTAATGAATAATGGGGCAGACCTTAATGCGGTAAAAGAGTTATTAGGGCATGCAAGTTTAGCAGCTACACAAGTGTATACGCATAATACTATAGAGAAATTAAAGGAAGTATTTGCAAAAGCCCATCCTAAAGCATAGTAAAGCCTGTAAGGAACTCATAAAGTTTTCTTAAAACAAAGCATTTGTTTTTGTTTTCTTCAAATTGTTGTAACTTAATGGTGCAGGGGAAAGGGTAGTATAACCTGATCAGATCTTCTTTTAATCATCATTTTAAAAATCATTGTATGAACATCAACATTCAAACCGTACACTTTGACGCAGATGAAAAATTGGTAGAATTTGTAAATAAAAAATTGGAAAAATTAGCCACCTTTCACGATCGAATAACCAAAGTGGAGGTTTTTTTGAAATTAGACAACTTAGTACACTCCATAAAAGATAAAGTAGTAGAGATAAAAATCCACATTCCCAAGCAGGATTGTTTTGTAAAAGCTACCTCTAAAACCTTTGAAACATCTTTCGAAAACGCGTTCGATTCCATTGTAAACCAATTAAAAAAGAAAAAAGAACGCATTGCAGCTTGATTTTTTGACCTCGAATACATCGTAAAAGCCCCATTTGGGGCTTTTTTTTAATCTTTTTTTAAAATTCCTGCCTTTTTGGGATAAAATTTGTCCCTAAAATTTTGATAAATAAAGAATTCCATTACCTTTGCCATCCCAAAATTGGGGATTGTTCTTTTATGTGTTAGACATGATAAGCCGGAATAGCTCAGTTGGTAGAGCAGCTGATTTGTAATCAGCAGGTCGCGGGTTCGAGTCCCATTTCCGGCTCATTTAATTTTTTTATAGTTTTTCTTTATTGAAAAAACTATATGGGCAGATGGCCGAGTGGTTAAAGGCGACAGACTGTAAATCTGTTCTCTCACGAGTACGTAGGTTCGAACCCTACTCTGCCCACCAAATTTATCTAGCTTACATTCCGTAAGGGTGGGAGTTAGCTTAAATTTAAAAGTTCTTTTAGAATCTGATTGAAAATGCGGGAGTAGCTCATTTGGTAGAGCGATAGCCTTCCAAGCTATAGGTGGCGAGTTCGAGCCTCGTCTCCCGCTCCAATTTGATAATGAGATGGATGAGAAGATTACAAAGGAAGCTACTTGAACGAAAGCTGCCGTTGTGGCTCAGTGGTAGAGCACTTCCTTGGTAAGGAAGAGGTCGTGAGTTCAATTCTCATCAACGGCTCAAAGTCTCCGAAAAAAGACTTAAATTGGGTTCTGAAAGAAAAAAAAACAAAGCTATGGTCGATGGACTCGGTGGTCTATTGACGGCGATTATAAAAAAAACAAAAATTAATAAAGATGTCTAAAGAGACCTTTAAGAGGGAGAAACCTCACGTAAACGTTGGTACTATTGGCCACGTTGACCATGGTAAAACAACATTGACTGCAGCTATCACAGACGTATTGTCACAAAGAGGATTAGCAGCTAAGAAAAACTACGACGAAATTGATGGTGCACCTGAAGAAAAAGAGCGTGGTATCACTATCAATACTGCTCACGTAGAATACTCAACTGATACTCGTCACTATGCACACGTTGACTGTCCAGGTCACGC
>Ga0075464_10000457_pt1 | contig 17922 bp, 33 predicted proteins | sample DEB19_08_DNA_5_FD_75068 | JGI IMG/M metagenome (GOLD analysis project Ga0075464, IMG submission 75068) | Aqueous microbial communities from the Delaware River and Bay under freshwater to marine salinity gradient to study organic matter... | ecosystem: Environmental > Aquatic > Marine > Coastal ...
CGGTGGGGGATGATGGGCTGGCGGTGGGGCTGCACCAGTTTCACGCGGCGGCGTGGTCCGATTGCTGGGGTGATGTTGGTTGGGGGTGCCTCGATAGGCATGACCCGTTGTCATCCTTCCGCGCCGCGATTCGGTATCAACAGATTGCAGATAAGGGGCTGATTCGGGCGCAACCCCCGAAGACGCTTCGGGCCTACAGGTCCAGTAGGCACCACTTGGGTCATTACGACCTGAACGATAAGAAATACATCGGTCGCGTCGAGCGGCGTTATCAGAAACTGGTCAAAGACCACGGAGGCAAGTGACATGACCGACCACGAAACAACAATGAACCGATTGGCCGAACTCGGCGACGAGATTGACGACATCGGCGACACCGTGGGCATCATCCGCGACGACCTGAACCGCCTGGCTGGCGACGTGGCCCGCACGGTGCTGGGCCTGCGGATCGCCGCGATGGCCAGCCCGTACCACGAACTGAACGGGTGGCGAATCTCAATGGCTGATGAGTTGTCTGGACATCTTCAGCAAATGGGCGACGCGCGGGCGCTGGCAATCGCCCGGCAGTTTGGCGCGGTGCCGTGACAATGGAGACGGAGTGACATGGGACTAGATACTACACATGGATGCTGGCACGGTTCATACGGATCATTCAATACCTTCAGGAAGTGGGTGTGCAAAGAGGTTTTGGGTCTGGAACTCGATACTCGTATCGGCCACGGCGGTGCTGAGCCGTGGCCGGATCACCCCATCGTCTCGCTTTTGGATCATTCTGATTGCGACGGCGACCTTGACCCCGATGAGTGCCTGAAGATTGGGTGCGTGCTGTTACCGTTGTATCAAAAGCATAAATATAACCCATGCCCTAATCCTGACAGGTGGGTTATTGAAGGATGCAGAACCTTTGGGCTGGGGTGCATCGACGCGTGGCGAATGGGCGACCATGTTCATTTTCATTGACCTTCCCCCGCCGCACCAGGGGCCAGCCGACGGAGCGGGGCAGGGATGCCCGGCGGGGTTTTGTGGGACAGGTGACGTGATGGCATTCGGACAAGACATTCTGACGCATTCGCGGATGGCGTGCTTCAAAGACTGCCGAGAGCGGCATCGTCTTCGGTATGACTGCCGCATCGGGCGTGTCGGCGCGGACACCAAGGCCCTGCGGATGGGCGGCGCGTTACATCTCGGCATCGAGGCACTGGCGAACGGCCGGACCATTGACGATGCCTGTGCCTTGATTCGACAGAACTACGCGACGGTTCCGGGATGGGCCGACACGTTTGATTGGCTGATCGAGCGGGAAATCTGCCTACGTCTCTTGGCTGGCTACGAGTGGCGGTGGTCCGAAGATCCCATTGAACACGTCAGGGCTGAGGCTCAATTCCGGCTTCCCATCGTCAACCCGCAGACCGGGCGATCGTCGCGCACGTTTGTTCGGTCCGGCAAGATCGACGGCATTGTCCGCCGCGACGGCCGGCTTGCCGTCCGCGAAACGAAGACGACCAGCGAATCCATCGCGCCGGACTCGGACTACTGGCCGCGACTCGCCATTGATTCGCAGATTGCGGGCTACGTTCAAGCCGCGCGGGCGATGGGCTACGCCGTCGAAACCGTCTTCTATGACGTGATCCGCAAGCCGGGTATCGCGCCGAAGCAGGTGCCGCTGAAAGACGACATGGGCTTCAAAATTGTGCTGGACCGCGACGGCCGGCGTGTGATGAAAAAGGGCGGATTGCCGCGAGAGTCGGGCAGCACTGAAGACGGATACACGCTACAGGTTCGCGTTGAAAACCCGCAGGAATTCGGCGACCGCTTGACGGCCGACATTGGCGAGCGGCCGGACTTCTACTTCGCTCGCCGTGAAATTGCACTGACGCCAGAAACGCTCGCTGCCTACGACCGCGAACTGTGGAGCATCGCCAATGACGTTCGGGCGGGCGAATGCTATCGCAACACGTCCGCCTGCCTGAATCCCTACGTTTGTGAGTTCACACCCATTTGCTTCAACGGTATCGAGGTCGGCCCGGATGGTCCGGTGCCCGACGGTTTTGAGCGACGCGATTGGGTTCACCCTGAATTGGAGGATATGAGCAATGACTGCACCACCGACGGCCCCGCCGCCGACATCACGACCGAAAGCCCCGCCGCCGCCGGCGTCTAACGGGCGGGGGACGATCACGCAGTCCGACGCGCCGGTGATCCGCAGACCCGGCGAAGGCGTGCGAAGTCGTCCGTTCTCCATCGTGCTCAACGCGGTTGAGGGTTGGGGCAAGACGACGGTCGGCGCGTTCGCGCCCAAGCCGCTGATCGCCATGAGTGATTCCGAGCAGGGCTATCTGACGCTTTTGGAATACAAGCGCGTGCCCGACGTGCCGACGACGACGCTGACCACCTGGCCGCAGGTGTTGGGACTAGTCGAGATGTTGACGGCCAACCCCGGCGACATTCGGACGCTGGTTTTTGACGCGCTCGGCGGCATTGAACGGCTGTGTCATGCGTTCGTTTGCAAGCGTGACTTCGCGGACCGCGACCATCCCGAGGGCAATTGGGGTGAAAAGGGATTTGCCAGTTACGGGCGCGGGCCGGAGGTGGCGACCAACGAATGGCGGCAACTCATTGGACGGCTTGTCACGATGCAGGAACGCCAGCCCGTCAACATCCTCATTCTGTCGCACTGCAAGGTCAAGACGTTCAAGAATCCCGAGGGCGCGGACTATGACCGCTACACGTCGGACTGTCACGAGAAGACGTGGGGCGTGACGCACAAGTGGGCCGACGCGGTGCTGATGGCGAACTTCTACACGGTGGTTCAGGGCGTGGAGTCCGGGCAGGAAACCAAGCGGAAGGGCAAGGCGATCGGCGACGCGCAGCGAATCATTTACACGGAGCGCCGGGCATCGTGGGATGCGAAGAACCGCTACGGGATGCCGGCCGAGATCGACGTACCGAACGAACCGAGTCAATCGTGGGCGACCATCGAAAACGCAATGAAGGGCGGTGAATTGAATGTTCAGTGACCAAATCAACTACTACGCAACCATCACGGCGCTGACGGCCAGCGAGTCAAAGCACAAGCAAACGCCGCAAATGGCCGTGACGATGCAGGTGACGCACGAGCAACAGGGCGGCGAGTGGGTACCGCTGGCGAAGCCCGCTGAGCGGACGATGTTTTGGTACATGTCCGAAGGGGCGTGGCCGTACACACAAAAGAAACTCGCGGCGATCGGCTTCAACGGCAACTTCGACGCCCCTGATTGCACCGAGCGCGGCATTGAAGTTTGCATGACGTGGGAGATTTACGACGGCAAGGACCGCGAGCGATGGGAACTGGCCCGCGCCGGCGGCGAATTGGAACTGGCCCCCTTGCCGAAAGACAAGGCGCGGCGTTTCGCGGCGCTGTGGAAGCAGGCCGGCGGACCCGTGCCGACCAGCAAGCCGAAGGCCCCGGTGAGCGTGCCGCCGCCTGCGGCCCCTGCCGCCGTGCCTGTTGGCGCGCCCGCGCCGTTGCCGGGTGACGAGGTTCCATTCTGACCAGTGACCGGCCGGGCGGGGGATTTGATACGGAGTCGTGCCCACGGATGGGGTGAGTGAGTGGCTGGCGAAGATTGGATCATGCTGAGATTGCACGCGCGGCATCCGAAGGTGCTGCGAATCTCGGCGCTTACGGGGATTGACGTTCATCGTGTGTTGTCGCTTTGCGTGGACTGGTTCATGTACGTTGATAAGCATTTCACTGGTTCAACGACCAACCTGAACAGCACCGGCTTTCAGACGGTTCTCGGTTATGAGGATGTACGGCACGGGGAAGCCTCCGCCGACCAGCGGGTGTCACTCGTGGACGCATTCCTTGATGTCGAGTTCCTTCGGGTCGATTCTGGAACGGACCTGCTCGTCGTGCCGGACTTTGACACGTACTTCAGTTCAAGCGCCAAGCGGAGAGCGTTGAAGTCGAAACAGAAGCGGTTTCAACGGTTGTCTCCAAAATGTCGCCAAGATGGGCGACAAAAAGGAGACACTCTCTCTTCTTATTCTTCTTCTCATTCTGGTCTTTCACCAGGGGGAGAAAAGACGGGGGGTGCGGGGGGGCTTGGGCCTGAGGGGGATTCCGCGCCCATTCCGCGCCCCGACCGAATCCCCCAGCGGTCCAAGCGGTTGCCGATGTTCGCCGGCGGGGAGGCCCGCGATCCCGACGCCGCCGCCGTCGATGCCCATTTCGAGGTTGTCGAGCCGGACGGCCCGGTGTCCATCGCGCTCGAGGCGTACATCGCCGCGATGGGCTTCCGGCCGATGCAGGCCATCCACGTCCGCCGGCAAGCCGAGACGCTCGCGGACCCGTCATCGGTGGGCGAGATGCACGTCATCGAGGCCCTTCAATGGGGCGCGGCCGGTAAGGAGCCGTGGGCATCGGTCGAGTCGCGGGCACGGTCGAATGCGCGGGTCGCGGGCTGGGGACCGAAGCCGACGGGCAAGCGGAAGATGACGGCCGATGACATCGTGCGGCAACTGAAGACGGGGGACGAGCCATGACTGAAACCGAATTCGGCAATGAGTTCCTGGCGTTGCAGCAATCGTGGGATTCGTGGCAGCCGTCTGGAAACGAAATGCGGCGATGGCTGGCGCAATTCAAGAGTTTCGACGCCTCGATATTCCGTGCGGCGGTGCAAACGCACTTCGAGGAGCGCGGCGAAAAGCAATCGTGGATGTTCAAGCCGGACAATACCCGGCTGAACAAACTCTGTTGGCAAATCAAGGCGCAGCGTGCGGACTCGACTTCAAGGGAGCGGATGGTGGCGTACTCATCTTGGCTGTTCAACCAGCGGCCGGTGCGTCGCTGGCGCTGCGAGGTCGCCAACCTGACGGCGGCAATCGACCGCGGCACGGACCCGCGACCACTGGACCGCCTGCACGGGATGCTGGCTCTTGCAAGGCGGCGGCTTCAAGTAGCCGAAGCGGCTGAATCAAAACAACCGGAAACGGGCGTGGCTATGTGGGCCGCGCTCGAGGATCACGCCCGGCTCATTTACGGGCCGGTGCTTGGGATGCGATGAAACGGGCGAACCATGAAAGCACTGAGCGAAACACAGACGCAGGCCCTTGTCGCGTTGCGGGCCGAACTGGCGCGGGCGGAACTGGACTTCAACACGGCCGACCTTGACCGCAAGGAAAAGAAGATGGCGCTTGCGAAGGCGCAGGAAGCGTTGAACCACTTTGTCGCGGAACTCAGCGGGATCGAAGAATGAACATGCCCCAACCGAAACCAGCCCTAGTCCGCATCGCCCTGGCGGTCCAGCAAGTGACCGGCGTCACGATTGACGACCTGCGCAGCCTGACGCGATCCACCCGCGAGACGCACGCGGCCCGCTGGGTCATGGGCGCGGCGGCGGTCGCGCTCGGGCACAACGCCCGCGAGGTGTCGCGGTACATGCAAAGGTCGGATGCGTATGTCGCCAAGGTCATCGAGCAACACAAGGCGGACGCGGAACAGGTCAAGGCGGTGGTTCAGAAGGTGAAGGGTGCGCCATGAAAGAGCGGCCGATTCTATTCAGTGGTCCGATGGTCCGTGCGATTCTCGACGGGCGCAAGCGGATGACGCGGCGGATTGTGAAGCCGCAGCCTGACTTCATCGCGGGCTGCGGAGACGAACGAGATTTGGGCGGATGGATGAAGGGTACGCCTTTAATTGCGAACGAGGTGGAGCATCCAATCTACGGTAGTAGCACCCCTATTCGCTGTCCATACGGAGAACCTAGCGACCGGCTATGGGTCCGCGAGACGTGGGGTCTGTATGACACCCAGCCCAGCGATGGGCCGAGTAAGGCGAAGGTGTTTTATCGTGCGACTCACAACCTGAGATATCAGTTATGGCGACCATCCATCCATATGCCGCGTTGGGCCAGCCGCATCACGCTGGAAGTCACCGCTGAGCGCGTGGAGCGGGTGCAGGATATCAGAGAGGCGGATATCAGGGCCGAAGGTTTTGGCGACGCCTACGACGATTGGCGCGAAGAGGTGACCCAGTACGCGCCGCCCGGATTAAGCCGCATTGAGACAATTCGGGAGTTCTTCGCCGGGCAATGGGACAAAATCTACGGCCACGGCGCATGGGACCGCAACGACTGGGTTTGGGTGGTGGAATTCAAGGTTGTCGAGAAAGCAAAGGGGCAACTGTGTTCGTCCAATCCGATGCAACCCGACTCCCGTTTGCCGACCAGGCGTTTGACCTAACCATCGGCTCGCCGCCCTACTGCGACGCGCGGACCTATGGCATCGGCGCGCAGCGGGATTGCGTGGAGTGGGTTGCGTGGATGTTGGACGTGACGACCGAAGCGCAGCGCGTGACGAAGGGGCCGGTCATTGGGGTGGCGGCTGGCGTGACGCGCAAGCGCAACTACTGGCCCGCGTGTGAAGGCTTGATGTGGGAATGGTGGAAGCGTGGCGGCGACTGCCAACTCTATCGACCGGTGTATTGGCATCGCGTCGGGATACCGGGCAGCGGCCAGAGTGATTGGTTTAGGGCGGATGTCGAAATGTGCATGTGCTTTAAGCGGCCGGGCGAACTTCCGTGGTCTGACAACACGGCTTGCGGGCATCCGCCCAAGTGGGCACCGGGCGGCGAGATGTCGCACCGGCTGACGACGGGGCAACGGGTCAATCAGTGGGGTCCGGTCGGTTCTCCGAAGGGCGGCGGCGCGAAGCGAGCGGACGGCGATCTCCAATCCCGCGAGAGGCCTTCGCATCGGGTCATGCGATGTGGCAAGGGGTCGCGCCGCCCCAACGGAGAGCATAAGCAAGGTGGCTACGAAATGCCGGCATTGGCCAACCCCGGAAACCTGCTGAAGGTGTTGGTTGGCGGCGGTGTGATGGGATCGAAACTGGCCCACGAGAATGAGGCCCCTTACCCCGTCGGCGTGCCGGAGTTTTTCATCCGGTCGCTTTGTCCGCCCGGCGGGATCGTGTTTGACCCGTTCGCGGGGAGCGGCACGACCGGGCAGGCGGCAAAGCAATTCGGCCGTCGCGTTGTCCTGGGCGACCTTCGGCATTCTCAGTGCTTGTTATCGCGGCGGCGCATTTCTGAGGTTCAGACACGAATGGAGTTATCCGCATGACGCACCACGGCGTACAACTCCGGCCCATCGGCTGGCGAACCCCGCACCTGCCCGTACCGCCGGTCATCCAGCAGCGGCCGACGGTCTCGGCCGTGCCGGTCAATGCGTTCGTCGAAAACCAGAAGCCCAAGCCGGGCCAAATCCCGCTGGAACTGGTGCTGACCAAAGCCTGCGAGGCGGCGGCAGTCACGCCGGAGATGATGCGGAGCGAAAAGCGGACCCGAACCTACGCACGTGCCCGCGAGATTTACGCCGCCATCGGCCGGGCTTACGGCTGGTCGTATCCACAACTGGCGAAGTTCATCGGCAAGGATCACGCCACGATTCTGCACGCCTACAGGCGGGCGCTGGCCGCGACGGTGGATCGGTTGATGGAGGTGGCCAATGGCTAGGGCGATGAAAAAGAAACCGGCGAAGACGGTCAAGGCGTGGGGGGTATTGGATTCAAAGATGCGTGTCGTGTTCGTGCATCACGTGCGCGACTACGCCGTCACCATAATGCACGATGGGGACACGCTTGTCCGTGGCACGTTCACCTACACGCCGCCCGCGAAACCGAGGAAGCGATGATCCGATTCGAGATACCAGTCAAGACGTTGGCCAGCCGCGACGGCATGAACGCGCGGGTCCATTGGCGGACGCGGGCAGACCGGACCAAGAAGCAGCGAACCGTGGCGAAGATGATAACGGCGCAGGCCGGGCACGCGGCGGGGATCATGCGGACGCTTTACAAGGCGGTGGGCAAGGAACTGGCCATTGAGGTTCGCATCCCTTCGGTGGTCACGCTCACCCGCAAACACAGCGGAGTCGCCCTCGATGACGACAATTTGCGGTCCATGCTGAAGGCGGTGCGTGACGGCATCGCGGACGCGCTGGGTATCAAGGACAACGACCCGCGCGTGCAGTGGCTTTACCGGCAACAGAAGGTGAAGCGAAACGACTTTGGCGTGATTGTGGAGATCGACAATGGTTAGGCGAAAGACGGGCGACCATGTGATTGCGCATGACGCCAGCAAGGGCGACAAGGCGTATGCCTGTGAATGTCTGCATTGCGGCGCGGTCCAGCGGTTCGTGATGCCAATGAGTGTGTCTGTCTATATCGCGGCCGGAAATGCGTTCGTGAAAGAGCATCGTCATTGCAAACCTAAGGAGGCTGGCAATGTCAAGGGTTGAACAGTGGCGAATCGCTGCCGCCGCGTTGGATATTTGCGACTATTTTGAGCGGCTTGGATGCGACGCGGATATTACCGACGAAATGACCAACACGGTCATCGACATCATAAACGAGGCGATGACTATGTGCGGTTATTGCAGCGGCGATGGCCACGGCGATAGCCGGAGTTACGAGAACGGCGTGATGGTCCACGCCGACAAGTGCCCACAATGCAATGGGACCGGGAAGACGGAGATTGACAATGCCTGAAATGACACTAATCAAAAAAGAGAACGCGATCCGGCGGCTGCTGGGGTTGGCCGACGTGTCTGGTGGTCCAACCAAGTCGGGACGCTTGGCGATATGGGATTCCGAAATACAGATTTGCTACCTGCCCTACTACGGCGGCATCGACAGCATCGGCATGGTGCTCCGCGACGTGGTGCCGAGGCTGGGGGATGATGTGTTTTTGTCAACGCGAAATGGTAAGGGATGGGACTGTTATTGGGATTTCGGCGGCAAGCCGGATATTGAAGGTGACGACCTCGCCTCCATGCCCGCCGCGTGTTGTGACGCTCTGCTGAGGAAGGAAGGGCTGTTGACATGAGCAAGCAACCCAAGCCCGCGCGGGTCAAGCGGACGGAGGCGGCGTGCCACATCGACGAGCACGGCACCATTGATCGCGGTTCGGACATATGCAAGATGCTGTTTGTATTTGATCGGTGTGGGCTTGGCGAAAAGGTCGTCATCCTCGACGCCGCCGAAGAGAAGGCCCTGCGTCGCCGCGTGCGGGAACTGGAGCGGGCGCGGTTCCAGTTTTGTCCGGAGTGCGATTGCTTCCAGTGTTCGCTGAAGCGGATTCATGCAAACGCCAAGCCAGACAAGAAAGGACGCCGCCGATGAGCCAGCCAGTGACCGCCGAAGTCGTGGACGCGCCGAAGCCGGAGCGGCCGGAGTTGTGGGTTGAGGTGTACCGAGAGTGCTATGCAGCCAAGCCGGATGAATGGTGGTGGGAGACTCGCCTGTCTGAAACACAGCAAGAGGCGGATGAGTTCCATGCCAGACTACCCGGCGGCATCACGATTCATGTGCCCGCCTCCACCGCCGCGCCCGAGCCGGACTGGGTGGCGGAGTTGGTTTCCACAGGGCGATGGCTTGTCATATCCAAAGGGAGCACTTTGAAGTTTTCCTGCGCGGCTACGCTTCCGTCTGGCAAGGGCTTACTTCCATCGGAGGAAGAAGAGACTGAAGATGAGAGGGTTTACGGCGAAGGCCCCACCCCCAACCTCGCCGCGAAGGCGTGCGTGGAGAACCTGAGAGGTGCGACGTGAGCGGCCACCCACAATACGACAAGACAGAGACGCAATGCCAGCCGTGTGGAAACTTCGACCCCGAGATGGGCTACTACGGGGCCAAGCGACATTCATGCCCCCATTGTGAGGGGACACGAATCATTTGTCTGAACTGTCGCGGAGATCACCACTCAGGCGGCTGGAATACTTGCGGTGATCCTCGAATCAAAACATGCAGGCACCCGGTATGTGTGGAGAAACTTCGGAACCAGCCCCGCGAGACCCCGAACCCCGCCGCGTGCGGAGGCGACCTATGACCCGCCTCGCCCTGCTGCTGCTCCTACTCTCCGGCTGCTGCCCGTCGCGCCTCGGCCTGGAACCCGTCCCGCCGCCGAGGCCAGCAGGCGAGTGCGTGATGTGCCGGCATCGACCGGCGGAGCGGGGCGTGGTGTGTGACTGGTGTCGGGCGGTTCAGGACTTCAACCCGGCCATGCGGCCGGAGGGAGACGAGTGATGGAACGACTGACGGATGCGGAGATTGCGGAGTTGGAGCGGCTGGAGAAGGCGGCGACGCGGGGGCCGTGGTACTCCGGTTGTGAACCTCACGGGCCATGCGCGGCCAAGATGTACCGCAATCAGATTCTATCGACAGCGCAATACCCAGAGTTAATCATCGCGGAAAGGCCACGATACGACTGTGATACCCGCAAGCGTACATTTGACACGATGCTATTTATCACGGCTGCTTGCAACGCACTCCCCCGCCTCCTCGCCGAACTCCGCGAGCGCCGGGCGGCGGAGAAATCCGACACATGTCCTCACTGCGAGATGCGATACGCGGATTGCTTTTGTGGCGGAGAAGCGAAAGGCGGTGCCAAATGACGCGAACAACGCAACCCACGACTAAGGCGGAGCGGGACGAGTGGCGTATAAACGGATGGGGCGCTCATGGTTTCCCAGAGCGACTGCTTGACGACGCCGACCAACGCGAAGAACTGATGCAAATACTCAGTTACGAGGGCGAGATGCACGCGAACGCCGCGACGCTCTACAAGGAGCAACTCGACGCCCTGCGGCAGCGGGTGGCGGTGGCGAACCACGAGATAGTCCGGCTCAGGGCTGCACTGAATCAGATTGCATGGCCGTCGTCCTACGGTCTGAATTGGGAGCAGATGACAAAAGATGGATTACGACACATTGCAGTCGATGCACTGGCGATTATGCGGCCATCGGAACCCGCCCTCTCCGCGTCCCCGCCCAAGACGCCGGACCCGAAGGCCAAGAGAGTAGTTTTTGAATTCGACGCAAGGAGCCTGATGACGGTCGAAGAAATCAAGGAAAAATACGGTATAGACTTCCATGAAATACCAGTCCGAGACCCCAAGACGGGAGAGCATGGATTTGTGTATATTCCAGTAGCAAGACACGAGGATGACCCCCATGCCAACAGATGACATGTTTCCAAAGAAATCACTTCCAAAATGGGCCACAGATATGTTCAACCCAGACCGCGACGAAGGGCATAAATCCTACCTTGAGCACATTGAGAAACAGGTGGCACAGGAGGACGCGGCTGAACTAGCCAGACTCGCGGAAGTGAAGAACCTGAAAGATGAACTGGAAAGGGAACGAAACCGACTTGCAGCGTGTTCGGTGGCTGCGCTGGGTTATTTTAACGGGTGCCACGACGACTACAAAAGCGCATCATTAGATGATGTGCTTCGACTGAGGACCGCACATGATGCCAACGCCGAGATCGTGCGGCGGGCCGTTGAACTCGCGCAGGCTGTTGACGACTTTTGCGGTGAGTTGATCGGCGGCGCGAATTGGACCGACCACACAGGTAGGGTGGCCAATATGACAAGAATAAATGATGCGTCTCGAATTGCCGAGATGATACTTCGAGACGCCGCAGCCCTGCGAGCCGGGGCGGGAGGGAAACCATGAACTTCACCCGCATTAAGTGGTGGTGGAGAACGTTGCGAGGCCTGTGCCCAAAATGCAACAGCGACGCCCCGGCGATTGACACTTGTACGGTGTGCCACAGTTACCGGCACCCGAACCCATTCCCGCCGACATGGGCAACGCGAATGCAATGGCTTCAGTATTGCGAGTGGGAATTAGAGGCCGGACAGGAGTTGGAACCATGATCGAGAAAATCTGGGACAGCATGGCCGCTGCCGAAGCGGATTGGGACATCACTTGTGACCGCTGCGACCGCCGAGTCATCGTCTCCGGCACAAGCCGCAATGTTGCACGGGATGCGGCTGAAGAACGCGGATGGCACTACGACGGCGATGACGACCTGTGCCCGTCGTGCAACGGAACACGGAAGTCCGGGGCGGGAGTGGAACCATGAGCACGACCGGACCAAACACTGAGGCTGAGTGGGAAAGGTACAACGACATGATGCACGATCTCGCCCAAGCCCGCCGCGACGTGGAGGCGGCGGAGAAGGCGTGCGTGGACTTATGCGCTTTCATTGGCGTCAACGGCCTTGATTTCAACGGACCCGACTGGATGAATGCAATTCTCAGGGCAAAGGATGTTGTGAAGGCGGTCAACGCGGCCCGTGCCCGGCTGGCGGCACTGGAGCAGGGTTAATTCTTGCCCATATGGCCCCTGAACGCTACGATTTACCGGCCGGGCGTTCCGGCGACCAGGGGCGGCTCGAATGAAAGGGTTTCACATGAAGCGGATGATTGCGGTGCTGGCGGTGCTGGCGGTTGGTTGTGGTCCCGACAAGCAGGACGTGCTGACCCACGTTTCCGACAAGGTGATTGACACCATCGTCGGCCCGGCGGTGCAGAAGGCGCTGTCCGAAACCAGCGTCACCGGCGCGCAGTTGCAGGGCGGCTTGCAGGGCATTGAGCCGGGTTACAAGGTAGATGTGGACGGCTATCTGGTGCAGGGCTTTCGCGGGTCCATCGTCATCCGCGCCATCGGCGTCGCCGGTCAAATTACCGGCAGCGGCCAGGCGACCGGCAAGCACCTGCCCGGCGGCAATCCCGGCCACACTACTGAGCCAGGTGCGGGGGCGCAGCCGCCTGCCGATTCCACGCCGCTCGAAGTGTTGAACTGACGGCTTCATCCCCCCGTCCGGCGGCGGGTCCGACCTCCTTCCCCCGCCGCCGGGTATTGGAACTTCGCATGAGCCTACGCCGCCTCGCCCGTGATTATTGGGGACTCGCCTTGCTGGCCGTCGGGCTGGCCGGGCTTTTTTTGTTTTGTGGGTGCATCACGGTTACACATAGGGTAATATTTCCCCAGTTGCCGGACCGGCCGACAACACAACCGGCGGCGTCGCAGCCGACCACCGACTACTACGGGTCGTGGCGGCGGGCCAGAGGAGTGTGACGATGTTTGCCGCACTGAAACAGCGGTTTGCCCACGTCAACTGGGTCGGGTACGTCGCGGCCATCCTGGCGGCGGCGCTGGCCGGCGTGGACGAACTGAATAAATCACTCCCGCCTGCTGACCAGATTCACATCCCCACGGCCATCATGTCGGCGATCACCTGGTTCGCCGTGTTTGCACGCACACTTTCACCGGGCGCGCCGCCGCTAATCGGACCAGACGCAGGCAAGACGCCGAAGGTGAACCTGCCGCCCGGCCCGATCCTGGACCCCGAACCCCTTAAACCCCTGGCACCGCCCGACCGCAAGGCGTGAGGAGACCGCGCGTGCAGGAGCAACTCAACCGAATCGAGGCCCGATGCGAGCGGATCGAAACGCTCATCGTCGGCGACGGGGCCGACATCGAGGGCCTCGCGCCGCGCGTGAAGAATCTGGAACGCGACAAGGCCCGCGCGATCAAGATCATCGGCTTGGCCGCCACCGCGTTCGGCTTTCTCGGCTCGTGGCTTAAGGACTGGATTCTCGGAAGATCGCACCCATGAAAGCCCTTCGCTGGTATGCCTTGTTCGTTTTGCTGCCGCTGGTTGCGGCCTATTGGATATACGCATGAGCGCCCCGAAACCCCAATACGAGCGCGGCGACGTTCGCCTGTACCTCGGCGACTGCCGGGAGATTCTGCCGACGCTGGGGAAGGTGGATGCCGTGGTGACGGACCCGCCTTACGAGATAAAAAACAAGTTTGGAGTGTCGGAACTTTACGGCACTCGTCGGATGCAGTTTCACTTTGACACCAAAGGGATAACTGAAAATGTCATAGTGCCGTCGTTGGCAAAGTCGTTTTTGCTGGCCAACGCCTTTCACTGTTTTTGTGACCCAGAGCAATACGGATTGATTGCTGGGGCCGCGCGTGACGCTGGCCTTACGCCGAAGCCGTGGGCTAAAGCAAAGTTATGCCCTCCGCCGCCGATGCCCGGCAACTGGTGGCCATCGGCATTTGAATTAGCCATTTATGGCTATAAACCCGGAGCATGGTTCGGGGACAAGTCGGGCAAGCGTTGCAATTTGATGGTATTCGATTCGTACAGGCAGGGGATCAGAGGAAACGAAAAAGAGGACCATCCGACCCAAAAATGGCTTCCGATGGTCGAATACATAGTCGGTTGCGTAGTACCTCCGGCCGGGGAAGCACTCGACCCCTTCATGGGCAGCGGCACAACCGGCGTCGCGTGCGTGCGCCTCGGCCGCAAGTTCATCGGCATCGAAATCGAACCCAAGTATTTCGACATCGCCTGCAAGCGCATCGACAAGGCGTTCGATGACTTCGGGCTGATTGAAGCGACGCCGCCAGCGGTACGGCAGCCGAACCTGCTGGAGGTGGGCGCATGAGCGTCGGCGCAACCACCACCGAGCCGAAATACGCCCGCCTCGTGCGCGGTGAACTGTGCGTTTGGGAATCGGGCACGGTCATATCGCGCCACAAGATCGTGGCCAGCGCCGACACGACCAACGGGCGCGGCCTGACCATCGCGGGGGCGGACCGGGCCAAGCCGATGACCGGGGTCACGATCCGCGACTGCATGATCCAGGGCGACGGCGACGATGCCTTGAGCATCTGGGGCAACGTCCGCCGTGTCACGATTGAGCGGACCCGCGTCATCGGGCTGCATCAGTGGCCGGACGCTACGGACTTCAGCCGCGTCAACAAGTGTTTCACGGCCGGCGCTGACCCCGATTGGCCCGACCCGGCGTATCCCGATTGGTTCACGGTGCGTGACAGCACCTTCGGCGGCGGCTTTCGGTGTCCGCATATTCGCGGCGGGACGTTTCGCTTCGAGCGGTGTTCGTTCGGCCCGTCACGGCGCAATGAACTGATCCGCCCGCGTGGCGATTTCGTCGGGTGTGAATTCACGGTCCAGGTTGGCATGAAGGTTCAAGGCGGACCGAATCCGTGGGCCGACTCGCAAGCCCGGTTCGTCCGGCCGCTGCTGCTGACCGAACCCAAGCCCGACAGCCTGTATTTCGAGGCGTGTTCGATCCGCGTCATTGACGCTACGGGTGCGGTCATTCGCTCCGGCCCGGCGAGCGGCGCGGAACTGTGCCGGTTGAACGTGGGTGGATCGCTGGTGGGCGCGGATGCCGACGTGCCGCTTTCGACGTTTAGACGTACCCCGAACTCGTAAGGATTGCTGACATGTTGCGACGCCTTTTTCTCTCCGCCCTGCTGACGCTGTTCATTGTGGCGAATGCCGATGCGGCGATCATCTATGCCAACAACACGCGCCGCTACAAGGTGACGCCATCCGCCCAGGGCGCTGGCTCGCTGACGTTCGTCGCCGCGTCCTACACGCCCGACACCGGCTACACCGCACCGGCGGGCGACAATGACGCGCAGGTGTTGTATTGCGGCGTCACAATTCAGGCCGGCACCAGCGCCAGCACGAACACCAACTACAAGATCACCGGCTACGTCAAATCGACCGAGACATACACGGTGTCGGCCGAATCCGGAACGCTCCCGGCGCTGGACGGCACGACCGAACTCTGGATCACCACGGGAAGCAACGTCAACACCGGCCTGTCCGAGACGCCGGGCAGCGGCACGACCGGGCCGACGTACACGATTCAGGAGGCCATGACGAACGGTGGTGCGGCTGGCGCGAACACGGTCTATGTCAAATACTCTGGATTGGATTACACGGAAGAGGAGAACCAGTCCGGCACCAAGTACGTCATCTATTCGACATCGCACAACGGCATGACGTTCGAGATTGAGGGCTATCAGACGACGCCCGGCGACGGCTGTGGGGCCGCGAACCTGACGCTGGCCAGCACCTACAACACCACGGCTGGAACATGGTCGCCCAACTATGGCAAATTGACCGTGGCGGCGGGCGAGACGCTTGTGACTTCCGCCTTTCCGGTCATCAAGTCCACCGACGCCACTCGATGCGTGCGTGTGACTGGATCGATTACAGGCACGCCAAGTATCACATTCCGGTTTTGCTCTTTGCAGCATGATGGCACGACGAACATCATCGCCACAAACAGCGATACGGCCTCAGTGGCGTTTGACCGATGCCTGATCGGCACGGCGGGCGGGACGACTTGCTTCTACGATTCCAGCACCAGTGGCACAAGCAAGACGTTTTCGTTTACCAAGTGCTACATTATTGGCGCGCTCAACGGCATCCGCGTAACGACGGCCGCGCAATTGACGGTGACGGACAGTTTCATCTACACCGAGCCGACGGCCGGAACCGACTTCCCGATCTACATTGACGGAACGCCGGGCACAGCCCTTGTATGGTCCGCAACCCCGACCCGCTGGCTGCCGACCGCCGGGGTGTTGGCGGCGAATATCGACTCCAATCGAATCTACAACAACGGGTCTTCGGCTATCACCGGCGACGTTATCCGGCTGAACAACAACATCTACGCGGACCATATCAAGATCACCCGCAACAAGATTCAAAACTCCACCCGTGGCTGGTGTGTGGCGACCTACGGCATCACCGGACTGGCGTTGAACGGCAACATCGCCACGTCCGACAACGCTACGTCATCGGGTGGATTCTGGGTCAACGGATTCGACACCACGGTCTATACCTACGGCAACTCGGGCCGATACCGAACGCTGCGCCGCAACCTGCTGGCGGGCGGGGCATCCACCACTTCGGCCACGCTGGACGCATCGGCCGGATCATCGACCACCAACGATGTTTATAAGTATCGCACGATTCGCATCACGGACGCCACGGACGGCACGGTGTACGTCGGGCAGATTACCGCGTTCAACGGCACAACCAAGGTGGCGACCATCACGCCCGCCGCGTCATTCACGCCCGCGTCCGGCGACCCCTACGAAGTCTTCGAGGATGTCATTGCCAGCCGCGAATGCGACAGCAACTACCATACTTTTGCGCAGGACACGGCCAGCAACAATCACAACATCATGATCGGGCAGGGCCTCGGCACGGATCACGTCGTCGTCACCAACAACACGATGGTCGGCGGCAACATCGCCTACGTCATCAAGGGCGAAGACTGCATCCTCGAAAACAACAAGGGGTACAGCGGTTCACCGGCCATGCTGTTCAAGGGAGGCAACTACGCCTACGCACGCAATAACACAATGGTCGCGGGCCGAAACCAGACGGGCAGCAGCGGCGTGCTTGCGGTGCAAGACACGTCCGACTCGGCGTCCGCATTGCAGCACGCCGAGCAATCCAAGGCCATCGGCCTGAACATCAAAGACAACATCTTCCAACTCGGCACAGCGGCGGCGAATAACGCCCTGTCGGTGGTGTACGACCGCAACGACGGCGCAGGGGGCTGGAATACCCAGCAGTCCCGATACCCGCTCATTCAGTCATCGGTGTTGGATTACAACGTCTATCACAACGCCAACACGACCACGACCACGCCCTACAGTTTGAACAACACCACCTACGCGACCTTCGCCTTGTATGCCGCATCGTGGGCGACCCATGCCCCGTTGTTCGCGGGCAACGACTCGCATTCGGTGGCGGGGACGATCTCATTGGCTAGCCCATCAACCGGGGACTTTCGCGTGACGGGCGGCACGGCAGCGAACACGATCGGTAGTGACGGTCAGCCGGTGGGCAGCGGGCGGGCCATTATTAGATTGCTGCCAAGGTAGGACATAGCCACCACACCGGTTTCATTGCGGCCGCTACAGCCGGAACCAAAAAGCGGGCGCTCAGGGTCAACGTCGTTCAACCCAATCCCCGCTCTGCTTCGCCGCAACGGGGTGCGCATGCCGACAGCGACCAGCAACCACGCACGCCGGACCACAAGAGCCGGGAAGCGTTGGGGGCAAGCACGCAGGGACAAGGGTTGCCCCGCCTGTGTGTTGTGGCAAGGCAGGCTGATACGAGCGAAAGCCCACGAGGCAAGGTAATCATGCGCTTAGGGCGAGGTGCGGGATAAGGTGTTAAGATAGGTAAACTGGGTAGGATAGGGGGTCGGAAACTTTACCCCTTTGGGCCGTACAA
>Ga0075464_10000459_pt1 | contig 17909 bp, 14 predicted proteins | sample DEB19_08_DNA_5_FD_75068 | JGI IMG/M metagenome (GOLD analysis project Ga0075464, IMG submission 75068) | Aqueous microbial communities from the Delaware River and Bay under freshwater to marine salinity gradient to study organic matter... | ecosystem: Environmental > Aquatic > Marine > Coastal ...
ACAGGGGACTGGGACAGCGTTATCATCCCGCAGAGCTTCATCAACATGCTGCCGGATGACCCCGCGCGTGAGTCGGCTTACATCCGGGACCGCATAGCCGAGATGGAGAGCGCGAACATCGCGGCAGCGGCGGCGCAGGGGAAGAGGTCTCCGAAGGCGGCGGACTTGCAGCGGGCGATTGACCGGCTGGAGACCAAGCTCAAAGACCTGGTCGACCGCAAGGTGGACAACGTGCTCACTTTCGAGCAGCTCGGGGTGGACGCGCTCTTCGTGGATGAGGCGCACGCCTACAAGAAGCTGGAGTTCACCACCCAGATGGACAACATCAAGGGGCTGGACACGAGCGCCAGCCAGCGCGGTTGGTCCATGAGCATGAAGACCCGCTGGGTGCAGGAGAAGAACCAGGGGCGCAACGTCGTCTTCGCCACGGGCACGCCCGTGAGCAACACCATCGCCGAGGCGTGGAACATGATGCGCTACGTCCGCCCGGACGTGCTCAAGGCCTACGGCATCGAGAAGTTCGATGAGTTTGCCAGCACCTTCGGAGACACCGTGACGGGGCTGGAGATGACTCCCGGCGGGACGTGGAAGCCCGTGACACGCTTCGCGCGGTTCACCAACGGGCCGGAACTCATCGCCGCGTGGCGGAACGTGGCCGACGTGGTGACGCCGGAGGAGATCAACCTGCCCGGACTGCCGGCGCTCAAGAACGGCAAGCCCACCGTCAACATCATCCCGCAGTCCCCGGCGCTCAAGAACTACGTGGGCTTCCTGCGCTCGGAGCTGGAGCGGTTCGCCAACATGAGCGGGCGTGACAAGCGGGACAACTCGCACATTCCCCTCGTCGTCTTTGGCCTCGCCAAGAAGGCCAGCCTCGACATGCGGATGATTGACCATTCGCTCCCGGACCAGCCGGGCAGCAAGCTCAACGTGGCGGCGGACAACATCGCGCAAATCTACCGGGACTCCACGAGCGTCAAGGGCGCGCAGATGGTGTTCAGTGACGCCTTCCAGGACAACCCGGAAGCGCCGAGGTTCAACCTGTATCAGGAGGTGAAGCGCAAGCTCATCGAGCGTGGCGTGCCCGAGGAGCAGATCGCCATCCTCACGGCGGACATCAAGGACGCGAAGCGCGAGGCGCTGTTCACCAGGGTCAACGCCGGAGACCTGCGCGTGGTGCTGGGCAGCACGGAGCGCATGGGCGTAGGCGTGAACGCGCAGGAGCACATGATCGCACTGCATCATCTGGACGCCCCGCCGCGCCCGATGGACATCGAGCAGCGCAACGGGCGCATCCTGCGGCAGGGCAATCAGAATCCCGAGGTGGAGGTCCACACCTACGGCGTCGAGAACACGCTGGACGCGGCGATGTTCCAGAAGCTCGCCACCAAGCAGAAGTTCATCAACCAGATCCTCCGGGGCGACCTACAAGGCCGGAACTTCGAAGACGCGGCGAATGAGCAAAGCCTTTCGTTTGAGGAGCAGATGGCGGCCTTCAGCGGGGACAAGCGGGCGATGGAGAAGGTGGGCTTGGAAAATCAGGTGCGCCAGTTGGAAATGCTGCGCAGCGGCCACCACGAGCAAGTGCGAAAGAGCGCCGAGACCATCCGCAAGCTCACCAAGGACACGATCCCGTTTCAGGAGAAGCAACTGGCCGAGGCGCAACGCCGCGCGGAGGTGTTCTCCGGTGCGTTCGGACCTGATAAGGAAGTGACGCTCAACGTTGGCGACCACACCCTCAGCGGCCGCAAGGACGTGAGCGAGGCGCTGGACAAGGTGTTCAAGACGGCCGTTGAAGCCACGATCAAGGACGCGCGCGAACGCAACGCCTTCGGTGGCTCGGAGACGCCGATGGGCAGCATTGCCCTCAACGGGCAGCGGGTGGACCTCGTGGGCATGGTGACGGGTGATGCCAAGGGAGTCATCAACCCGGCCAACGTGCGGGTGGGGTGGAGGTTCGCCGATGGGCAGAACGGCGGCACGAGCACCACGGGGCAGGGCTTCTTCCAATCCCTCACGGCCACGCTGGAGCGCATCGCGGCCCAGCCGGACTTCTACACTCGCACCCTCGCCAACGAGCAGCGCAACCTGCGCGAGCTGACGGGCTTTGTGACGCAGCCCTTCGAGCGCGAAGCGGAGCTGGGACAGGCCAAGATCAAGCTCGCACAACTCACGGCGGAACTCGAAGCAGAGGGCAAAACACCCCCACCATCCGGGCAGGGTGGGGCTGAACAAACGCAACCTGGGGCAACTGGGAGCGATATTTCCGGACCGAATGAGGCGGAACACGGCTTTGGAGGCAGCACGCCGTTGGTGAAGGCGGCCGCCGAGGACGTGGCGCGGCTCCGCAATCTCGTGGCCCCGCAGACGGCAGGTGGCCCAGCGCGGTTCGCCGGAAACCTGCTGCGCGAGTTGAATGCCAAGCTCTCCAACGAGCTGGCCCGCGCGGACGTGGCGCTGACCAAGTTCCGCCGGGACTTCGACCGCACGCCGGTCAATCTCAACAAGTTCCAGTATGACCCCACACTGCCGCTCCCGCGCAACCTGGCGTTCATTGACGCCTACGAGTCGGGCAATGTCGCCGCGCTCTCGCACCTGGACCAGCTCGCGGCCACGGAGTTTCACAAGCTGAACACGGCGGACGTGGCCCGCGTGCACGCGCTGGGCACGGGCGCGCTGCAAACCTTCTACGCGAATTACTTCCCCCACATCTGGGAGGACCCCAAGGCGGCGGCGGCGGTGTTCGGCAAACTGCTGGGCCACTCACCGCTTGAAGGGCCAAAGTCTTTCCTCAAGCAGCGCACGCACAAGCTGTTCGCCGATGGACTGGCCGCCGGCCTCAAGCCCGTGCATGACAACCCGGTGGACTTGTGGCTGCTCAAGAAGCGGGAGATCGAGCGATTCATCCTCGCGCACAACTTCACCACGGAGATGAAGGACGCGGGGCTGATGAAGTTCAAGTATGCCTTCGCCAAGGCGCCCGATGGCTGGCGCACGGTGGATGACAGCGCCTTCTCGGTCTATGGCCCGCCCACGGTGACGGTGAAGGAGGCCTTCGACGCCGGCATGAGGCAGGCCACGCTGGACGTGCTCGCCAACCTCGGCGTGCCGCACGAGCGCGTGACGCGCCTGGGCCGGGAGTGGGGCAAGGAGATAGACACGCCGGGCGTGCCGGGCAGCGAACGCATCAAGAGCAAGTTCGCCGGGCCGGACTTCGTTATCTGGCACGAGCTGGGGCATGTGCTCCACAACCGTTACGCGGACCTAGAGCCGATCCTCACGGCCACGGACGTGATGAAGGTGGAGATCGAGGCGCTGGCACGCGCCCGCACCACGGGCACGGACCCGGCGAGCTTCAAGCGGTATGTGCAGACCACGCCGGAGAAGATGGCGGTGGTGTTGCAAGCCTACTTGCACGCGCCGGACGAGATGCAGCGCCTCGCGCCCACGGTGAAGACGGCGTTTGACTCCTTCCTCAACTCGCACCCGGAGCTGGGGCAGATACGGGACATCCGCCCGTCGCTGCGGCTGGGCGTGGGCGAGGCGGAGTTGACACATGGTGGCCTGCTGAAGCTGGGCGACTACGTGATGCCCGAGGCTGCGGCCAACGTGGTGAACAATTTCCTTTCGCCAGGACTGAACCCGCACTTGTGGTATCGGACCATACGGCAGACGAGCAACCTGTTGAACGGCGTGCAGCTCGGGCTGAGTGCATTTCACCTGGGCTTCACCTCGCTGGACGCGGCCACGTCGCGGCTGGCGGTGGCGATGGAGGACGCGGCGCGTGGGAAGTTTGGCCAGGCGTTGAGGACGGCGGCGACGGTGCCGGTCTCGCCGGTAACCAACATCCGCACGGGCGCGAAGTTGCGCGCCGAGGTGTTGTCTCCCGGCACGCACCCGGAGATGGCGGCGCTGGCGAAGTCGTTGGAGCAGGCCGGCGGCCGCGTGGGGCAGGATGCGTTCTGGCAAACAGAGTTCACCCGGCGCATGACGCGCGCGTGGCACGAGGGCGGGTTGCAATGGGGCACGCTGCCCTTGCGCGTGCCGCTGGCGCTCTGGGAGCAGACCATGCGGCCCATCCTTGAGTATGTGGTGCCCCGCCAGAAGCTCGGCGTGTTCGCCGACATGGCCAGCCGCGAGATCGAGAAGCTGGGGCCGGCGGCGGACGCAGCCACGACCCGCGAGGCACTGCGCAAGGCGTGGGACTCGGTGGACAACCGCATGGGCCAGGTGGTCTATGACAACCTCTTCTACAACCGGGCCGTGAAGGACGTGGCGCTGATCGCCTTCCGCGCCTACGGCTGGCAGCTCGGCAAGTATCGGGAAGGGCTTGGCGCGCTGGCGGACACGGGCGCGGCGGGGGGCAAGCTGGCCAGGGGTGAGCGCCCGGAGTTCTCGCACCGCATGGCCTACGCGATGGCGCTTCCCCTGATGGTGGGCACCATCGGCGGCGTGATGCACTACCTGATGACCGGCCAGCAGCCGCAGGACTCTCAGGATTACTTCCAACCGCAGACCGGCGAGCGGGACAAGAACGGCAACCCGGTGCGGCTGAACCTACCCAGCTACGTCAAGGACGCGCTGGCCTACGCCAAGCATCCGCTCACGAGCTTCGGCCACTCGCTCAACCCGCTGCTCTCCTCGATGTTCGACCTGCTCCAGAACAAAGACTTCTACAACGTCGAGATTCGGCACCCCGGCGATCCGCTGACGTGGCAGGGCGGCGCGGTCGCGGAGTTTGCCGCCAAGCAGTTTATCCCGTTCAGCGTCTCGGGCACGTTGAAGTTGCGCGAGGACGCTGCCCCGATCCAGAAGCAGATCCTCCCGTTCTTCGGCGTTACGCCCGTGCCCCAGCGGATGACGATGACCCCAGCCCAAGAGCTTTCCACCGAGATCACCGGCAACCGGATGCCGAGCGGTCCGCGCACCCGCGAGCAAGCCGATGCGTCGAAGCTGGTCAAAGAGTTGGTCGCGCAAATGCGGGCCGGCTCGCCTCCCGACGAACGCTGGGCGACTCTTACGCCCGGCCAGTTCAGGACGATGGTGGGGCATGTGGGCTACTCGCCCTTCCAATTCCAAGTCCACATGATGCCGGCGGCGGACGCGATGCGCGTGTGGCGCGTGGCCAGCCCGACCGAGCGGCAAACAATCCTCCCCATCATGGCCGCCAAGCTCGGCAGCGCGGCAACATCCAAGAACCTCACCGCAGAGAAGGCGCAGCAGCTCAGGCAGTGGGTGGGAGAGATCACCGCACCGCGTTAGTATTCACGCCCGTATCTTTGGCGATATGGTTTTGCAAGTGGTTGATTTTCAACGGTGGAGAATTGCCATTCCTCTGCTCCGTAGTCAGTAGGTTGGCGGCGGGAGGTCGGCGGAGGATGGGGACGGCGGTTGCAAACCGCCGGCACGGGGCGGGACTACCTCGCGGAGGCGGCGAAGGGGAGGATGTTGGCGGCGGGCATCACGAAGTCGCCTTGGGTCACGGTGGCGTCTGCATACCGGCCGTAGAATTCTTGGGTGACGATGGACCGCGAGCGGTCCACTAACGCCCGGAATGCTCAAGATCGAGCCGTGCCGTGGTCCCCAAGATTCACCAACGCGGTCCCTTTGCGTAGATGATGGGCGCACCAACTCACGCACCAAAGCTGGATTGTGTGTGAGTTTCGTAGTGTTCTGGAGAATTACGGCACACTCTTAATCAATTGGTCGTAGGTTCGAGTCCTACCCGGGGCACCACTTCACTTTCTCCCTGTAAACATTGGTCACAATTCGTGTTTACCCCTGTCTTTATTGGTCGGTTTTATGGTCTTAAATCAAGATTTTGAGGGCGGATTTGCCGCGATAGGCGTTGCCAAGGTCGCTTAATACGGCTTAACTGGAAGCGTGCAAGACGCACCAAACACGACACCAATTTCGGGAGGCGCACCAAAGGGCGCAACTGGAGCCCTCGTCCACCATTTCTTTCATGCGGGAAAGATGTTCTCACTGCGGAAGCGAAAGGCGGATGGTTCGGGGCGGTGGTATCTGGTCTCCGTGGTCAATGGCCGGCGGTTCAATCATTCGCTAGCCACGGCCGACGCACGCGAGGCGGAGCAGTTGGCGATTGAGTATTTGATGCCGGCCCTGGCGCGACACATGGCGGAGCAGGCGCGGGCGGTGGCGCTTCGCAAACAGATTTCCAAGGCGGGTGAGATAGTCGCGCGTGCGCGGGCCGTGCGGGAAGAGCTCGCCGAGGCTTTGAGACTGTTGGACAAACAACTGGAGGAAATACAATGAGCGAGAACAGCACACCCAACCCGGTCCTGGTCCACTTCAAGCACGGCGGACGAAGATACTCGATGCGGAAGAGGTCGCCAGAGCGGGATGCGCCTTGGTATCTGGTGGGCGCGGTGGCTGGGAAGCGCATGCAGCGCAGTTTGGATACCAACGTGGCAGACATAGCGCGGCAGCGGGCCATCTCGGGGATCATCGAGCCGGCGCTGTCTGGTCGTTGGCAGGTGGTGCATGAGACAAAGCTAAAGACTCACTTTGCAACGGTGGCCGAGGTGGTCGAGGCGTGGCGTGGGTTGGACCTCGGAGCCGGCGAGGCGCACAAGCGCGCGGCCGCCAATGCGCTTCTTAACGTGCTGCGCAAGGCCGGGCACGAGCAGCCGGCACCAGAGTCCGCGGCGATCCTGACCGGCACCACCGCGGGCAAATTCTTTGACGCGGTAGTGCGGGCCGCCGGCGATGAGGCGGATCAGAAGTCAGCGGCCAGGGTGAAGCGGTCGGCGCTCTCGGTCTTTAATCAAGCCAAGTCGGTGCTCCAGCCGTCCGCGCTGCTATCTTACAAGCGCGGCGGTGTAAATTTGCCGGATGTGTCGGAGTTCATTGCGGAAGGGGATTTGCGGAGGAAGAAATTCAAGGGGTTGCGCATTCAGCACGATCCGCCCGACTGGTCTCTGGTTGCGCGGATCGTCGAGGCGTGGCCGGAGCTGGGGGATTGGAACGAGTTTGCCGCGGTTGGGCTCGAGCTGGCGTTCGGGCTTCGAGCCGGCGAGGTGGCGCTGGCTCGGTGGGATTGGTTCACGGTGCGCGATGGGGCTTGGTGGTGCTGGGCAGATGCAGCGGTCAAGAACCAGAGCGGCGAAATCCATGTGCCGGCGCTGAATCCTTTCTGGTCGATCTTTCACGCGCGAGCCGTGGCCGCGGGTAAGTGGCCCGGCTCGGGTCTGGTGCTGGAAGGGCACGACACAGAGCGGGGTGATGCGGTCTTTCGTCGCGTGTCGGCTTGGCTGCGCGGGCTCGGGTGGGTGAAACAAAAGACGAACCACGGTTTGCGGGCCTATGCCGGCGCCGAGGTGGCGATTCGTTGGGGGTCGCTGTTCACCGCGCAAATGTGGCTGCGGCATGAGAGCGTGACGACCACGGAAAAGCATTACACCAAGCAGTGGCTCCAGGCGAACGGAGCGCGGAAGAGCGCGGTGGAGTGGGCAAAGGATAATTGAATTATGAACGGCCGAGGGGAAGGTTAGGGATTGCCATCCTTCCATTTGATGAGGAGGACGGTGTATTGGACGCCCTGAGTGGTGGCGCTGTAGCCGCTGCCAAAGGCCATGGCCCCGCCGCGTGTGGGTATGGCTGCTCCGGTGCCGCCGCCAAAGCTGCCGGTGGTAAAGGTGTTGGAGTCTACGAAGAGGATGGCATCGGCCTGATGCTGCTTTGCGCGGGAGATGGCGAGCATTTCCTCTGCGCCGCTGTCCGTGGTGATGACCACATGGCCTAGGACGGTGTAGGCGCGAGCGGGCAGTCCGCGATAGATGGGGATGTTGTCGCGCATCTTGACGAACGCTCCTTTGGCGGTGGGCCAGTCTTCTTGCTGGCCGACGTATGGGCTGTAGCTGACGGTGCCGCAGCCGGCAAGGGTGAGGGCGAGGAGTGTGAAGGCGAGGAGTTTCATTTGCGTTTGGTGGGTTTGGGTGGTTGCTGGTTTTGTATGGTGTGGTCGGCGCGAATGAGATCCGCGACATATGCCGAGAAGTTGCCGTTGAATCCTTTTCGCCGCATGCAATGGTCGGCCTGGTCCCAGATGATTCGGGCCATGCTGATGGACCCACGGCGCGCGTCTTCGTTGGTTTTCACAGACTGACCATCCTGCCACCACGTCAAACGATCAAGGATTGACGGATGCGCGTAAGGTGTGATTAAAAGGGACAGTTTCACCAGCCATGACTTTGCTACCTGCGCCCTCATTCTCTGCAAAAATCAAACCCTCGGCGCTAAAGCCAAAGGCTAGTTTGAAATATCAAGTCGGCCGCCGCGCTTGCCGCGCGAGATCGGCCCGGTCGAGCCCGGTTGTTTTGGTGTTGGTGCTGGCGGAGTAGGGGTCGCAAGTGGGGCCAAGCTGGAGCGCACCACGTCTTCGATGCGTTCGCCGGCTTTTATGCGGGCGACCATGTCTTCGGAAAGGCGCGGCTGCTGAAGTTCCGCCTCCAGTGACGGCAACGCTCGGCGAACGCATTCGGCCACGACATCCGCCACGCTCCTGCGGTCGACCAGGGCGATGATCTCCAATCGCCGGTGCAGTTCGTCCTCGACGCGGGCTGAAATTGGATGTTTGTGATGCTTCACACCGCAAGCCTCGCACGATTCTAGAGTTTTGCAACAAATCATCTTGCCACAGTCAATTGAATCACTACACTGCGGACGAATGAAGCAAGTGACTAGCACAACACTCGAGGTCAAGGACGTGCGCCGGCTGCGGAGGTTGGCGCGACTCGAAGCGACTTTGACCGCGAGTATTGTTAGAAAATGCATCCTTCGGGCCTTGCCCGAGGTAGAACGTGAAATCCTCGGGCAAGAAGCAGCGCGCGCGGCGCTGTCACCGACCATCTCAGGGGAGATATCCGCGTGAGGCTGGCCGAGATGATGCACGGACTGAGCGCGCACCAAGACGCGGCCCGCCCCTCGGGCGACGGTGACGCGGCGCGGCCGGTGGGGCTCCTCGAAGTAACCGTTTACCCCTCGGGCTCAATCGCCGCTCTCTACCATTGGGGCCGGCGAGTTTTTGCGTCCTCAGCCGAGGTGGAAGGGTGGTTGGCGGGCAACTTTCCACCGAGCTGGCAAGAATAAGCATGCACCTCGCGCGACCAATCGACACCAGCACACCGGACGGCCGCCGCGTGGCGCTGATTTTTGATGCGGCGCTGAACGGTGGCGGCCTCGTGGTCTGCTCCTGGTGCGGCCAGTGGCAGCGGGTCAAGCGGGATCTTCCCGCCGGCTCGGTGAGCCATACGATCTGCCCGGCCTGCTCCACTCGGGTGTTGTCCGACTCAATTTCCACGGTTTCGGAATCCCTCGCGCAGACTCAGTGTGTTTGTTCACGATCCGCGCCCACCCCCCGCGCAGCCGTCACCGTGGAATCTCTCTGCCTATGATCCCCGAGCCGTTCAATTCACTCGCGCTGGTCGTCCTCGGCTCGGTGCTGGGCGCGCTGGCATCGGGGATGTGGTGCGGCTGTTTGCCTCGCTGGCGCTGGCGTCGTTCGCAGTCACACGCCGCACGATCTGAGCAGCGTGCTCGTGATCTTGCGCGGCGGGCTGGATCGGAGGTTTCCAAGTGAATTTCCAATGGATCAGCGTTGATACCGAAATGCCGGACTCAGATCAGACGGTTTTGATCGTCCACGCATGGGTCGGCGAGTCTGTTACAGGGCTGCCGGCGGTTTATTCCGAACCTGTCTGGCTGGGGTATCACGACGGAGAGGAATGGAGGACGGCCGAGGGCGAAGTGTGCGAGGTCTCGCACTGGTCACATCTGCCGGCACCACCGGAGGCAAACCCGTGAAACTCCTGCGCCTGCCGGAGCCCAGCATCAAAGCGAGCGAGCTGGCGCGCGTGTGGGGCTGCTCCTCGAGGTGGGTCCGTGCATTGATCCAGCGCGGCGAGCTGGCCGGCGCGCGCCTCGGGCGTGACTGGGTGGTGCCCATCGGCGCCGCAAATCGGTTTTACGACCAGCGGAGGCTCGGCGAATGAGCACCCAGCCCGCCCTTTTCGATTTTGCAGATGTTGAGCGCCACCTTGTGGAGTTGGCCGGACCTGACCGCGCCCGTTTTACGGGAACGACGGTGGCGAAGGACGGAGAGTTAGTTGACGCCGTTCTCGCGGCGGTGGTGCAGGGCGTCCCGCGGGAAACTATCGCACGACTGGCGCGGATCTCGCCCACCAGCATTGCGTCAATCGTGGATCGTGCGGAGAAGTCCGGCACAATAGGAGGCTGGAAAGAAAGGATGTCCCGAATCCTCGCTCGAGCGACCGAGACCGCGGCTGCCGGCTTGGTGGACGACCTTGAGAAGGGGAAGCTGCCGGCGGGCCAGAAACCGATTGCCATCGGGATACTCGTGGACAAAAAGCTCCTTCTCGACGGTGAGGCTACCAGCCGCATCGACCATGTCGAACGGGTGCGGCCCGAGGACATACTGCGGAGGATCAAAGCTGCGCGGTTGGTGGAGATCGAGGGTAAAGGGACAACCAATTGATTATGCAACACGTGATTTCGACCAAGAACACCAGCAAAAATCCATCATTCCGCATCCGTGGTGCTGGTTTGGTGCGGCTGGATCGCCGCGACCTCGGCCTCGGGCCGGCTGGGCTCGGCCTGGTGCGGTCGCTGCTCCTGGGCTCCGGGTCGGTCCCAGCCGCGGCCGCGGTGGGTGCGCCCGGAGGGGAGGGGGGGGGTCGAGGCGCGGCGGGGGTGCTGGTGTCACGATGGGTTTGGGTCAGCAGAATTTGGTCTAAAGGCACTTTCATGGATTCCAACCAGATACTTTCGGGCGGTGGCAGAGGGTCGGACCTCGCAAGCGATGCTTCCGCCCAGCCGGGCAGCGCCGCCACCGCCCAGTTTCCTTACTCGGAACCGGACCTTGTGGCCAAACTGGGGGTGCCGGCGGATAAAATCGCGGCGGCTCGCAAGTCCCTTCATCAAGGATCTGACTGGTCGCGGATCTCCCGTCAATTCATGTGGTCGGATGTCGGCATTAAAAACCTCGCCGCGGGCCTTGGCTGCCCCGCCATTGAGTCGGATGTAAAAACCGCGGCGACTGCTCTCATAACGGAAAACCCCGCGCCTACGGCCGCGCCAGGCGCGGTGGAGACGGTGACGGTATTTAACCTCACCATTCCCAACCAGCGGCTTGTGCTCTGCCGTGATGCTCGGGGCCAGACGGTTAAGGTCTTCATCAACCACGAATGGCGGCCGCTCTTCCGATTGGGCATGAAGATTGAGGCTGTGCTGGGAACGAGCGGTCAATGGAGAACCCGAAAACCCCGCGGCGTGGGGAGATTCTAATGAAGGCCAAAGAATACTCCGGCCGACTGGCGGCGTTAAAAACGGGCAAACGATGCCTCTGCGGGGATCGGGCAGTTGACTTTAAGAACGGCGGATGGACGTGCCAGCAGTGCATTGACCGGGACAGAGCAGTCTACGGGACCGACCGCATCCGCTCGACATGTGGTTTCGCCGGCGCGTTGGACTGCTTTCGATCAATTGAACCGTAAACACACAAGTCAAATTATGAACATCACCCTCACCGCGACTCTTATAAACGCACCCTTGTCGGGCGTTCCAAATCCCACCAGGCAGAAGAGTCACCAACGAAGCTACCGGCGGACCTACGTGCTTGAAATGGTCAAGCGACAGGCCCAGCACGCGCTCCACGGCACCATGGGATGCAAGGGTAAGGGCAAGATTATCCAGCATGTGGGACTGATGACTCAGATCGAGGTGGCGCGTTCTTTGAACATCACCCGAGAGGCGGTGAGGCAGACTGAAAACCGCGCCTTGGCCAAGCTGCGCCGCGCTCTCCTGCCGTTCTACCTGGACCTCCAGCACTGAATCCTTCGACTACAACCGACTCATGGCAAAAAATCCGGCTGGCCGGCCTGATCCGGCTCGTGAACGCACCCCTGGCTCTGCGATGGCGGTGGACGACCTCCATCACGGGAGGCCGCAAGACAATGTTTCTGGAGTCACCACGGGGAATCCGATGGCGATTCCGTCTCCACCGTGGGGCATGGATAAGGCGGGAAGACGCCGGCGCAGCGGCCTGCCCGGTTCTGGGTGGTTCCGAGATCAGTTGAAGAAATTGGAAAACTAGAAAGGCAAGTCATGGCATTGAAAGGAGAAATCAACTTGGTAAGGACGCTGGCGGATCATCCGCTATGGCAAGGAGACCTCGCTTTGAGGGGGGCTTGGGTGGACTTATTGCTCCGGGCAAATACCGATAACGCAGAGCTGATCCAGAGGGGTGAAAACGTAAGTCTTAAACGCGGCCAGCTTGCATGGAGCATTAAGGGGTTGGCGGAGAAGTGGAATTGCTGCGAAGAGAAGGCCACTAAGTATCTGTCCTACCTCCAAAAAATCGGTTGCATACGGGTTAAAACCTCCAACCGTAGGACCGTAATAACCATCAGCAATTACGAGGTTTACCAAAGCCCGAGTCTCGAAAATAATGACACCGACACTGCACCCGGTTCTGTCCCCGATTCTGAACCCAGTGTTGCACCTGATTCTGTTACCGAATCGGTTACTGGTCCGGTAGCAGCACCGGTCCAGAGTAGGGAGAAGAGAGATAGGAGACACACACACACCGCGCGAGGGGCTTGCCCAGACTGGGCCGAAGTTGAGGCCTTTGCGGTTGCCTCCGGGGTGGACCGGGAGTTCGCTTTGGACTGGTTCCAGCGCAAGGTCAACAGCCTTTCCCACGGCTTCGCCACGCTCTTGGACTGGAGGGCTGACTTGATGCCTTACTGGCGTCGCAACGGAGGCGCTTCGAAGCCCGAAGGCTCGAGCGGTGTTGCCACCAACGGCGCTCGACCCAACACCATGGGCGCCGAGATCATGGCCCTCAAGGGCCGGCGGGACACGCTTGCGTCTGAGCTGTCCCAACACCCAGCCAACCCGGAATCCACCGCGGCGGAAACGACCTTGGGCGATGACGACTTGGCCAACTGGCGGGATCTCAACCGAAAGCTGGCCAACGTGGAGGCGCAACTACGCAGCATCCCCAAGGACGCGCCCGAGGAGTGGCAACGCCGTCTGCGCCGGGAAGCGTTTCAACGCGAGCTGGCAAGCCACCCAGGCAACCCAGACAGCACGGCCTTCGATGAGCAGTCGGTTGATGAGAAAACTCGGCGCGAATTCATCGCGCTACGCAAGGAGGCAGGACTGTGATCGAGACTGAAACCAAACAAGAAAAAAGAACCATGAAGACAAAAATCTACTCAAGCTACGCCGAATTTATTAACCGATCCTACCTTTCTGAGAACGGAGTCAGCCAGAAGTTCGCAGACCAACACCCAAACTACGCCGCAGATAACAAGTCAAATTCCGGCTGCTACGACTGCTCCGACTGCACCGACTGCACCCGCTGCGCCCACTGCTCCGACTGCACCGACTGCACCGACTGCTCCGACTGCACCGACTGCACCGACTGCACCGACTGCACCCGCTGCGCCCACTGCTCCGACTGCTCCGACTGCTCCGACTGCACCCGCTGCGCCGACTGCACCCGCTGCTCCCGCTGCTCCGACTGCTCCGACTGCTCAGGATCGCAAACAAACAAGATCGTGGATGTGCCGATTATTGATAACATCCACGCCGCAGTTTTCGCTGCTGCGAGCGCACCCAAAGCGCTCAATATGGAATCATGGCACACCTGCGACACCACTCATTGCCGCGCCGGCTGGGTAGTGCATCTCGCGGGAGATGTTGGTCGGAAGCTCGAATCACAAACCTCCACGCTATTCGCGGCGATGCGGATTTACCGCGCATCGTCCTCGGTGAAGGTTTCACCGGTTCGGTTTTTTGAGACGAATGAGAAAGCGTTGGCCGACATGAAGAGATGCGCCACTGAGGAGGCAGGACTGTGATCAAGACTGACGGTGGCGGGCTGATCCTGCCGACCGTTCCCTTGCCCCTCCACTTAACCGCATCGGCCCGTGCCGGACTCGTGGAATGTTACCGCGAGTGCGCGCGACTGATCCGCTCCACACTGGTGCACATTGGTCATTCGGCCCCGCAGTTGCGGGATTACCACCCTCATGGAAGTGAAGCGTTTAACTCAGCCAACAATCAACACTGGCAGCGAATTTCCAAGCTCCATGACATCCACCAAGAGTTCATGGAGTTGGCCCAGCACTGTGCCGGCGAAGCGGTGAAAGGCGAATTATGATTCAAGACCAAGACGAACTTCCTCCGCACAGCATGGATGCCGAGCGCGAGACGCTGGGGGCCATCCTGCACAATCCTGCCGAGGCATTACCGGAGGTGCTCACGGCGCTGCACTCCACCACCGAGGCCAAAATGGCCTTCTACGACATCCGACACGCGATGCTCTTTGGCGTGCTGGTGGAAATGCAGGACGCCGGGAAGCTGGTGGACCTTCTCACCGTGCGCCAGCGGTTGTCCGACCTCGGGCAGCTCGAGGCCGTGGGTGGCTTGGGCTACCTCAACGGGCTGATGGACTGCGTGCCCGGAGCCTCCCTGGCGGCCGTGTATGCCGAGACCGTAGCGGCCAAGTGGAAGCTCCGCAAGATGCTGCGAAGCCTTGTGGAAGGCGTGGCGCGATTGCGCAAGCTGGAGCCGCAGGACACCGCCGAGAGCTTGCTCGAAGAAATCAGTGCCAACGTGCTGGACGTGGTGGCCGATGCGGAGAGCGCCACGGGAGAGCCGGTGCTGATGGGCGATCATTTTGCAGCCATCCAGGCGCGCATGGAGACGTTCTCGCAAGGCCGCAAGGTGATGCTGGGATTGCCCACTGGATTCAACTACCTCGACAACATGCTCTGTGGGATCAAGGGCGGGGAATACATCGTCATCGCAGCCCGGCCTGGTCAGGGCAAGACCTCCATCGTGCTCCAGATGGCCGAGAATTTGGCCGTGCGACTCGAAAAGCCGGTCGCCATCTTCAGCATGGAGATGACCGCCGAGAGCTTGGCCGAGCGTGTTTGGTTTGGGTTCAGCGGGGCGAACTTCCAGCACTATCGGAACGGATTCATGGAGCAGCGTGATATTCCCCGGTTGACCACCGCAGCCGCCAAGCTGCGGCGAGCACCCGTGTGGGTGGATGAAACGTGCGCCATGAACATCCAGCGTCTCTCCCTCGTGGCCCGCAAGCTCAAGCGCAAGCAGGGCATCGCGGCGATCTTCGTGGACTATCTCCAGCTCATGCCGGCTACACCCGGCCGCGAGAACGACATGCGGGCCCGTGAGTTGGCCGACATCAGCATGGGCCTCAAGCGGTTGGCCAAAGAGTTGAACCTTCCCGTGGTGGTGCTGGCCCAGATGAACCGGAACGTGGAGCAGGCGGACAATCGGAACCGCAAGCCAGTGTTGAGCGATCTGAAGGATTGCGGCCAGATCGAGCAAGACGCGGACGTGGTGGGTTTCCTCTACACCGCCGACTTGAAAAAGCATCAAGAGGAATGGGAGAAAACGGACACCCGACCGCCGGCGTTTAAGTTTTTGGACAAGTTCTCGCTGCCCGAGGTGGAGGCGGAGTCGATGCGCAAACAGCGGCTCGTGCCGGACTGGTCGCCGCTCAATTGGCGCAAGCACCTGCGGAGAATCAACCTGCTCATAGCCAAGCAGCGCAATGGACCCACGGGCGATTGTGCGCTGGTGTATGAGAGCGCGCGGATGCGATTCCACGATGCTCACAACCCCGAGGCGGAAGAGACGCCGGCCATTCCTCAAAAATCCGACTCCGGCCCCATGCCGACGGATGAAGAGCTTGGTGGATGGAAGTGAACATTAACACGACAAATGAATGAGCTGGCACTTTTCGCAGGCGCTGGTGGCGGAATTCTTGGGGGGGGGCTCCTCGGATGGCAAACCGTCTGCGCCGTCGAGCGCGACCCTTACGCAAGGGATGTGCTGGTCGCACGACAAAACGACGGATGCCTTGCCCCGTTCCCGATCTGGGATGACGTATGCACCTTCGAAGGCAACCCTTGGCGCGGACTTGTTGACGTGGTATCGGGCGGCTTCCCGTGTCAGGACATATCAAGCGCAGGCAAGGGCGCAGGAATCAGCGGCGCTCGCAGTGGACTATGGAAAGAAATGGCGCGAATTATTGGTGAGGTTCGACCCGCTTACGTCTGGGTGGAAAACTCACCAATGCTTGTTTCCAGAGGTCTTGCCGTCGTCCTCGCTGACCTTGCCGCGATGGGGTATCATGCGCGATGGGGAATTGTGGGAGCGCACCACGCCGGCGCGCCTCATAAGCGAGACAGGATTTGGATATTGGCCAACGCCAGCGGCGCGGGACTGCAAGGGTGCGAATTCTCAAGCACATTGCGAGTCGCACGGCACGGGTCGAAAGCACATGGATCAATTGGCCAACGCGGTTGCGTTTCCTCACCTGCGATTTGCCACGCCGCAGTCGCGGGACTTTCGCACAGGCCAGCGGAGTCGATGGGAGAACCCCGAGAAGACGAAAAATCTAAACGACCAGATTGGTGGGCAACTGAACCCAATCTGGGTCGAGTGGCTCATGGGGTGGCCAATCGGGTGGACAGACTGCGATGCATCGGCAACGGACAAGTTCCGGCTGTGGTGCAACTCGCATGGAAACTTTTGAACGCGAACACTTACATTTAACGCGATGCCGTCCACCACTGAAATCCCATTTCTGCGATGGTCGTCTCATCCGCTCTTCCCGGTGCCCACGGTGGAGGATGTTCGGGCCATTATCGAGCAACCCGGAGGAGAGGAGCAGTTGGCTCAAATCTACGCGCTGCGAGAGAACGCCATCCTCGACGCCAAGGCTGACCCCTTCAACTGCGAGCCAGATCCACCGCACTGGGCAGATGCGGACAAGCTGCTGGCGGAATCTGACGCGCACGGCCGGGTGCTGTTCCTGATGTTGCTCGGAGGAAACCGGTCCAGCAAATCACGCTATGCGGGTCGGAGGATGATGGAGTCCGCTGTGCGCAACCCGAATTGCAAGCTGCTTTGCATTGCGGAGAACTTCGAGAGCAGCGTCGAGACGCAGCAGCAAATTCTCTGGCATTACCTGCCCAACGAATTCAAATCGCTCAACGGGAAGCAGTCCAAAAAGTTCTACATTAAATACTCGTCCCATCATGGGTTTAGCGACCAGCTCCTCGCGCTGCCCAACGGGAGCAAGTTTATGTTCAAGACCTACCAGCAAGATCCCGGCGACTTGGAGGGGCAAATGTTCGGAGTCTCGGGCCGGACGGTGGTGGCGGTATGGCCGGACGAGAATCTGAGGGTGAATTGGTGGCTGATGCTCCAGCGCCGTCTGCGCTTCCAGCAGTCCCAACTGATTTGGAGCTTCACGCCAATCAACGGCATGACGGCGACGATCAAGGAGGCCGTGGGTGACGCGGCGGTGACGGTGGAGAGCCGACCGGCGGAGTTGCTGCCGGAGCGGGTGAATGTGCCAGGCCTGCCGGCGGGCCACATGCCTTACATCCAAGTGCCGGCGACAACCCGCGGTCGAGTGATTTATTTCTGGTCCGAGTTCAACCAGTTTGGCGATGGCCAGCGCACTTTCTACGACGCTGTGAAAGACGATTGCCGGGGCAAGGGTGGCAAGCCGAGGTCGCCGGAATACATCCAGCGAATTGCCTACGGCTTCACGCGGGACACGGTGGGCAAACCGTTCCCCAAGTTTGGAGAGTGGAACATCATTGCGCCGGAGCGAGTGCCCAAGGTGGGGACGGATTACCCGTTTGTGGACCCGGCGGGCGCACGTAACTTCGCGGTGGTGTGGGTGCGAGTGACGCCGGATGATCGGATTTATGTGCTGGCCGACTGGCCGGACTCGGCAAACTTCGGGGAGTGGGCTATCCCCAACTTAGACGGAACCGGGGACGCGGTGGGCAAGCTCTACAAGTCCGGGCCGG
>Ga0075464_10000460_pt1 | contig 17900 bp, 13 predicted proteins | sample DEB19_08_DNA_5_FD_75068 | JGI IMG/M metagenome (GOLD analysis project Ga0075464, IMG submission 75068) | Aqueous microbial communities from the Delaware River and Bay under freshwater to marine salinity gradient to study organic matter... | ecosystem: Environmental > Aquatic > Marine > Coastal ...
AAATGATAACTTTCCTTTTTCTAAGTTAAAAGATGGGCCGGCTAATACCTTAGTTTTTCCTAATTTAGACTCGGGAAATATTGCATATAAACTTTTACAAGAATTAGGTGGCGCCGAGGCTGTGGGTCCTATTTTATTAGGGATGAACAAACCTGTGCATGTATTGCAATTGGGCAGCTCGATAAGAGAGATTGTCAATATGGTAACCATAGCGGTTGCAGATGTACAATCAAAGCAGAGTGCAATTGGTAAAATAACATCGGGCTTGCTTTCTAGAATCAAAAGAACAAAAACAACTTTATAAATTATGTACGCATATATAGATGGTAAACTAACGTTCAAATGTCCAGCCTACGTAGTGATTGAGGCTGGCGGAATTGGATATCATATCCATATTTCTTTGAATACTTATAGTGCACTTAAAGATCAAGAAAGGTGTAAATTATATACTTGGCTGTCTGTTAAGGAAGATTCACATACTTTATACGGCTTTGCTGATGAAGGCGAAAGACGTCTGTTTTTACATTTGATTTCTGTAAATGGAATTGGTCCGAATACTGGCCGGATGATGCTTTCTTCGATTTCTCCCATAGAAATTCAAGAAGCAATTATTAAAGGCGATATTGATCAAATTAAAAGAATCAAGGGAATTGGGCCAAAATCTGCACAAAGATTAATCATTGAATTACAAGATAAATTGAGCAAAGGTGGGTCTGATACATTAATTTCTGCTCCTAGAAACAATACTTCTAAAGATGAAGCGTTGAGTGCTTTGGTAATGTTAGGTTTTACGAAAAATATAGCAGAGAAAGTGGTTGATACAGCGATAAAATCTTCTGAAAATAGCCTATCTGTCGAAGAAATCATAAAAATTGCCTTGAAAACCTTATAATTACTTAATTAAAATTAAAAGCACTTGAGATTGAATTTCACCCGTATCATTCAGGGAGTAAGCACGATTGTTTTATTGTTTTTGTTAAACAATAAGGCTTCATCTCAAACTAAAGTGCCGGATTCTTTAAAACTTCAATATCCAACTAAAGATTTTTATACAACCCCAGCTTTTGGAAAATCTAATCTGTTTTTAGATAATCCGCAAAGCATTGTCAAAACGGTAACCTACGATCCAATCACCAAAAAATATATCGTAAAAGAAACTCTAGGCGGTAAACTCATTAAAGTACCACAATACCTCACTTTTAAAGAATACCAAGCTTTAGAACAAAAAAATATCATAGATTCTTATTGGAAAACAGTGGTGGCGACCGCTGCGCCACAAACCGATAGCGATAGTTTAATTGCGCCTGTTAGAATTAATAGTAAAGCTTTTGATAAAATATTTGGTGGAAATACCATTAGCATTCAACCAAGGGGAAGTGCAGATTTAACCTTTGCAGGCAGAATTAATAGGAACGAAAACCCTTTATTTAACGAGCGCCAGCGCAAACAAGGGAATTTTGATTTTAACCAACGTATTCAAATGAATGTGATTGGGCAAATTGGAACAAGACTTAAAATAAACTTTAATTACAATACAGAAGCCCAATTCGATTTTGAAAATCAAGTCAAAATAGATTTTAATATGGGTGATGATGGGATTGTCGGGGGTAAAGATAATATCATCAGAAAAATAGAAGTGGGTACCGTCAGTTTTCCGCTTAATACCAGTTTAATCAGTGGCAGTCAGGCTTTATTTGGGATCAAAACTCAGCTCCAATTTGGTAGACTGGGCATTACCAGTTTGTATTCGCAGCAAAAATCTCAATCTAAAGAAATAAACATTACCAATGGGGCGCAGCAAAACGAATTTAGGCTAACCACAGATAACTATGAAGCCAATAAACATTATTTCTTAGCGCAATATTTTAGAAATAATTACAACAGGGCAATGGCCAATTTGCCCATCATCACCTCCAATATCAACATCACAAAAATTGAAGTTTGGGTAACCAACAGAAATAACAGCATTACAGACTCAAGAGATGTGTTGGCTTTTATGGATTTAGGAGAGAACACCCCATACAATCAAACGCTTTTTCAGGGTGGGGCAGGTTTTTCTGGTCTTCCTGCCGGTTTTACCGGTCCGGGTTTTGCACAACAATCAAATTCCTTATTGCAAAATATCCCAGCTACAGCTCGAAAATCTAATAATAATGACATCGACACGTATTTTCAAACTACCGGAAAAACAGACAATTACAATAAATTGACTTACGCCAGAAAGCTAACCACAAAAGAGTTTACACTTAATCCGCAATTGGGTTATATCTCTTTAAATAATGCGTTAAATGCCGACGAAGTTTTATCTGTGGCCTACCGATATACGGTAAATGGAGTCGAATATCAAGTAGGAGAGTTTTCTACAGATTTGCAAGTCGTTCCTGATAATCCGGAAGTATTGTACACCAAATTATTAAAAAACGAAACCATCAAAACCAATCTTCCTCTTTGGGATTTGATGATGAAAAATATCTATTCTTTAGGTGCTTATCAAATCAGTCAGACTGATTTTAAATTGAATATTTTTAGGTTAGATGACCAATCTGGAGTAGAAAAACCTGTAATTACCGAAGGACAAAATACATCCGGTAAACTTTGGATACAAGCCACCAACCTCGATCGGCTCAACCAACAAAGTGCCAAACTACCCGATGGTTATTTTGATTTTTTACAAGGATTAACCATCGACGGCTTAAATGGAAGATTGATTTTTCCAGAAATTGAACCTTTTGGTAAAGATTTAGCAGCGCAGTTTAATCCTACTACCGAGCAAGCACTGATTAATAAATACGTTTACCAACCGCTTTACGATTCTACCAAAACTGTTGCGCAGCAATTTTTTCCCGGTTTAAACCGATATGTAATCAAAGGAACCTATCAATCTCAAGTGAGTTCAGAGTTTCAACTCAATTCAATCAACGTGCCCGAAGGCTCAGTGGTGGTTACTGCCGGAACTTTAAAATTAACCGAAGGCACAGATTATACCGTAGATTATAACATCGGAAGGGTTAAAATTTTGAACGATGCATTGCTCAACTCAGGGCAACCCATTAAAATAAAATTAGAGAGTAACGAGCTTTTTGGTTTGCAACAGAAATCTTTATTTGGTACCCGTTTAGACTATAAAGTAAGCGATAATTTCAATTTTGGGGCTACTTTAATGAATTTGAGAGAAACACCACTCACGCAAAAGGTAAATTTTGGCGAAGAATCTATTTCCAATACCATTTACGGATTTGATGTAAATTATAAAACCAATAGCCGCTTATTAACCCGTTTGGTAGATAAAATCCCGTTGATTTCTACTAAAGAAACATCGTCCTTAAGTTTTAGTGGCGAGTTTGCAAGCTTTAATCCGGGGCATCCTAAAGCCTTAAACTTTGCTGGGAGTTCTTCCGGAACCAGTTATTTAGACGATTTCGAAGGAAGTCGTTCTGTAATTGATTTAAAAGGAGCTATTGCTTGGCAATTGTCGGGCGTTCCGCAACTTTTTCCAGAATCTCAATACACCAACGATTTGTCTTACGGATTTAATAGGGCAAAATTGGCTTTCTTTAATATCGACCCGATATTTTACAGCCGAAGCAGCAGTGCTGCCCCCTCAAATATCCAAGGAAACAAAAAAGAATTGTCTAACCACTATGTCAGAGAAGTTTTAGAGACAGAGGTTTTTCCTTTTAAACAAACCGCTACCGGAACCCAATTGACACTTTCTACCCTAAATTTGGCTTATTACCCAAATACCAGAGGGCCTTATAATTACACTGCTACAGGTTTAAATACCGATGGAACGTTAAGAAATCCAAAAAATAGATGGGGTGGCTTATTTAGAAAAATCGAAACCAACGATTTTGAGGCCTTAAATATCGAGTTTATAGAGTTTTGGGTGCTTGACCCTTTCATTTATAAGCCCAATTCACAAGGCGGAGATCTTTATTTAAACATCGGAAACATCTCTGAAGATATCCTAAAAGATGGTAGAAAGAGTTTAGAAAATGGCCTTCCAACAGATGGAGCGGCCACACAAATAGATGAAACAAATTGGGGTAAAGTGCCCAAATTACAACCCGTAGTTCAAGCTTTTGATAATGACCCCGCCGCCAGACAAGCGCAAGATATTGGCTTAGACGGCTTATCAGATAAAGAAGAATTAACCAAACATCAAAATATAGTTGATGTAATTAGCAATCAGCTCAACACAATTGCAGCCAATAAATTTAAAGGAGATCCTGCATCAGATGATTTTGTGTATTACCGTGGCAGCCAATTAGACGAACAAAATGCAGGGATCCTAAAGCGCTACGAAAATTACAACGGCACCGAAGGAAACTCAAAAACTTCGCAGCAATCGTTAGACGCCGTGGGGATAGAAAATGCCGCTTCTACTTCTTTGCCCGATGGCGAAGATATCAACAGAGATAATAATCAAACCAAATCCGACGAATATTACGAATATAAAGTGAGCATGCGTCCCCAAGATTTATTGGTCGGTCAAAATTTTATTACTGATAAAGTTTCTTCAACGGTGACGCTCGCCAATGGAACCAAAGAAATTGTGAATTGGTATCAATTTAAAGTCCCTATTACCCAATACAATAATAAAGTAGGGAATATTCAAGACTTTAAATCTATCCGTTTTATGCGGATGTACATGACCAATTTTGCAGATACCGCAGTGTTAAGAATGGCCAGATTACAATTGGTAAGAGGCGATTGGCGAAGGTATAATTCGGAAAATAATCCTGCAAAATCTTTGGCAGATGATCGATTAAATAATCCCGGATTAGACAACTCAACTTTAAACGTCACCACAGTAAATATCGAAGAAAATGGCGATAGAACCCCCATTCCTTATGTGGTTCCGCCGGGTATCCAAAGAGAAAAAGATTTCTCTAATTTAAGGGGCGATACCCGCCAAAACGAACAATCATTGGCCGTAGTAGTTAAAGATTTACGCGATGGTTACGCCAGAGCAGGCTACAAAACAACAGTAAACGATTTAAGATCATACAAGAAAATCAAATTATACATACATGCCGAAGGCGACCAATTACAAGATGGAGATATCAATGCATTTTTGCGATTAGGAACCGATAACCAAGACAATTATTACGAATACCAAATCCCAGCAAAAATTACCCTTCCGGGTACGCAAGATCCAGATTTGATTTGGCCAGAAGAAAATCAAATTGATGTAGATCTAAGTCTTTTTCAATTGGCCAAAACAGCAAGAAACGGCGCTTTATTAAATGGATCGCCTTGGCCAGTAAATTTGCCTTACACTTTTTCAGATGGACTACATCAAATCACCATAAAAGGTCAGCCAGTTTTAAGCAAATTAAGGGTGATGATGTTGGGTGCAAGAAATCCCTTAAAAACAAATACATCAAATGATGATGGTTTAGATAAAAGCGTACAATTATGGTTTAACGAATTACGCCTCACAGATTTTGATGAAAAAGGCGGTTGGGCTGCCACCGCAAGGTTAAATGCAAAACTGGCCGATTTTGGCGATGTAACCGTTTCGGCAAATAAAAGTACCATTGGTTTTGGATCTTTAGAGAATAGGGTGGGAGAAACCAAACGATCAGACGATCGTTATTTAGACGTGGCCAGCAGTTTCGAGTTGGGTAAATTTTTTCCTGAAAAATTAGGCATAAAAATCCCAATGTATATCAACTACTCTAACCAAATGAGTACGCCGCAATACGACCCCAGCAACCCAGACATCGAGCTAAAAAATGTATTGAGCAAGGTTTCTGCCGCAGAAAGAGATTCTATTAATAACTATGCGCAAGATTTTACCCAAAGACGAGGGATTAACTTTACCAATGTTAGAAAAATAAAGACCAATCCAGAAGCAAAAAATCACCTTTGGGATGTAGAAAACTGGAATTTATCCTATGCCTATACCGAATATGGGCACCGAGATTTTATCAATAAAAATACCCAACAAAAAACATATAGAGGTTCTTTGGGCTATAATTTTAACAATACGGCAAAGTTTATTTCTCCATTTAATAAAGTCATTAAATCAAAATCATTAGCCTTACTTAAAGATTTTAATTTTAGTTTATTGCCTTCGGTTTTGAATTTCAGAATCGAATTAAATCGCTTATATTCCGAAAATACTTTACGTGATAACGACCCAAATAACTTTATTCCGATCAATACGTCTTACAATAAAAATTTCCAAATCAATAGGGTATATGGCCTCAGTTGGGATTTATCAAAATCCTTAAAATTAGATTTTAATGCCACCAACCTTTCTGTGGTAGACGAGCCCGAGGGCAGAATTACAGGTTTAAAAAGAGATACCGTTTGGCAAAACCTAAAAAAATTAGGTCGCACCACCAATTATAACCACACCGTTAGTTTAAGTTATAATTTACCAATCAACAAAATACCGGGCTTAGATTTTTTAAATGTAATTACCAGATATCAAACCCAATTTAACTGGATGACAGAGCCTTTATTGAGCTTAAACGATCCTACCATTGATCTGGGGAATACCATCCAAAATAATAGAACCATACAGGTTAACCCCACTTTAAATATGGCCATGCTGTATAACAAACTTGGGTTTTATAGAAAATTAAATAACCCAAATACCGAAAACAGTGTAAGCAAAGCCCTACTCAATATTTTGTTCAGTTTAAAAAATGTAAGCGCCTCCTACATTAAAAACGATGGAACTTTTTTACCCGGATATTTGCCTAAGACCAATGCTTTTGGAATGGATTTTAGTTCCAATGCCCCAGGCGTAGGCTTTATTTTAGGCTCTCAGCAAGACATCAGATCTAAGGCTTTAAGCAATGGTTGGATGACAAGAGACACCCTGCAAAATCAATTGTATGTGACGACTTTAAACGAGAAAACCAATATCAGAGGCACACTCGAACCCATTAAAGACCTAAGGATAGAACTAAGCGCTTTTAAAAATAACAGCAGAAACTTCTCTACAAATTACCGTTTTGATAACCTAACCGGAGGTTTTAGTAGCTTAAGTCCGATTACCTCTGGCGATTATAGCATTTCTATGATTTCTTTAGGAAGTGCCTTTAAAGAAAAAAACGGGGATAAAAATTCCTCGGTTTACCAGACTTTTTTAGCCAATAGAACGGCAATTTCTAAAAGATTAGGGGTCGAAAATCCAAATAGCACCGGACTGGCAAATGATTTTGCAGACGGTTACGGAAAAACATCTCAGGATGTATTGGTTCCCGCATTTTTAGCGGCTTATCAAAATAAAGATGCGACCAAAATTGGCTTAACCAAATTCCCAAAAATTCCGGTTCCAAACTGGAGGCTGTCTTATAATGGCTTGGCAAAAATAGATGCCATTAGCAAAATATTTTCGTCTTTAGATTTAACACATGCCTATAATTCCACCTATAATGTAAATGGCTACAGCTCTTTAATTCGATATAACGAAACAAATGGAGGGGTAAATGTTAGAGATGCCGAAAATAATTTCTTGCCAAAATATCAATTCTCTCAGGTTACACTTTTTGAACAATTTGTTCCCTTATTGGGGATTGATATGCGCCTCAAAAACAACATGACCGCCAATATCGAATATAGAAAATCAAGGTCTTTGAGTTTAAGTTTGTCTAATAGCCAATTGGCATCGCAAAATGACAAAGCCATTGTCTTTGGTTTTGGTTACAGGACTGCAGATTTTAGATTTCCGTTTGGATTATTTAGCGGAGTTAAACTTAAAAACGATTTAAATTTTAAATTGGATATCGCATTTAAAGACAATAAAACGGTGATTTATAGAGCTGATATAGAAAATGCAGAAATCTCTGCCGGTGCAAAAAACATCTCCTTTAAGCCAAGTATAGATTATGTGATCAATCAAAGATTTAATTTGAAACTATATTACGATTCTAACGTCACCAAGCCCTATACTTCGCAAACTTTTACCACTGCATTTACCAATTTCGGAATCAATTTGAGATTTAGTATTCAGTAATCAATAGCATTAATTAGCGATAGACCTCATTTTTTTGCTTTTTTATGATCTTCTTCTATCCTAAACTTTACGATTTTTTCAATCAATATCAAAGGTAATGATTGGTCAATAGGGAACTGAATGGCTCCTTTTGAAGTGTGATATTTTTCCAACTCTTTTTTGAAGTAAACAATTGGATTTGAGGTTGGGTAAAAACCGATATGCGTTTTGTGAACGGCATAATAAACCAATACTTTGTGCTGCTTAAAAGCTGGCATGCCATAACTAATGGTTTCAATTGTCTGCGGTGCGGCTTGCTTAATAACCTTTCGAAGTTGTTCAAGGATTTTCTGAATGTGGTCAGGAAACTGGGCATGATACTCGTTAATGTCTCTGTATTTTAAGTTGCTTTTGTTCAATGTATCAAGTTGTTTTAAAGGTCTTCCTAAAATTACTGTTAACTTTCTTAAACCACACTTCTGTTGCGGCTTTTGCAAATGATTTTCTTTCGTTACCAAAAACGAATTTAAGAAACAAAACATTCGCTTATTAAAAAAAAACAGCATTAGCCTATAACGCCTGTTAGCTCTAGCCAAATTATTGATTAATATAACTTTTTAACTAGCAGAGTTTCTCGCAGAGGCCCCTGTTTGGATATTAGCTCCTCCTGTTTTTATTCATCCTCAATCAATTTACTTATGATCCTTTTCAATAGGCTCTGCTGTAACAGAAATTACTCCCCCTCAAATTCTGTCTAAAACAGCAAAATTTCCATTTTAAACTTAATCCCCAGCCACGCCAAAGGCTATACTGCTGCACATCCGAAGTACCCTATACCCACCCTATACCCACCCTATACCCACGGTATACCCACCCTATACCCACGTTATACCCACAGTAAACCCACGGTATAGTCACGTTAGAAGCACGTCAGAGGCACATCAGAAGCACTTTATAAGCACTAAAAATCCCCATTCACCACTCCCCATTCACCACTTTCTACTAACAATCTAACCACCCAACAAACTAACCAACTAACAATCTAACTACCCAACTAACAACCTACCCACAATTAAATCGAAACATTTTTCTGCCCTTAAAATAGATTCTGTAATTTAGCAGAAATAAATTTTAGACACATGCAATACGACGTTATCGTAATAGGATCAGGGCCTGGAGGTTATGTAGCTGCAATTCGTTGCGCACAACTAGGTTTAAAAACCGCTTTAATAGAGAAATATGCCACTTTTGGAGGCACATGTTTAAACGTGGGTTGTATCCCATCAAAGGCTTTGCTTGATTCTTCTGAGCATTACCATAATGCCACGCACACTTTTGCCGAACATGGTATTGATGTAAAAGAAGTAAAGGTCAATCTAAAGCAAATGATCAATAGAAAGAACGAAGTAGTGGCACAAACCACCGCCGGAATCACCTTTCTAATGAAGAAAAATAAAGTAGATACTTTCGAGGGTTTAGGCTCTTTTAAAGATAAAAACACCGTAAAAATTGCTTTAACCAAAGGTGGCGAACAAGAAATTACAGGTAAAAATGTAATCATTGCCACTGGGTCTAAGCCAACAGTTTTGCCCTTCTTAAAAACAGATGGCAAAAGAATCATCACTTCTACAGAAGCCTTAAACTTAACCGAAGTGCCTAAACATCTCATTTTAATTGGTGGGGGCGTAATTGGCTTAGAATTGGGGTCTGTATATGCCAGATTAGGTGCCGAAGTAACGGTGGTAGAGTTTATGGACGGAATTATCCCAACAATGGATAAAACCTTAGGTAAAGAACTACAAAAATCACTAACCAAACTAGGCTTTAAATTCTTATTCAGCCATAAAGTAACAGGTGCCGAAGTAAAAGGTAAAAAAGTAACCGTTACTGCAGATTCTGCAAAAGGAGAAAAGGTAGTATTAGAAGGCGATTATTGATTAGTAGCAGTTGGCAGAACAGCTTATACAGAGGGCTTAGGTTTAGAAAACATAGGCATTACCGTAGAAGAACGTAGTAAGAAAATCACCGTCGACGAACATTTAGAAACTAGTGTTAAAGGTATTTATGCCATAGGCGATGTGGTAAAAGGCGCCATGCTTGCCCATAAAGCCGAAGAAGAAGGAACGTTTGTGGCCGAAATCATTGCAGGTCAGAAGCCTCATATTAATTATAATTTGATACCAGGCGTAGTATACACTTGGCCAGAAGTGGCCGCAGTAGGTTATACCGAAGAGCAATTAAAAGAATCGGGTAAGAAATACAAAACTGGGATATTCCCTTTTAAAGCCAGCGGCAGAGCAAGAGCCAGCATGGATACAGATGGTTTGGTAAAAGTATTAGCCGATGCCGATACCGACGAAATATTAGGGGTCCACATGATTGGTCCTCGTACCGCGGATATGATTGCCGAAGCAGTGGTAGCCATGGAATTTAGAGCCAGTGCCGAGGATATTGGCAGAATTAGCCATGCGCACCCAACTTTTACGGAGTCTTTTAAAGAAGCAGCTTTAGCCGCTACGGATAATAGAGCCATACATATATAAAACTTGTCTTTCACAGACTTACAAAAGCATAAATGAAAAGGGATGGTTTTAAATATAAAATCATCCCTTTTTTGGAATCTTAACTGAATAGGATGTTAGCTATTTTAATTGTTTTAGGAACCCTAGCGGGGATGGAACTCATTTCTTGGGCAATGCATAAATACCTATTCCACGGGCCATTGTGGTTTATTCATCAAACGCATCATCAGCAAAAAAAAGGTTTTTTCGAATGGAACGATATCTTTAGCTTACTGTTTGGAAGTTTAGCAATAGCTTTAATGTGGTTGGGGCATACAAGTTTAGATCCTCGATTTTGGATGGGCTTGGGCATTTCCCTTTACGGATTAATTTATTTTGTTTTCCACGATTGGTTTATTCACCAACGCTTAAAGCCTTTTAAATCAAATAATCTATATTTAAAGGGGATCAGAAGGGCCCATAAAATTCATCATAAAACATTAAACAAAGACGGGTCCGAGGAGTTTGGTTTGTTATCCGCCTCAAAGAAATATTTTATCACAGCTTCAAAAACTCAGGATACTGAAGCTTAACTCAAATATCATAAACAAATAATCCCTATTAAACGATGCTAAAAATTCTAGAGAATGTTTCTTTAAAAAGCTTTAACAGTTTTGGAATTGATGTGCTTGCAAAGTTCTTTGTAGAAATTACTGAAGCGGAACAATTAACCCAACTTTTTGCAGAGGCACAATTCCTAGAAATACCCAGAATTATAATCGGCGGGGGTAGCAATATGCTATTTACACAAGACTTTGAAGGTTTGGTCATCCGAATGAACATCAAAGGAATCGCCCACGAAATCAATCATCATGATGTTTTTGTGACTGCTGGTGCCGGCGAAGTATGGAATGATTTGGTAAATTATTGTGTGGATGCTGGTTTTGGTGGGATAGAAAACCTCAGTTTGATTCCAGGCTCCGTAGGAGCTTCTCCAATTCAAAATATCGGCGCCTATGGCGTTGAGCTTAAAGATGTTTTTGAAAGCTGTCAGTCCTTCGAAATAGCCTCTCAGCAAATCAAAACCTTTAGCAAAGCAGATTGTCAATTCGATTACCGCGAAAGTATCTTTAAACAAGCCTTAAAAAATCAATACATCATCACCGAAGTCAAATTTAAATTGACAAAGCAAGCGGACATCAATATTTCTTATGGCGCAATTGCCGATGAATTAACCAAACGAGGAATTCAACAACCAAAAATAAAAGACGTTTCCGAGGTGGTTTCAGCTATTCGAGTGGCTAAATTACCGGATCCATCTACCATTGGAAACGCAGGCTCTTTCTTCAAAAATCCAATTATTTCTAAGCCAGAGTTTGATAAGATTTATGCACAATTTCCTAATGTGGTCCATTTTGTAGTGGGAGATCAAATGAAATTAGCCGCTGGCTGGCTGATAGAACAATGCGGCTGGAAAGGCAAAATGGTAGGGAATACCGGTACTTGGAAAAATCAAGCGCTGGTATTGGTCAACCACGGTGGTGCAACCGGTGACGAGATTTATAAGTTTTCGGAAGATATCATTTCTTCTGTTCACCAAAAATTTGGTGTTCGTCTGCAAAGGGAAGTCAACGTCTTTTAACTTATCGCCTTTAATTTCTACCTATCCTCTTAAAATAAAAACGTGTTTAAACATGTTGTTTAAGTATTATCATAAATAAGTTAAACAAAAATTTGTTTAATTAAAATCAAAGAATTAGTTTTGTTTAACAAATTCATCAAATAAGTTAAACAAAATGACAAAAGTAGAATTCAATACAATGGTATTGCGTCAGGCACCATCCTTAAAAATGTATGCTTTGCATTTTACGCATGATACTGATGATGCAAATGATTTAGTTCAAGATACCTTATTAAAGGCAATCACCTATTATAATAAGTTTACAGAGGGTACTAACTTAAAAGGATGGTTATACACCATCATGAAAAATACGTTCATCAATAATTACAGACGTTTTATAAAAATCAGTTCATTTGTTACCAAAACAGATGAGATCAGTTCTATGCAACTTTCTTTTAGTGCAACAATCAACGACGGAGAGCCTAAATTTGTAATGGACGATATCAATAAAGCGCTTTCTAATCTGCAACAAGACTACTATATTCCTTTTACCATGTACTTTGAAGGATATAAATACCACGAAATAGCAGAACACTTAGAAATCCCTATAGGAACTGTTAAAACACGCATTCACGTGGCCAGAAAGCTTTTAAAAAAGGATTTAAGGGTTTACGATAAAAATGCAGCAGACCCAGCGGTTGCCGCATAACAACGATTAAATAGCTTTAAGAGAATTTAAAAGGATATCTGCTTCCTTTGCCACCACTTGTCCAGAGATTAAAGAAGGAGGAACCCCAGGCCCCGGCACCGTAAGTTGTCCGGTAAACAATAAGTTCGATATCTTTTTAGCTCGCATAGCGGGTTTAAAAAACGCAGTTTGGGTTAATGTATTGGCCAGTCCGTAAGCATTTCCTTTATAGGAATGATAATCTGCAGAAAAATCATTCATCGCATAGCTTCGTTTAACCATCTCATGCCCACGTATCGTTTGGCCGGTAATCTGCTCAAATCTGTCCATCATTTTATGGTAATACTTTTCTCTAAGTTCCTCTGTGTCTTCTAATCCCGGTGCTAAAGGAATCAAAAAGAATAAGTTTTCTTTTCCTTCCGGAGCTGCCGAAACATCGGTTTTTGTAATACAAGAAACGTAAAATAAAGGTTTAGATGGCCATTGTGGTTGGGTGTATATTTCTTTTGCGTGTTGATCTAAATCCTCATCAAAAAATAAATTATGATGTTGGATACCGTCTACTTTTTTATCCAAACCAATAAAAAACAGCAAAGATGATGGCGATAGCGTTCTGCTATTCCAATAAGCTTCGTTGTAATTTCTGTATTTGGTTTCAATAAGGTTTTGTTCGATATGGTGATAATCGCCTGCTGCAATCACAAAATCTGTAGCGATTTTACCTTTATTGGTTTGTAAAGATTGAGCTACACCATTTTCAATCTCTATTTTAGTAACTTCTGTATTTAATTCGATATTTACGCCTAACTCTTCCGCAGTTTTCACCATTGCTTTCACAATTTCGTACATCCCGCCCATTGGGTACCATGTGCCCATTGCCAAATCTGCATGGTTCATTAAGCTATACATGGCGGGCATTTTTTGGGCTGTTGCGCCCAAGAATAATACCGGAAATTCTAATAGTTGTATCAGTTTGGGATTCTTAAAATACTTTCTTACATGCTTGCTCATTGGTTTTAGCATGTGAATTCGAATGCTTTCTAAAAGCATTTTAAAATCTATAAACTCGGTAATAGAATGCGATGGCCTGAATACATATTCTCTCATCGCAGTTTTATATTTATAGGCAGCCTGCGCCATAAATTCTCTTAATCCGGCGGTACTTCCAGGTTCATATTGCTCAAACAATTGTTCTAATTCCTGCATATTTGCAGGAATATCTATAAACTCTACACCACTAAAATAAACTCGGTAACCCGGATCTAATCGTTTTAACTCATAAAAGTCACTCACCTTTTTACCAAAAAGATGGAAGTAATTTTCGAAAATATCGGGCATCCAGTACCAACTTGGACCTATATCAAACTTAAAGCCTTCGCTTTCCCAAACTCTTGCCCTTCCGCCTGCTTGGTTGTTTTTTTCTAGGATAGTTACTTGATATCCTTTTTGTGCTAAAACAGCCGCAGCGGCTAATCCTGCAAAGCCTGATCCTATGATATGTATGTGTTTCTTCGAGTTCATGTTTAATAGTAATTCTAAATTGTTGATTTTGTTTGCTCCATTTTCAAACAAAATCACTTAGAAAATGTATTTTGGTAGAATTAAATCTTTTGCGCTGATATGGAATTGTATAATAAAACCTGTTTCGAATGTAGTAAAATCATTACAAATAAATACAGTACCTCATTTAGTTTAGGGATAAAGGCTTTTGATCAAAAATTACAATATCCAATTTACGCAATTTACGGATTTGTAAGATACGCCGATGAAATTGTGGATACTTTTCATCATCATGATAAAAACAGCCTAATTGCTAGATTTAAAACCGATACATTTTTAGCCATTGAAGAGCAAATTAGCCTTAATCCGGTGTTGCAATCTTTTCAATTGGTGGTCAATCGCTATCAGATAGATCAAGATTTAATCCATGCATTTTTAAGATCTATGGAAATGGATTTGGATAAAACGGCCTACACAGATGATAGCTACAAAGCCTACATTTACGGTTCGGCAGAAGTGGTGGGTTTAATGTGTTTGGGGATATTTTGCGAAGGCGATCAAAATTTGTATCAGCATTTGTTGCCCAAAGCAAAAAGTTTGGGTGCCGCTTTTCAGAAGATTAATTTCTTACGAGATATCAAATCTGATTTTGAGGAACGAGGAAGGACTTATTTTCCGGCTGTTGATTTCGCCAAATTTACCGAGACGGATAAAAAGCAAATAGAAGCAGATATTCAAATAGATTTTGACGATGCTTTAGAGGGCATTAAAGGGTTGCCAGAAAGCGCTAAATTGGGTGTTTATATTGCTTATGTATACTATTTAGCATTATTTAAAAAGATACAAAACACGTCGGCAAATGATATCGCTAATAAAAGAATTAGAGTTGCAGATGCACATAAATTGCTTTTGATGGCACAAGCTTATCTTAAAAATAAACTTCATAATTTGTAGCTCAATTATTGATAAGAAAATCATAAAAAATGAAAAATATCCTGCTTTTTTGTTTCCTAATAATTTCTGGTTCTTTACAAGTTCGGGCCCTTGATATCCAAAAAATAAGGGCCGATTATGTTGCTGCGGTTCGTAATAGCGGCAAAGCAACCCAGTTGTGTAAAGATTTAGAGAAAATTAAAAATCCCGAACCTTTAATTCTAGCTTATTTAGGTTCTGTACAAGCCATTAAAGCAAAACATGCTTGGAATCCGGTAAGTAAAATGGCCTGTTTAAAACAAGGCTTCGAGACCTTAAATATGGCGGTTTTAAAAGATCCAAATCAATTAGAAATTAGATTTTTAAGATTTAGTTTGCAATTTTATGTGCCCGCAGTTTTAGGATATAGCAAAAATTTAGACACCGATAAAAAAAAGATTATCGCTATTTTACAACATCACAACAATACCCAATCGCCTCAAGACGATCAAATGTTAAAAACCATTGTAAGGTTTATGATTGATTGTAAAAAATGCAATACCCAAGAAATAGAGGTGCTTAAAAAATCAATCGCATAAATGGATAAACAGCTCACTTATTTACTCATCAATATTTTAACCTGCTTTTTCCCCATTATTTTATCCTTTGATAAAAAAGTAGGCTTCTATAAGAAGTGGAAATTTATCCTTCCCGGATTACTCATTTCGGGCAGTTTATATTTAATTTGGGATTATATTTTCACCATCCAAAACGTTTGGGCATTTAACCCAAGCTATATTTTGGGCATCAAAATTTTAAACCTTCCTATCGAAGAAATCTTATTTTTTATCACCGTTCCGTTTGCTTGTATCTTTATTTTCGAGTGTTTGGTGGTGTATTTCAATCCTAAAATCAGTCCAAAAATTAGTCGGGCAATTACTTACACGCTCATATTAGGCTGTGTTGTTTTACTATTCATTTACCACGATAGATTATATAGCTTGATTAATTTTAGCACCCTTCTTTTGGTCCTAATTTACACGCTTTTAATGCCGATTAAATTAGACATGGGTCAGTTTTATTTAGCTTATTTGGTATCGCTGGTGCCTTTTTATATCGTCAACGGAATATTAACTGCTATCCCAATTGTGGCTTATGCCAATACAGAAAACATGGGTTTACGCATAGGCAGCATCCCTTTCGAAGACCACTTTTATTCCATGTCTTTAATCTTGCTTAACCTGCTTTTTTACCAGTATTTTAGATACAGAAAACCAAGCGATGTTTAACCTTCCCGAGTATTCTAAACAACAATTGGCGCTCAGAAATGGGCAAGATAAGCCACAGATTTGGGTAGCCTATTTGGGTCATATTTATGATGTTACCGAAAGCCGTTTGTGGCGCAACGGCAAACATTACGAACATTGGGCCGGGCAAGATTTAACCGAGGAACTAAAAGACGCCCCACACTCCGAAAAAGTTTTCGAAAAGTTTACCATTATTGGGATATTAAAATAATTAAGGCATATCCCTTTCCCTTGCGCAATTCCAAACCACGGGTCGGGCTTTACGCTCATACGGCGCAGGCATTACCCACAAGGCCGGTATCCGCTGCAATCCCTTATGTGCATGGTCCTGCGTGGTTTAAACCCGACAGTAGCGATATCCTTTTTATGCTCGGGTAAAAGGCGTGGGCCATAAAAAGATTTAGCTTATGGCGGGACTAACCTTAAAATGAAATGCCTGCTTTGCTTTTCTTAAAATAATAAGGCATAAAAAAAGCCATCTAAATTAATTTCAGATGGCTTTGTATTATATCAAATGCGCTTTATTTTTCGATGGTGAAACTGCTTAAGTTTACAAATTCTTGTACCCTTGCGGCCACTTCGGTTTGGCTTAGGTTTTTAATTTTCTCGGTACCAAATTTTTCCACACAAAAAGAAGCTAAGGCAGAACCATAGATGATGGCGTTTTTCATGTTATTGAAGTTGATGGTGCCCACTTGCGCTAGGTAACCAATAAATCCACCTGCAAAGCTATCGCCTGCGCCTGTAGGGTCAAAAACGTCTGCCAATGGCAAAGCTGGTGCCGAAAATATTTTGTCCTCGTGAAACAAAAGTGCGCCATGTTCTCCTTTTTTGATGATCAAGTATTTTGGCCCCATGGTTAAGATTTTATTGGCGGCTTTTACCAAAGAATATTCGCCAGAAAGTTGACGTGCTTCTGCATCATTAATGGTTAATACATCCACCATTTTAATGGTTTGTAGCAAATCGTCCATAGCGATGTCCATCCAAAAGTTCATGGTATCCATGACTACCAATTTTGGGCGCTTATTTAACCTATTGATCACGGTTTGTTGCACTTGTGGAGTTAAGTTGCCCAAAAGCAAAAACTCGCAATCCTGATATGAAGCCGGGATGATAGGATCAAAGTTGGCCAAAACATTTAAATCGGTAGCCAATGTATCGCGACTATTCATGTCGTTATGGTATTTTCCTGACCAAAAAAAGGATTTTTCTCCCGCTTTAATCTGTAATCCTTCTACATCTATACCGTGATTTTTGAAATTTTCTATGTCTTCTTGTAAAAAATCGTCGCCAACTACACCAACAATTTTAGTTTTCTTATAAAAGTAAGAAGCAGCTAAACTTGCGTAGGTTGCTGCCCCGCCCACTATTTTATCTGTTTTTCCAAAAGGAGTTTCTATGGCATCGAAGG
>Ga0075464_10000461_pt1 | contig 17882 bp, 13 predicted proteins | sample DEB19_08_DNA_5_FD_75068 | JGI IMG/M metagenome (GOLD analysis project Ga0075464, IMG submission 75068) | Aqueous microbial communities from the Delaware River and Bay under freshwater to marine salinity gradient to study organic matter... | ecosystem: Environmental > Aquatic > Marine > Coastal ...
CCATTTGTAACTTATGGTTTATTAGCTAACCAACGTTTTGAGTGGTCTGATTGGGCTGGTTTCTCAGTAGGTGTTAGAAGTGATTTCTCTTCTGCATTCGGATCTGGTGCAACTGCACAAACTTTCCCAAGAGGTGATGCTTTCTTAGCTGTTCATAAATTAAAGCAATTCGAAGAATTGCACATTGACAATATTGTTAATGAATTTAAATTAAGAGCTGGTTATGGTGAGGCAGGTATTCAACCAGGTGCGTTCCAACGTTTCCCTGTATTGAACACTGCTAACTTAGGTAGCAATAGCGTATTCGTTTCTCCTATCACAACTCCTAATACAAACTTATCAGTGGAATTATCTAAAGAAACTGAATATGGTGCTGACTTAGGATTGAATTTATTAGGTGGAAAATGGTTAAGAACAGCTAACGTATCTGCTACATTATGGAAGAGAGAAACTGTAAACGCTATCTATAGTGTTGACGCAGCTCCTTCAACAGGTGTGGGTGGAACATTGGATAATGCATTTGGATTAGCTTCTCATGGATTACAAGCTTCTTTAAACTTGAATGTATATACAGGTAAAGATTTGACTTGGGATTTCATTACAAACTATTCAAATCAAACTTCTGAAATTTCTTACGTAAAAGGACCACCAGTAGTTATTACTTCAGGTGCAGGTAGCGTAGGTATTACATTGAAGCAAGGATACAAAATTGGTCAAATTTTTGGATACAGAATGATGAAGTCTTTAGACGAATTGAATCCAGCAACTGGCCAAGCATTTATTCCAATTGCTAGTCGTGGGAATTATGAAGTGGTTAGTACTAAAGTTGGTGGAGACTGGGTAGTTAACAAAGCGACTAAACAAGCTGTTGCATTACCAGGTCAATATAGCTTAGGCGATCCTAATCCTAAGTTTAACATGAGCTTCATTAACAACTTGAACTACAAAGGAATCGTAACATTTAACATGCAATGGGATTGGGTAAGTGGTGCACATTTATACAACCAAACTAAGCAATGGATGTATCGTGATGGTATTCACCATGACTACGATAATCCAGTTACAATTGCTGGTCAAACATTTGCTTACACTGCGTTTTATCGTAGTATGTATGCTGGTGGTGCTGCAAACGGAACTAAAAACTACTTCTACGAAGATGCAAGTTTTGTACGTTTAAGAAACATCTCAGTAGGTGTTGATTTAGCTAAGATTGTGAAAATGAAAGCGTTCAGTCGTTTACAATTAGTATTGTCTGGTCGTAACTTAGTAACATTCACTCCATATTCTGGAATGGATCCTGAGGCGAACTACTCTACTAACTCAGCGTTTGATCGTGGTATTGATCACAATACTATTCCTAATACAAAACAATATACAATTGGTTTGAATATTGGATTCTAAACCTTAACTAAAAAAATTATCAGATATGAAGAATAATAAAATTTTGGTTGGTATATTAGGGATGGCTTTGAGCTTAACAGCTTGTAAGAAAGACCTTGATATTTCAAATACCAACTTACCTACGCCGCAAAGTGCGCAAAATGAGCCTGGTGTAATTTCACTTGCTCAGGGTACAATTTATAGAAACGGCTTTTACGACTTAAAATACTCGGATGGAGTTTACGGTCGTTACTGGGCTGGAACTATGGGCTTCCAAGAATTAATGGGAGACGTAATTGGTGCTGAAGCAGCAAATGCTTACATGAACCAAATTGGATGTCCTAACAAAGTAACATTTGACGACGGTACTGTAGCTTTAAACCCTGCAAGTATCAAAACTCAATATGAGTTATGTCGTTATGCTAACGTAAATGCTCAAGGTGTAAGTAATACTACTAACTACCAATGGTCATATTCTTACAATATGATTACTGCTGCTAATACTGTATTAGATATTGCATCTAATGTAACTTTTAGCGGTGCTGGTGCAGCTACTAAATTAGCTACTATTCAAGCATGGGCTTATTGGTGGAAAGGATATGCATATGGTCAAATTGGATCTATGTATTATGCAGGATTAATTCAAAATGAAACAAATACAGCTGCTAAAACAAATGGCAACTATGTTTCTAAAGAAGCAATCATTGCAGAATCAAATGCGAATTATGACAAATGCTTAACAGCATTGGCTGCAGCTACTTCAGCTGCTGACTATACTGCTACATTAGGTAAATTAATTCCAGCTTTCTTACAAAAAGGAAAAGGTGGTGCTTTGTCTGTTGCAGAATGGACTCGCACAATCAATACAATGAAAGCAAGAAATATTTTAGTAAACACGCCAGTTGCATCAATGACTGCTGGACAATGGGCTTCTGTATTGAGTTATACAAACAATGGTGTTAAGTCTACCGACTTAATATTCACTGCACGTACTGACGCAAACGGTTCTTTCATTGAAACAACTGTTGCTGACAAAACTGCACAAACTGCTGCTACTGGTTCTACTAACACTTACAAATTAAGTGAGCGTTGGGTTCAAGAATTTAAAGCGGGAGATAAGCGTTTTGATAATAACGTTTTGACTTTGACTTCTGTTGGTTTGTTTAATACAGATCGTGGAAATTCATTCAATACACGTTATACATTAAAGAACTTAGGTAACAGTTTGCCAGGTGTAATTACTTATGCAAATTCTACTGCAGGTGCTAATGAAATTACCATCGCAGCTTCTTACGAAGAGAACGAATTAATGAAAGCGGAAGCTTTGATTAAAACAGGTCAAATTAATTTAGGCGTTGCTTCTGTAGATGCGGTAAGAACATACCAAGGTGCTGGCTTAGCGGCTACTGCTACTGGTTTGTCTGCTGCTGACGCTTACGAAGAGTTAAGAAGAGAAAGAAGAATTGCTTTAGGATTTAAAGGATTGTCTTTCTATGATGCTCGTCGTTGGGAGATTATTGCTCCAGACAAGTCTCGTACAAATTGTAACGTAGTGAATGGTGCTGGTAAATTAAGCACTAAAGCAACTATCGTTTATGGTTTCTTGGATTACTGGGATGTTCCAGATAGCGAGTTGGCATACAACCCAGCTTCTGCAACTTCTGCTCCAACAAAGAATCCTAAGTAATAGTTAAAACACTTAGCTTTTATAAAAACAAGACCCTTCGGGGTCTTGTTTTGTTTTAAGGAACTTCTATCTTTATGATATAATATTAACAAGATGAAAAAGCAAATATTTACATTAGTCGCCATATTTTTGATAACGTACAATTTACAAGCGCAATCCAATACTTTAAATACAACAGGTAAATGGGGCAGTCAAATATTTTTGAGCGACGTGAATGGAAGAGCATTCGAAAATAAGTATGCAGATGTCAATGGCAGTGCCTATTTGTTTCCAAATTTTAAATATGCTGCAATTACATTAACCGATGGCAGAAAATATAGCAATGTAAAAGCGAGATTAAATTTACTGGAACATGAAGTAAATTTTATTGCATCAAATGGAGAGGAAGGATATATAGGTAAGGGAATGGTGAGCGCTATTACTATAGTGGACACTAATAAGCAAGGAGCTATAAACTATACATTTCAGTCAGGCTACCCTAAAATTGACAATCAAACTATCATCAACTTCTATCAGGTCCTTGCTGCTGGAAAATGTAGCTTACTAAAATCTATTAATAAGAATATCGAAGATCGTTCCAGTGAAATGTCTGGTGAAAAGTCAAAAGAGTTCATTGTTCGTGAAAATTTGTATGTATTTATTAAAGGGGAAATGAAAAGGGTAAAAAAGGATAAGGACTTCTTTACAAGCTTATTTGCTGATCAATTGTTGGCAATCAACCAGTATATTAGCGCTAATAAGCTCAATTATAAGAGTGAAGAAGGCTTATTAAAATTGGTGAACTTTTATAATACACTGTAATTCAATAAGATAGGTTATTATTGTTTCTTAACAATTTGGTAATATTGGGATGCTAGATATTGGAACTATTTGAAGAAATTTGTCCTGCATTTATAATACCAATTAAATCTATTTTATGGACTTGAATTCAATTTTTAAAGTATTCCTACCTAAGGATCGCGTTTTTTTTCAATTATTCGAAGAAGTGGCAGAACATGTTTATGAAATGGGTATTAAATTGAAGGAGATGGTAAACGAGCCAGATGCAGACAGAAGAGCGGGCATTTTAGCTCAAATTGAAAACTTAGAGCATACAAACGACGATTTAACACATAACATATTCACAGAATTAGGTCGCAATTTCATTACTCCATTTGACAGAGAGGACATTCACTATTTAGCAACATCATTGGACGATATTGCAGACTATATATATGCTTCTGCTAAGAAGATAAATTTCTACAAAATCAATCCAAACGATACTGGAATTCATAAGTTAACTGAATTGATTTTACAGGGAACCATTGAAACTAAAACTGCAGTATTAGGATTGCGTAATATGAAGAATATTAAAGCAATGACCGATGCTATGATTAAAGTGAATAGCATTGAGAATCAAGCAGATGATGTATTTGATATGAGTATCGAAAAATTATTCGAGCAAGAGAATGATTTTAAAACTATTATTAAGAAAAGAGAAATTTATCAAGTTCTTGAAATAGCTACAGATAAAATTGAAGACGTTTCTAATGTAATCGAATCTATTATTATCAAGTACGCTTAATTTTATTCAAGATGACTCTATTAATTGTAATTATAGCGCTTGCGCTTATATTCGACTATATCAATGGTTTTCATGATGCGGCTAACTCTATTGCAACGGTGGTGTCTACTAAAGTATTGACTCCGTTTCAAGCAGTATTATGGGCAGCATTATTTAACTGTGTTGCATTTTTTATATTTAAAGACCATGCGGTTGCTAATTCAATAAGTAAAACAGTTTACAAAGACTTTATCACTTTGCCAGTAATTTTTTCTGGTCTATTAGCTGCTATTGCTTGGAACTTATTAACCTGGTGGTATGGTATACCTTCTTCTAGTTCTCATACTTTGATAGGGGGCTTTGCCGGAGCAGCCATAGCGCACGCTTTAATGATTAAAGGGATAGATTATTCGTGGGCTAAAATTGTAGACGCGGATACAATTTTAAAAACTATTTTATTCATTTTTCTTGCACCAATTATAGGATTTGTAATATCTGTATTTATAACAGTAGTCACTATTATGCGGAATATATGGTGGCGACTCTCCATTATAACATTAACTACTTTGTTAACTGTTATAATGTTTGATAAATTCGAAGACAGCAAAATTCATGAAAACGTTCAGAAGTTTTATGGAGTAGATAAGTATCAGAAAGAAATTAAGACATTAAAATCTTCTTTACTAGAAAAAGAAGGAGATACTGCTATTATTGCTAAGATCAAATTGAATGAAGAAAAATTAGCGAAAGCAAACGAAACTTACGAAAAAATAAATCCATACTTATCAGATTATGATAATATTGGTGCAGCTAAAATTGCTAAGATTGCGAAAGACAGTGGCTGGTTGAATACAGTTGCCACAAGCAAATTAAAAGATGTTATAAGAAACGCAAACGACTTTTTAGTTATTGAAGCAAAGTCGACCGAAGACAAAAACATTAAAGTTGTTTATGATATTGCTAAAGTGAAAACGGAAGGATATAAAGAACCAGTTAAACAATATTTAGCAGGTGAAATTTCAATGGACTCCACTATCACTGCATTAAATATTATTTATCCAATTGAAGATAAAAATGTGGATAAGGTAAAGGCTAAAATGGCAAAGTTCAATATTGAACATAGTTTTTTTGACGAAGTAGATAAGGCAGACAATTCAATGATTGTAAATGGAATTATAGCTTCTTCATTGTTATTTATGTTGATATACTTTTATGTAGAAAAAATCAAAACACCTACTGCCTACACCATGGCGTATATGTTCAAAAAGTTACAGCTATTTAGTTCTGCTGCCTTTAGTATTGGGCATGGTGGAAATGATGCACAAAAAGTAATGGGTATTATAGGAGCGGCATTAATCGCAAACGGAAGTATACAAGATTTCGGTTCCCTGCCTAATTGGGTCCCTGCTGCTTGTTATTTAGCAATAGGCTTAGGTACCATGAGTGGTGGTTGGAAGATTATTAAAACCATGGGATCTAAAATTACCAAGGTAACACCATTAGAAGGGGTTGCTGCAGAGACTGCTGGTGCGTTTACATTATTCTTTACAGGGCAAATGGGTATTCCAGTATCAACTACACATACCATTACGGGCTCTATTATTGGAGTAGGTGCTACTAAGCGTTTAAGTGCAGTTCGTTGGGGCGTTACAACTAGCTTATTATGGGCATGGGTATTAACCATTCCAGTAAGTGGTGTGTTAGCGGCCATTACCTATTTTATAGTACATTATTTTACGAAATAGTTTATACGTTTTAATATAATCAAAAGCCCCGCTCGAAGCAATTCAAGTGGGGCTTTTGAATTTTTAGCCTTAAATTACAGTTAGAAATCTATAAAATTCTGACCGCATGCAATTCAAACACAAAAGAACATTACTTGTCTTTTTTATTTTATTTACCACATATGTTGCTGAAGCGCAATTAATAAAAAATGTAATCATTGTGGACGGTACGGGCGCGCAATCTTATAAAGGAGCAGTAAGAATAGCAGGGAATAAGATAGCAGCTATAGGCAACTTAACTCAAAAAGAGGGAGAGCAGGTAGTAGACGGCAAAGGAAAAGTATTAGCTCCTGGTTTTATAGACTCACATAGTCATCATTTTTCAAGTTTAATGGAGCACCCCGAGGGCATGCCAAATGCAAGTCAGGGAGTAACTTCTATCATTATAGGACAGGACGGAGAAAGCTATTTAATGGATACGCTTAAGGCAATGATGCAATCAAAGCCGCTTGCTATAAATGTAGGAACTTATACAGGGCACTCAACTTTAAGAGAAATGGTGATGGGTGAAAATGACGTATTAAGAAAAGCGAAGCCAGCAGAAATAGAAAAAATGAAAACTATTTTGGAAGCAGACTTGAATAGTGGTTCATTGGGATTGTCTAGTGGCTTGGAATATGAGCAAGCTTTTTATGCTTCAAAAGAAGAAGTCATTGACCTAGCAAAAATTGCAGCATTGCACAATACAAGGTATATGAGTCATATAAGAAGTGAGGATATTACTATTGACGATGCTATGGAAGAGATTATTGAAATTGGCAGAGTAACAAAAATGCCAGTGCAAGTGTCACATATTAAAATAGGGATAAAGGATAAATGGAATACGGCAAATGCCTATTTAGTAAAATTACAAAAAGCAAGAGCAGAAGGAATAAATATTACCGCAGACGTTTATCCGTATAATTTTTGGAACTCAACATTAAGAGTCTTGTTTGCAAAAAGAGATTATGAAAATTTAGAAAGTGCACAGTTTGCAGTAGACCAAGTTTTTGACGCTAATGCTTCTGTGTTAGTTCAATTTGCGCCTGTTCCAGGATACAAAGGAAAGACGATTGCTGCAATTGCGCAGGAAAGAAAAGAAAGCCCTGCAGTAACATTAATAGAACTCATTAAATTGGCAGCAAATTTCAAAAAGGCCAATCCTAATTTTAAAGGAACTGTAGAAGCAATTGCTGCAAAAGGGATGAGTGACCAAGACGTTTCCGATTTTATAAGTTGGCCTTATTCAAATATATGTTCAGACGGCAATACGGGTGGTCATCCTAGAGGCTATGGTTCATTTCCAAGAGTACTAGGTAAATATGTTAGAGAAGAAAAATTGGTACCATTAGAAACTGCCATTTTTAAAATGACGGGATTAACAGCGGAGCATTTAGGAATAAAAGACAGGGGTTTAATTGCTGTTGGAAACTATGCCGACTTAGTATTGTTAGATCCGGCAATAGTAAAGGACAATGCAACAATACAAAATAGTAAGGCTTTGTCAACTGGTATAGAAATGGTTTGGGTAAATGGACAATTAATTTTTCAAGGACAAAAAGCAACTGGTAAATTACCTGGTGTTTTAATTAAAAAATAAATGAGCGAAATGAGTAATGCAATTATTTTAACAAATGGACTTTTAACTACACCGGACGCTAAAACAGCACATGGTTTAATTAGAGGTACAGAAAGATTTAATATTTTAGGAATCATAGACTGCGCAGCAACGGCTGGGAAAGATGCAGGGGAATTACTAGATGGCAAAAATAGAAATATACCTGTATTTGAAAATTTAGCAGTGGCGTTAAATACATTGAATAATATACAATGTCTAGTTATTGGGGTAGCAACAGTGGGTGGCCGCTTGCCAGGAGACATGTTAGAAGTAGTTAAGGAAGCCTTGAATAATGGCATATCAATAGTGAATGGCTTACACGAGTATTTAAACGAGAAGCCAGAAATAGTTGCATTAGCAGCTAGCAAGGGGGCAACACTTATTGATGTAAGAAAACCAAAAAGCAGAGAAGCGCTTAATTTTTGGACGGGTGAAATATTTAAAGTCAAAGCGCCTATTGTGGCGGTGATTGGCATGGACTGTGCTATGGGTAAAAGAACCACTGCGAGAATGTTGAGACAGGCATGTGAGGCAGAAAACATAAAAGCTCAAATGGTATATACAGGTCAAACAGGCTGGCTACAAGGTGGTAAATATGGATTCATTTTTGACTCTACCTTAAATGATTTTGTTTCGGGTGAGTTAGAACATGCAATAGTAAGTTGTTGGAAAGAAACTGCTGCAGATATAATTTTCTTAGAAGGGCAATCTTCTTTAAGAAATCCAAGTGGTCCCTGTGGTATTGAATTATTGATCTCTGGAAATGCAAAGCAGGTGATATTATTATTTGCGCCAAAGCGAAAATATTTTGACAATGACGAGCATTGGGGTGCTATTCCAACAGTGGAATCTGAAATTGAAATCATTGAAAAATTGGGGTCAAAAGTAATTGCATTGGCAGTTAATACAGAAGACTGTACCAATCAGGAAGCGTATGACTATCAAAAAGAGTATGAGCAAAAATTGAGTATCCCAGTATTACTTCCAATGCAAGAAGGGGTAGGCAAAATAATACCAGTGTTAAAGGAATTGATTAATTAATTAGATAATAGTAGCGTCAATGAAAATAGTAGCAGTAAGATCTTATTTAAAAAATATGGCTTTGACAAAGCCATATACAATTGCCTATAGTACGTTTACCAACGTTAGGCTGGCGTTTTTAGAAATAGAATTGGAAAATGGAATAGTTGGATATGGTTCAGGAAGTCCTGCCGAAGAAGTGGTAGGAGAAACTACGGAAACCACATTGGCTAATTTACAATCTGAATTTGTCTCTAATTTAGTTGGCAGAGATATTCGTCATTTTCAACAAATCATTTTTGAATCAAATACTTATTTTAATCATTTGCCAGGTACGCAAGCTACTATTGATATTGCGTTGCATGATGCATTTGGGAAACACATAGGAATATCGATTTCAGATTTTTATGGACAAAAAATAAATGCTTTAGCTACTTCTGTTACCATTGGCATTAAAAATGTACAAGAAACCTTAGAGGAAGCAGCAGGATATAAAGCACTAGGCTTTAAAATTTTAAAAGTTAAGACAGGGCTAAATGTAGCAGAAGATATTGAAAGAGTATTGCAATTAAGATCTAAATATGGCAATGATTTTAAAATAAGAGTAGACGCGAATCAAGGATATAATTTACTTGAGTTAAAGTCATTTATTAAAGCTACGGCTAATCAGGGATTAGAATTAATAGAGCAACCGCTAGCGGTTGGATTAGAGCAGGAGTTGTTGCAGCTTGAGGAAGGGCATCGAACTATATTGGCAGCGGACGAGTCTTTAAAAGACGCTGCTGCAGCGCTTCAATTAACAATGAACAAACCTTTTGGCATTTATAATATTAAACTAATGAAATGCGGTGGTATTGTTGGTGCAAAAGAAATTGCAACTATTGCACAGCAGGGTAATATTGATTTGTTCTGGGGATGTAATGACGAAAGTATTATTAGTATCACAGCTGCCTTACATGTAGCATATAGTTGCCCAAACACAAAATATATCGATTTAGACGGTAGTTTGGATTTAGCCGAAGACTTAGTTCGTGGAGGATTTGAAATAAAGGATGGCTATATGCACATTAATAAAAGTCCGGGTTTCGGATTTGAAATCATTTAATTTAAAAAATTGTTTATACACTACTAATGGAAACACTAAAGCCCAAAATTGGATTAAGGTCTGCCACGTTTTTAGTAGTGAGTGTAATTATAGGGTCTGGTGTATTTAAAAAAATGGCACCTATGGCGGCGGAATTGGGCTCGCCATGGTGGGTAATATTATGTTGGGTACTTGCAGGTTTAATAAGTTTAGCAGGTGCACTGTCTACCGCCGAAATGGTAAGTATGTTTCCAAATTCTGGTGGAGAATACTTTTACTTTCAAAAAGTATATGGAAAATTCTTTGCTTTTATTTATGGTTGGTCCAGTTTTGCTGTCATAAAAACGGCAGCTATTTCTGCACTAGCTTATATATTCGCACAGTCATTCAATAGCTTATTCCCCTTGCCTGTATGGGGTTCAGCACAATCGTTCTTAGGTATAGCTTTATTTGAAAACTTATCTATCAAATTACTTGCTTCCTTTTTAATATTACTACTAACCTTATTAAATTATAGAGGTGTTCAATTTGCAGAAAAACTAAGTAGTATTTTAACGTATACTATGCTAGCTGGAATAGTAGTGTTCGTTGTACTAGGGTTGAGTTCCAATAAAGGAAGTATCGAAAATTTAAACCAGGTAAGTAAAACAGTAGTAACCCCTTCGGGCTTTGATTTACTAAAAGCTTTATTTATTGCAAGCTTAGGCGCTTTTTGGGGCTATGAGGGCTGGAATAATATCGCCTATATTGGGGAAGAAGTAAAAAATCCAAAAAAGAATTTACCATTGGCATTGGGAATAGGAACTTTAATAGTTATTGTGTCTTATGTATTTTTAAATATTGTCTTTGTGTATATTTTGCCCATTGATTATTTTATTGGTTTAAATGCGACTCCAAATAAAATTGCGGCGGTAGAAGTAGCTGGACAAATGAGTGGACATATTGGTATGGTATTAGTAGCCACTTTAATTTTAGTGACTACATTGAATTCCACGAATAGTTCCATTTTAATGTCGGCACGTATTTTATATGCAATGGCAAGGGATAAAATGTTTTTTCATAAAGCTGCTTCGGTACATCCAAAATATAATACACCAGACATTGCTTTATTTATACAAGCATTTTGGGCAATCGCTTTAGTTTTTTCTGGAAGCTTTGACCAACTAACAGACATGCTTATTTTTGCCGCATTTTTATTTTATGGAAGCACTGCTTTAGGGGTTATTATTATGCGCATTAAACATCCAGAAATTGAGAGATCCTATAAAGTAATAGGCTATCCATTTGTACCAGCGCTGTTTTTTCTTTTTTGTATCGCTTTATTTATAAGTACAGTAGTGAATCAGCCAGGAGAAGCAATATGGGGATTGTCTCTTATGGCAACAGGAGTTCCTATGTATCTGTGGCTACAAAAAAGAGCCAAGTAATTAAACTTGACTCTTTTATTTTTAAAAATCATTTTAGCTTTTCTATTATAAAACATAATTATATAAAAGCAAACTTTTTTATAATTAATTACATTGCTATTGCATTAAGCTAATAATCCTTTTGCATATTTAACGCATTTCTCAGTTTCTTTAACTGCATCTGAACCTTCAGGAATATCGTATTCTAATTCAATTGTTGCAGGGATCTTATATTTTTGATCTCTTAATAAAGTAAGCACTTCTTTTAATGGAGTGTCACCCTGTCCCCATGGCATATTTTTTCCACCATTTGCACCACTAAGTCTATCCTTAATATGCATACTTGTAATGCGTGCATGATTCTTATTAATGAAAGCTAATAATGTTTCTTTAGTATTTGCGCCACCTGCAGCTATATAGTGACCACAGTCCAAGTTAATAGCATTATAAGGAGACTGACTCAATGCCAAATCCCAAATAGTGTCGGTAGCCTGCGTGTGGGCATGATAGCCAACATATACTTTATGCTTTAACCCAAATTCTCCTAGTCTTTTTGAATGGTCTGCATTTGTAGGAAGTTCAACATTTACGGAGGTCGCACCTAAAGCTTTTGCGGCACGCATTGCATAATCAATTTCGGCGTCGGTACTTTTCATTCCCAATGCGGCATCAGGCTTAAATGCATAAATAGTAATACCAGCATCATTGAACATCTTTCTTAATTCAACAAATTTATCCATGGAAGCAGTTTCTCTCCAAGTTCTAGCTTTTGCATTTCTTTCTTCCATCATTTTCATAAATTCAGGAGGAGGCATCATTGGCTTTACAGGTTGACCAGGAACCGGTGGTGGAGGTGGTGGAGGAGGCGGGAATTTCATAGCAGGCATTAATCCAACAGGACTTCCAGCAAAGACTTCTGCAGGGTCACCCATTAATTCAATAGCACTAATTCCAGCGCTTACACAATACTTTAAAAGTTGCTCGGCAGAACCAGGCATGCTTCTAAATGAATACGTAATTACGCCAATTTGAACTCCATTTACTTTAGAATTAGGTAATTGAGCAGCAAATAAGCTGTTGGAAGCCATTGCAGACTTGCCAGTTAATAATACACCAATGCTCGCTAAAGAACTTTGGTATAAAAAGGCACGTCGCGAAGTACCTTGGTTTGTTTTTTTTGAATTTGACATTGCAAGCAGTTTTATTGATTAAATCGTTAGTTCAATTTAAACAATAAACAGCTATTTTTTCTATAAAAAAGGAAGAGTGGTATTTAAAAATAGGAAGCGTAGAACTGAACAATGATTATTAAAATGTCATTTCAACTCCCTGCTTTGGATAAACTATAGAAAGTCCTAATTTATTGGCATTCGAAATTTGCTCCATAATTAATGGTTCGCAAGTTTCACATGGTTTCATATGAGTGACAACAATTTTAACCTTATTTAATTTACCTGCACTTAACTTATTAAGTGTATCCAACTCTTGCATTAATAAGTTTGGTGTTAAATGACCAAACAAAGATTTGTTAGGCAGGCTATTGTCAAAAGAAACTTCTATAAATATTGCTTTAAGTTGTTCGCTTTTAACTTTGTCGGCAACGGCAGTCCAAAGTGACTTCAATTTATTAGATTGCTCAACTGTATCGGCTCCAGTATCCCCTAAGTATAATATATAGCTATTGTTATTGCGCACTAGGAACGCTGTGCTTTCATAAGGGCTTACATGACTTAAAATATAAGGCGTTACATACAATTCAGTATTAGGTATGGCTATTTCTGCACTAGCCACTAAATAGTTATAATGGTATTTATTTAAAATGGGCTTATCACCTTCATTCGCAAAATTAGCCCAGCTTTTCCAGGTGAAATAGCTACTCTTTAACACCTCAATAACAGAAGGGATTGCATAGATATTTTTTGATGCATCATTAGGCGCATTTAAAATAAGTCCCGCAGTGTGATCAAGATGTCCATGAGAAATAAAATAGGAATTAATATATTTTTTCTGCACGGTCTCGGCACTGCGTTCATTAAATAATTTATTTTGAATTGCCTTTTGCAAACCCGTGTTAATAGTGCCCGCGTCTAAACAAATAAATTGTGCTGAACCTGCAGCGGCTACTAAGTAAGAAGATAGATTAGATTCGTCAAGACCTCCTTTAACACCTAAAGGAATTATAGAAAAACTATTTTTATTTTTAATTGATTGAGCCTTAACAGTGTTAATAGTTAGGACTAAAAATGCCAGTAGGATATGCGTTAGTTTCATTTTAATAATTAAGCATCCTAAAATTAAACGATTTATCTTTACTATATCAACATGAATACATCAAAACGATATATTTTTAAGCTAATAGTAGTCTTATTGTTATTAGGTCAGTTTAAGGGCGAAGCACAATCCAGAAATGGAAATAATAATTTAGTTTGGCTTTCCAGCTCCAAAAATATAAACGAATTAGATAGTTTAATTAAGGATGCTGCTAAATGGGCCTTAAATAAAAACGACTATAGGCCCGATTATTTAGATGCGCTTATGTCTCCAGATAATCTGTTTTTGAATAAAACAGATTCTGTAAAAGCCGACTCCATAATAAATACCATAGCGCTACATTTTTTTAAGGAATTAGCCTATGGGAATCATGCTCCAGCACTACAATACGAGGGGGTAAGTTTTAAATTGAATGCATATAATATTGCTGCCCTACTAACGGATTATCTAAAGCATAAGTCGCTTACTCAGTTAGTGAATTATTTAAATAGTCGATCTGTGGAAGTAGCTACCTTATTAAAAACCTTAGCTGCGTATCAGGATTCTATTCCAGTAAAGCAAGCAAAATTGCAGCTATTAACAAAAGCAGTAAATGACTATCGCTGGTTAAATGCAATTAAGCAAAATCAAAATATCGTACTCGTTAATATTCCTTCTGCACAATTAAGGGCTTATCAAGGGAATGCGACTGCACTATTTATGAAAGTTATAGTTGGTAAAAAATCTACGCCAACAAATACTTTGGCAAGTCCTATATACCAGCTAATGGTAAATCCATACTGGGTAGTGCCTAAAAGTATAGCGACTAAGGAGATGTTACCTAAGTTAAAAAAAGACAATGGCTATATTAATAATAATCATTTACAAGTTTTAAATAAAAATTATAGAGTAGTTAATCCTAATAGTATTAATTGGCAGGACTATGACATAAATAATTTTCCATTTACAATTCGACAAAGTACAGGTTGCGATAATTCATTAGGAATTCTCAAAGTAGAATTTGATAGTCCCTTTGGAATATACTTACATGACACACCCGAGAAAGCTTTATTCTCCGCAAGCAATCGCTTTTATAGCCATGGCTGCATGAGAATGGAGAAGCCGCTTGAAATGGGTAAATGGTTGTTTAAAAATAATCCTATTGCATTAGATAGTATTGACTTGAGTAAGTGTTATAATAACCCTAAGCCAATTCCTATACCAGTTACAAATAATTCTGTAATGATTGTTTGGTATAGTTTGATTGACTTTGACGAGAAAGGAAATGTGCATTTTTATAAAAACATATATAACAAATAGCAAATCTCTCTTTTCAATTGGTTATATATTTTTTTAATTTTTATTTTAGCTGACCTTCAGCTGTTTAGTAAGGTATTTACTTCTTAATTAGATTGCCTACTTGGGATACTGGCCTTTGTGCCTTAACTTTGCAGCTTGGCTAAACAATAATGAAGCAACTACTCTTAATTTTATTAATGACAATAGGTACGTTACAAACGTACAGCAAAGGAGCAATTACACCACCTATGGACGGAGTAGAGGCGAAAATTGCGTACCTGTCAGATAAAATGGATATTAATAGTCAAGCAATAAGATTAGCCATTATAGGATATGAAAAGTTAAAGATGCTAGGCAAGTTGACAAATTCGAAATATTTAACAATAGCAGACTTCAGTAAGCCAAGTAGTATGAAGCGTTTGTATGTGATAGACATGGAATTACAAAAAGTGGTATTGAAAACTTTAGTAGCGCATGGACGTAATTCTGGAACTTTATTTGCAAAACAATTCTCCAATAAGTCATCTTCTTTTCAAAGTAGTTTGGGTTTTTATATAACAGGCAAGCCTTATAATGGCAAGCATGGTACCTCGCTTTCCTTAAATGGGATTGAAGAAGGGATAAACGATAAAGCTAATCAGAGAGCCATTGTAATGCATGGCGCGGACTATGTAAGTCAAGATTTCATTCAAAGACAAGGTTATATTGGAAGAAGCCAAGGCTGCCCAGCAGTGCCTAATAATGAAATTAAAGGCATTATTAAAGCGATAGAAGGTGCTTCTTGTTTATTCGTTTATGCTCCAAATAGTCAATACCTTTCTCATTCTACTTTCGTACGATAATCAAGTTATTACGAATATCATTTTAATACTAATTAAAGTCATATTTCCTCTATATACGTAATGGTAACTTTAGACTAGTTAAACTAGTAAGTTATGAAATTGGTATATAAGTTTATTTTGGTCGCTATTTTAGCTTCGTTGACTGTGTATGCAATGACCAATTTTACCTATTTTCAAAAGTCAGAGCGGGATAAGAAATTAATTGCAGATAGTAAGAATGCACAAGCAGAATTCATTAAGACAGACGCTTTAATGAAGAACCTATTTAATACGGCATATGCTTATGTCATATTCCCCAATATAGGTAAAGGTGGTTTTGGAATTGGCGGTGCTATGGGAAATGGAATTGTTTACAAGGGAGAATCCATCATAGGGACGGCTAAAATGAATCAACTTACAATTGGATTTCAAGCAGGGGGACAAGCATATAGAGAAGTTATATTTTTCGAAAACGAGTCCGTGCTAAATAATTTCAAAGAAAATAAAATTGAGTTTACTGCACAAGCTTCTGCTGTTGTAGCTGCAGAAGGTGCGTCGGCTAATGTTAAGTATAATAATGGAGTAATGGTATTTACTCAACCTAAAGCCGGACTTATGTATGAAGCCTCTGTTGGAGGACAAAAATTTACTTTTCATAATTTTTGATTTTCAAAGTGTAGTGTAGCGATAGATTTAAATTAATAATTATGCTCTCTGGAATAAGTACTCAAAAAGCCCAAGAGGGACTAGTTCAGTATGGTTACAATGAGTTACCAAAATCGAATCCAAAAAATTTAATAAAAATTGCTTCAGAAGTTATTAAGGAACCTATGTTCCTGCTTTTGTTAAGTTGCGGCCTACTCTATATTATAATTGGTGACTATAGAGAAGGAATTATTTTACTATCTGCAACGCTTATTATTATTTTTATTACATTTTATCAGCACCAAAAAACAGAAAAGGCATTAGAAGCTTTAAAAGACCTGTCATCTCCAAGAGCATTGGTTATAAGAGATGGGGTAGAAATAAGAATACCCGGCAGAGAAGTGGTTCCGGAAGACATTATAATATTAAATGAAGGGGATCGTATAGCTGCAGACGCAAGAGTATTAGAATCTTCTAATTTATATGTTGACGAGTCTATGCTTACAGGAGAATCGGTGGCTGTGAAGAAAAATAAAAGAGTGGAGAAATATGCGGCAGAGGGAATGGTCAATAGCGGCACATTAGTTGTAAAGGGAAGCGGCATCGCAAAAGTATTTGCAACAGGGATTAATACCAATTTTGGAAAAATTGGAAGCGCCTTAGAAAAAATTGAAGAATCTGAAACTAGGCTGCAGTCAGAAATGAAACAACTAATAAAGAATTTATTTCTTATTGGTGTAATAATAAGCATAGGAGTAATAGTAGCATTTTATTTTTCAAGAGGCAATTTGATCAAAGCTATTCTAAACGGACTGTCTACCTCAATGGCCATATTGCCAGAGGAATTTCCGGTCGTATTAACTGTTTTCCTTGCTATTGGTGCCTGGAGACTTTCTAAGAAAAATGTTTTAACAAGAAAGCCGTCTGCAATTGAAACCCTAGGTTCCACAACAGTATTATGTGTTGACAAGACAGGCACTATTACTCAAAATAGTATGCAAATAGCTATGCTTTATGATAGAACAGAAATAGTGGAAAAGGAAAAATTCATCAACAAGCGCTATGACATAACAAGTTTAATAAATGCAGCAAATTTTGCTTCTCATAAAAATTCCATAGATCCAATGGAGAAAGCAATTAGAAACACAAGCCAGTTAATATTAGAAAAGGAAACTGACTTTCAAAAACTCATAAAGGAATATCCGTTGTCACATGATTTATCCATAATGACACATGTATATGAAAGACCAAATGACGCCAATCATTATATATATGCAAAAGGGGCTCCAGAGGCAATATTTGAACTTTGTGCTATAACAGCTATTGAAAAACAAAAATACGCTCAGGTATTACATGACATGGCCAA
>Ga0075464_10000462_pt1 | contig 17877 bp, 19 predicted proteins | sample DEB19_08_DNA_5_FD_75068 | JGI IMG/M metagenome (GOLD analysis project Ga0075464, IMG submission 75068) | Aqueous microbial communities from the Delaware River and Bay under freshwater to marine salinity gradient to study organic matter... | ecosystem: Environmental > Aquatic > Marine > Coastal ...
TGCACTCTCACTCGTCTTGAAGGGATAACTAAAGATGGCAAGTGCTATTCGTGGAAGTCGTGTCGGCGCCGGCCCAATGGGCGAGGCGGAGCGCGGAGATCAGATTGAGCGCGCAACAGTTTCGTACTGGTGCGGTAAGGGACATGAAGTCCGACCATCATTTGCAGTCGAAGTAACAGTTGTCGTTCCAGCAGAGTGGGATTGCCCAAAGTGTGGTCTTCCAGCTGGACGCGATCGCAACAATCCACCGAGCGCTGTAGTTAACGTTCCATATAAGACCCACTTGGCTTACGTCAAAGAGCGTCGCACAGATGCAGAGGGTGCAAAGATTCTTGAAGATGCACTAAAGAAATTGCGTGGCGAGGATTAATCTAGAGAGATCTAGCAGCTTCTAATATTTGAGTAATTCCCGCACTACGATCTTGTAAGTGAAGACGTAGGAGCGGGAATTTTCTTTGCCCGAGTGCGCGATTATCACCGAGTGCCTGTGCCATCACCAAAGTCTTAAACCCAAAATTACTTCCTGGAATCGCAAAATCACATGAAGCCTCACCGGTTATTTGTAAGAACGCACCATTTTGCTGTCCACCCTTATGGAATTGACCAGTGGAGTGAAGAAAGCGCGGACCCCAACCAAATGTCACAGGGTGACCTGTTTTAAGCGAGAGTATTTTTCGTAGCTCCTCAATCTGTACGTCATCGCGGCGATCGAGGTATGCATGGATGGAGATATATCCTCCAGCTACAACACTTGTAATAAAACTTTGGAGAGCACTCAGTACTGAATTGCCAGCTCCGAAGATTCCAACAGATTTGTCAGAATACTCTGGTGTAAATGTAGGAAGTTGCCCACCCCACTCTGTAAGCAGAGCTGATGTCGCATTCTTTGCTTCAGTAACATTGGGTTGATTGAATGGATCAATCTGTAAGGCCGCACCAACGAGTGCTGTTAACCATTCCCAGAAGATGAAGTGCTCGCCTAACTCACCTTGAACAATTAGGTCTGCTTTTACAGAACTAAATGAAACAGTGAAAGCTCCGCCGATCTCGGCACCCTCTAAATCCTCTGCTGCAATCGGAAGTCGTCCAACGCCGGCCTTACCTGTCGACTCTGCAACTAGCTGCTCGATCCAATCCGATAGCCCTGGCATCCCTGAATGTGAATCGATAAAAGCGACGTATTGCTCTGTCTGCGTAACAAGCAGCCACGCCACATCGATGATCTGTGAACTATCGGCGAGAAAGTCTTTCTTGCAATCACTTGCCGCATCAAGTAGAAGTGAAACATCCACACCTGCAAGCGCACTTGGCACTAAGCCAAAAGCGCTCAACGCGCTGAATCTGCCACCTACATGAGGATCAGCGTTGATCACCGATAGCCCTTGATTACGCGCATCACGATCTAGCGGTGAATCAGGGTCCGTCACAACCGCAAGATGGTCTGCGACCGCAAGACCTGCTTTGATAAATGCATCCGTAAATACGGCGCGCGCAGATGCTGTTTCAATTGTTGAGCCTGATTTAGATGAAACTACAACGAGTGTTGACGCCAAATCACCGTTTATGGCATGAGCAAGATAATTTGGATCCGTTGAATCCAGGATGAAAAGGTCGCGACCGAAACTCTTCGCAATCACTTCAGGAGCCAGAGATGATCCACCCATTCCAGCAAGAACAATTGTTTTAATGTGGCGAAATTTTGCTGTCAGAGCATCAATTTCTGGAAGAAGAGTTCGAGAGGCTTCAGGTAGATCCACCCAATTCAAACGAACTGCTGCCTCTGTCGCAGCTTCTGGTCCCCAGGTTGTTGGATCCTTTTCTGCTATCTGTTGGTGCACGCCAAGCAAACGTTTGTATAGATCATTGTTTCGATCGACTTGGGAAAGTGCTGCACCTGAGATTTTCATTAAGCCATTACCTTTTTCACATCGTCGAGAAGGGATATCCACGCGTCTTCAAATTTCTTGACACCATCTGCTTCCAGAGCATCGGTAATTGCTTCAAGTGATATTCCCAGCGCTGATAGCGCTGATAGAGTCGCAATTGCACTCTCCATCTGCGCAGTGATTGCATCGCTCTTAACGCTTCCATGATCTAAAAATGCATCAAGTGTGGATTGCGGCATTGTGTTTACCGTATGCGGTGCAATGAGAGTATCTACATAGAGAGTGTTGGCGTATGACGGATCTTTCACGCCAGTAGATGCCCATAGAGGTCGTTGAACGAGAGCTCCGTTCGCCTCAAGAGCCTTCCACGAAGACTGGCTAAACTTTTCAAGGAATAACGCGTATGCGCGATGAGCGTTAGCAACAGCAACCTTTCCAAGAAGTTCCTGATTGCCAATAGCCTTTAATTCTTTATCGACGGCGCTATCAATGCGTGAGATAAAAAATGATGCAACAGAATGAATTGATGCGAGGTCGAGACCGGCGGTCTTAGCTTGGCCAATACCTGCGATAAAGGCATCGATCACTTCGCTGTAGCGCTGAAGTGAAAAGATTAGAGTCACATTCACGCTAATGCCTCTACCAATCAGTGCGGTAATTGCTGGAAGTCCAGCTTTGGTAGCAGGAACCTTGATCATCACATTGGGGCGGCCAACAAGTGCATGTAGGGCAATACCTTCATCGATCGTCTCTTGTGTCTTATGAGCTAATCGTGGATCAACTTCGATACTCACGCGACCGTCAACACCTTTGCTTGCGGAATAGATCTCGGCGAAAAGATCACAGGCAACACGAACATCATCGGTCGTTAAAGTGCGCACGACTTCATCAACGCTCTTTCCAGAAAGAGAAGCAATATCGGAGGCATACTCATCTGCGCCAGTAATGGCGGCACCGAAAATACTTGGGTTGGTAGTTACGCCTCGAACGCCATCGTGGTTGATGCGGTGGGGGAGGCTATGTGGATCTGATCCGGTGAGCTTTGATCGCGATAGATCATCGAGCCAGATCGAAGTACCTGCAGTCAAGATCTCTTGCTGTCTCATTTACGGGCCGCCAATACCTTTGAAACCACGTTGTCGACGGAAAAACCGTACTCAGCAAAGAGTTGTGAGGCAGATGCCGATGCACCGTAATGATCAAGGCTAATGATTACTCCGGAATCTCCGACGTACTCACGCCAACCTTGAGCGATTCCCGCCTCGATGCTTACACGTAGCGCCGAAGATGGAATCACGCTCTCTCTGTAACTTGCACTCTCTTGGTTGAACCATTCCAGACATGGAGCACTGACCACTTGGGTTGAGATGCCTTGTGCATTAAGAGCTTCTGCGCTCTTGACCGCAAGGCTAACTTCAGAACCTGTTGCGATCAGAACTACATCCGCCTTCTTGGGTGCTGCAACTAGTACATAAGCGCCCTTAGCTACACCTTCGGCACTTTCACACATTGTGCGATCAAAGACCGGAAGGTTCTGTCGTGAAAGCAGGATGCCTGCAGGTTGTTTACGAAGCAGGATTGATTTCCATGCCTGAGCAACCTCGTTGGCATCTGCCGGACGAATTGTTGCAAAGTTAGGGATCGCACGAAGGGCCGCAAGATGTTCAATAGGTTGATGCGTAGGACCATCTTCGCCAAGTCCGATCGAATCGTGCGTCCACACAAATGTCGTAGGAATATTCATCAGTGCGGCTAAGCGAACCGATGGACGCATGTAATCGCTAAATACTGCAAAGGTTCCACCGAAGGCACGAGTTAGTCCGTGAAGCGTTATTCCATTGAGAATCGATCCCATCGCATGTTCACGAATACCAAAGTGAATGATGCGTCCATAAGGATTAGCACCTTTCATTCCACTTGATAGTGGCAAGAAAGATTGACCGCCTTCGATAGTCGTATTGTTACTCTCAGCTAAATCTGCTGATCCTCCCCAGAATTCCGGAAGAACTCCAGCAATAGCGTTGATAACTTTTCCAGAGGCTGCACGCGTAGCCACATCTTTACCAGCTTCAAAGACAGGTAGTACAGAATCCCATCCAGCAGGTAGCTCCTTCTTTACTAAACGCTCTAGTAGCGCTGCTTTATCTGCATGCGCAGACTTCCATGTTGCAAAACGTTTATTCCATTCACTGCGTGTAGCGGTTCCACGTTCCTTAACTAGTCGAATATGAGCCAAGACATCATCTGGCATTTCGAATCTTTCATCTGGATTTAGGCCGAGCTCCACCTTCGTTGCAGCGATCTCTTCATCGCCCAGCGCTGAACCATGTGACTTCGCAGTATTTCTTAACTTAGGTGCTGGCCAGGCAATTACTGAATTCATACGGATAAGAGTTGGTTTAGAAGTCTGCGCCTTTGCCGCAACCATCGCAGCATCTAAAGCAACGAGATCAACATTTCCATCTGCAAGCGTTGCGACCTCGATAACATCCCAGCCATATGCGCGGTAACGAGCAGAGACATCTTCAGTAAAGGAGAGGTGAGTATCTCCTTCAATTGAAATTCGATTATCGTCATAAATCACATTGAGATTGCCGAGTTGCTGTGTACCGGCAAGTGATGATGCTTCCGCGCTTACTCCTTCTTGTAAATCACCATCAGAGCAGATCACCCAAATCGAATGATCAAAAATCGATTGCCCCGCAGCTGCATCAGGATCTAGTAGTCCACGCTCATATCGTGCCGCCATTGCAAAACCAACTGCTGTTGCAACTCCCGCACCAAGTGGGCCTGTAGTCATCTCGACACCGGCAGTGTGTCCAAATTCTGGGTGCCCTGGAGTCAAAGATCCTTGCGTACGAAATTCTTGTAGATCTTTCATCGTTAATCCATAGCCACTGAAGAAGAGCTGTGTGTAGAGAGTCATCGATGAGTGCCCACAGGAGAGGATGAAGCGATCTCTGCCAATCCATTGTGGATCTGAAGGATCGTGAATCAAGTGACGTTGAAAGAGTGTGTAGGCAACAGGAGCTAGAGCCATTGCAGTGCCAGGGTGGCCATTGCCTACTTTCTGTACCGCATCCATCGCAAGTGCACGCGCGTAAGCAATCGCGCGATCATCAAGTGGGCTCCAGTTGGTGAGTGTGGTCATTATTGATCTCTTTCCTGTTGTGATGTCCGAACTATTGAAAGACGAATTCGCCAAGCGGCAATCCAGAAGATAGTTGCGCCAGCAAGATGTATTGCAACGAGGAGTTCAGGAATTCCTGTGAGGTACTGCGCGTAACCAACGCCACCTTGCGCAAGAGAGATCCCGAAGAAAATATAGATTGCTTTTTTGGTCGAGTGGGTTATTGAAGCCGCTACTAATAGCGCGATTGTTAACCCCATGAGAAAGATGACGGCATCGGCATGCAAGATCGCAACCGATCGAATATCAAAACCAAAACGTTGTGCTTTCTCATCTCCGGCATGCGGGCCACTGCCTGTCACAATCGTTCCAAGAATCAAGACAATAAATGAGATGACTATGTGGGTCTGCGACAAAAGAGAAACTGTCTTTGTTGGAGCAGACACTTTGATATGAGGCCCATGTCGCCTTGAATAAAGCGATGTTGCTCCGGCGATTAATAACATCGATAAGAGGAGATGTCCTGCAACCGGCAGAGGGTGCAAGTCAGTGAGAACTGTGATCCCACCTAAAACTCCTTGACCGAAAATTCCAAGAACTTGTCCTAGGGCAAGTGAACGCAGATCTTCTCGCCCCGATTTAAGGACATAGATAACAGCGATGAGCGCAGAGAGAAGAAGGGCAAAGGTCAGTAGTCGATTTCCGAATTCAATCCATGCGTGCAGTTGTCCCTCTGCTTGGTATGGAACCGGCGTGTAGGAACCCGGCGTGCACTCTGGCCAGGTCGGGCAGCCAAGTCCTGAGCCGGTCAATCGAACAGCGCCACCAGTGAGAACGAGTGCACTTTGAAGGATGAGAAGTACCCCGAAAATAGCTGTCCGCAAGCGCATACGGCTACCTTATGCCAGCCACACCGATCTTCAGGTAGAAGCGCATAGTTAATTACGATACATTTATGTTGTGAAAATCGATCATCAACCAGGCGAGGATATTCGCACTCGCGATGCCATCGCCCGTTCGATTTTGGAGAACGGCCCATCGACTGCCAGCACTCTGAGTAAGCGTCTAGCTCTCACTCCCGCCGGAATTCGTCGCCACCTCGACCTCTTGGTCGCAGATGGCATTTTGGAAGCTCGCGACCCACGCGTTGGCTCCACCCGTGGCAGAGGGCGACCTTCCAAGGTATTTCTCATGACAGATGAGGGCCGTTCACAATTTGAACATTCTTATGACGATTTAGCGGTCGCAGCTTTGAAGTTTATGGCTACACATTCCGGAGATCATTTAGTCACTGCCTTTGCAGAATCTCGCGCAGAAGATATAGAACGCAAGGCAACTCCTTATCTTGCAAAGCGCGCAAAGAAGATCGATGCACTCGCCACATTTCTCACTGAACAAGGCTATGCAGCAAGCGTTGAAAAGCGGGGAACTGGTGAGGAGATCTGTCAGCATCACTGTCCGATCGCTCACGTTGCCGCGCAGTATCCGCAACTCTGTGAAGCAGAGACTCAAGCTTTTTCACGACTTCTCGGTACTCATGTGCAACGTTTAGCGACGATTGCTCATGGTGACGGAGTTTGCACCACATACATTCCACAACTGACCACTACTGCCGGAAAGGCCCAATAATGACAACAGCACATCCAGAACTCGATGGCCTTGGAAATTATGAATTCGGTTGGGCAGATAAGACCGATGCTGGCGCAAGCGCCAAGCGTGGAATTAACGAAGAGGTAGTTCGCGACATCTCCTCAAAGAAGAGCGAACCTCAGTGGATGCTCGACATGCGCCTGAAAGGTTTGTCACTCTTTGAGAAGAAGCCAATGCCATCATGGGGAAGCGATCTCACTGGAATCTTCTTTGACACCATCAAGTACTTTGTTCGCTCTACTGAGAAGCAGGCAACTACATGGGATGACCTTCCAGATGACATCAAGAACACCTATGACCGCCTAGGTATCCCAGAGGCTGAAAAACAGCGTCTAGTTTCAGGTGTAGCTGCGCAGTATGAATCTGAAGTTGTTTATCACTCTATTCGTGAAGATCTTGAGAAGCTCGGCGTGCTATTCCTAGATACAGATACTGCTCTACGCGAGCATGAAGAGCTTTTCCGCGAGTATTTTGGAACGGTTATTCCAGTTGGCGATAACAAGTTCGCAGCGCTCAATACAGCTGCTTGGTCAGGTGGATCGTTTATCTACGTTCCAAAGGGCGTCCATGTCGATATTCCTTTGCAAGCTTATTTCCGCATTAATACTGAGAATATGGGTCAGTTCGAACGCACACTGATTATTGCTGATGAAGATTCATATATTCACTATGTAGAAGGATGTACTGCACCGATCTACAAGTCAGATTCTTTGCACTCTGCAGTAGTCGAGATCATTGTTAAAAAGGGTGCACGAGTTCGATATACAACAATCCAGAATTGGTCGAACAATGTGTACAACCTTGTTACTAAGCGCGCCACATGCGCTGAAGGTGCAACGATGGAATGGGTTGATGGAAACATCGGCTCCAAGGTAACTATGAAATATCCAGCTGTCATGCTGATGGGTCCTCATGCAAAGGGTGAGACTCTCTCACTTGCATTTGCCGGTCCTGGTCAACATCAAGACTCTGGCGCGAAGATGGTCCATGCAGCCCCATACACATCTTCTTCTGTCATCTCAAAATCTGTTGCTCGCGGCGGAGGTCGCACTTCATATCGTGGACTTGTACAGGTTCAAGAAGGTGCTCACCATTCGGCGAGCACAGTTAAGTGTGATGCACTCTTGGTCGATAGCATTTCTCGTTCTGACACTTATCCATACGTAGATATTCGTGAGGATGATGTATCAATGGGTCACGAAGCGACAGTGTCAAAGATTAGTGATGACCAGCTCTTCTATTTGATGTCACGAGGTCTAGGCGAAGATGAAGCGATGGCGATGATCGTTCGTGGCTTCATTGAACCAATCGCTCGCGAGTTACCAATGGAATATGCGCTTGAACTTAACCGCCTCATTGAACTCCAGATGGAAGGTGCTGTCGGTTAATGAGCGCTCTTCAATCCAATCTTCTCGAACTTCACACACCAAACGGTCGTGAGGAAGCATGGCGTTTTACACCACTCAAGCGACTTGCAGGCATGCATGACGGAAGTGCGAAGGCGATCGAACTCGATTCTTTGCAGCCAGTTGCTGACCTTCCACAAGGCGTAACTTTTACTACAGTTGAGGCAGAAGCCCTCACTCGCACTGATGACATCATCATCAATCGCATTCGCGCATTTACCGGCAACGTTCGCCAACTTCGAATCGCAAAAGAGAAAGAGATTGATCAGCCAATCATCCTCTCGCGAGATTTGGTTCAGGCTGCAACAGTTGAGTTTGCACGCGTGCAGATTATTCTCGAGCCTCACTCTCGTGCAATTGTTGTTCTTGAGAACACTGGCGAAATTAATCTAGGAGAAGATCTAGAAATCCATGTTGGCGTTGGCGCAAAGCTCACACTCATCTCTCTTCAGGAGTGGGGTCCAACTGCAGTCCATGCTGGCCATCACCACGCAATCGTGGACCGAGATGCAACCTTTAACTCTCTAGTTGTGACAGTCGGTGGATCAGTTGTCCGCTTACTTCCGACAGTTGAGTTTGCAGGACCTGGTGCAAGCACAGAACTCCTAGGTGTCTATTTCGCAACTGCTGGCCAGTACTTTGAGCATCGCATGTTCGTTGATCACCTTGTTCCAAATGCTAAGTCACGCGTTAATTACAAGGGAGCACTTGCTGGAAAAGATGCACATACGGTGTGGATCGGTGATGTTTTTATCCGAGCTGCTGCAGAAGGAACAGATACCTACGAACTTAATCGCAATCTCTTGCTATCTGATGGAGCGCGTGCAGATTCTGTTCCGAATCTCGAAATTGAAACGGGCGAAATTGTAGGCGCGGGCCATGCCAGCACCACAGGTCGCTTCGATGATGAGCAGCTCTTCTATCTGATGTCTCGTGGCATTAACGAGTCAGATGCACGTCGCCTAGTCGTGCGCGGATTCTTCAACTAAATCGTTTCGCAGATTGGCATCGAAGCCATCCAAGATCGTTTGATGTCTCGTATTGATGACGAACTCGCAAAGGCGGCTAAGTAAATGGCTGACCTTCTTCTTTCACAACTAAAGCAGGGAAAGCCTGTCAAAGTAGAGAAAGATGGCAAAACCATCTGTGTAGCTCGTGTCGGCGATGAAGTCTTTGCAGTTGACGACACCTGCTCACATTCAGATGCATCCCTTTCAGAGGGAGATGTCACAGATTTTAAGATCGAATGCTGGCTTCACGGAGCTGAATTCGATCTTCGCACAGGGGAGGCACTTACTCCTCCTGCTGTTGCACCACTTCACACATACGGCGTACATGTCGACGGAGACTCCGTCACAGTTGAGATCTAATCGGGGACAATGATGAGCACACTAGAAATTCGCGGCCTTAAAGTAAGCGTCACCACTGAAAGTGGAGATGTAGAAATTCTCAAGGGCGTAGATCTCACCATTAAATCCGGTGAAACACACGCAATCATGGGACCTAACGGTTCAGGAAAGTCCACTCTTGCCTACTCAATCGCAGGACATCCGAAGTACACCATTACTGGTGGCACCGTCACACTCGATGGCGCGGATGTTTTAGAGATGACCGTTGACGAGCGTGCTCGTGCAGGTTTGTTCCTTGCGATGCAGTATCCAGTGGAAGTTCCTGGAGTATCAGTCTCCAACTTCCTGCGCACAGCTGCGACTGCTCTTCGCGGAGAAGCCCCAAAGCTCCGTGAATGGGTAGGAGAAGTAAAGGGAGCGATGGAAGCTTTGAAGATGGATCCATCTTTTGCTTCTCGCAATGTAAACGAAGGTTTCTCAGGCGGAGAGAAGAAGCGTCACGAAATCATGCAACTCGAACTGCTTAAGCCAAAGATTGCAATCTTGGACGAGACAGATTCTGGTCTCGACGTTGACGCACTTCGTGTTGTCTCTGAGGGCGTTAATCGTGCGAAGGAAGCGAACAATATTGGCGTTCTTCTGATTACTCACTACACACGCATTCTTCGTTACATCCAACCTGACTTTGTTCATGTATTTGCTAACGGCAAAATTGTCGAAGAGGGTGGACCAGAGTTGGCTGAGAAGTTAGAAGCCAATGGATATGCGGAGTACGTAGGCGCCTAGGCGCAGATGTATTTGATATGACCTTTAACCCCATCGAAGTACGTAAAGATTTTCCAATCTTTACTCGCACTATTCGCGATGGAAAAAGGTTGGTCTATCTGGATAGCGGAGCAACGGCACAGAAGCCACAGAGCGTTATCGACGCCGAAGTAGATTTCTATCGTCTCCACAATGCAGCAGCTCACCGTGGCGCTCATCAATTAGCCGAGGAAGCAACAGATCTCTTTGAGGGAGCGCGGGCCAAGGTTGCTACATTTATTGGAGCGGCTGCTGATGAAGTTGTTTTCACAAAGAGTGCCACTGAATCCCTAAATCTCATCGCATATGCAATGGGAAATGCACCTTTAGGTAATCGCTTTCACCTTAAAGCAGGGGATGAGATCGTCGTATCTCAGATGGAGCATCACGCAAATCTGATCCCGTGGCAGCAACTTGCGGCACGAACTGGCGCTGTCTTGCGTTGGTTTGATGTGACATCTGAGGGACGCCTAGATCTCTCACAGACTTCGGATCTTATAAATGCAAAAACTAAAGTTGTCGCCTTAACTCATCAATCAAATGTTCTGGGAACGATTAATCCGTTATCAGATATTGTTTCTGCAGCTCACGCGGTTAACGCGGTTGTTGTTCTTGATGCCTGCCAATCAGTTCCTCACATGAAGGTCGATGTTTCACAACTCGGCGTCGACTTCCTCACCTTCTCCGGACATAAAACTGTCGGTCCAACCGGTGTTGGAATCATGTGGGGACGCAGCGCACTCCTTGAAGAGTTGCCACCATTTCTTACAGGCGGATCGATGATTGCAGATGTTTCGATGACCACTGCAACATGGGCACCGGCACCAGCTAAGTTTGAAGCGGGCGTTCCGAATATGGCACAAGCAGTTGGGCTGGGAGCGGCAGTAGATTATTTAAGTGCAATTGGTATGGATGTAATCGCTGAGCATGAACACATGCTCACAGAGGATCTATTATCAAAGCTTCTGGCGATCGATGAAGTCGCAGTAGTCGGTCCGCTGAATATGGAAAGTCGTGGGGGAGCTCTCTCTTTCACCGTCGCCGGAATCCACCCACATGATCTTGGTCAATTCTTGGATAGCCAAGGAATTGCAGTTCGCACCGGTCATCACTGCGCGTGGCCATTGACTCGTTCACTTGGTGTACCCGCTACAACGCGAGCATCGCTCTATCTTTACAACACAATCGAAGATAACGATGCGCTGATTGATGGAATCGCATCGGCTATGAGGTACTTTAAATAATGAATCTAGATACTCTTTATCAGGAAGTGATTCTTGATCACTATAAGAACCCGCTGAATAAAAAGCTTTCACCAACCTTTGACGTTCAGGTTCATCACATCAACCCAAGCTGCGGTGATGAGATCACTCTCAACCTCACTGCAGTTGATGGCGTGATCACGGCAATCACATGGGATGGGGTCGGCTGTTCGATCTCTCAAGCTAGCGTCTCGATTGCAAGCGATCTTCTGATGGGCAAGACTTTTGAGCAAGCCCAAGAGATATCAGATGAATTCGTCGATCTGATGCAAAGCAAGGGAAAGAAAGTCGGAGATGAGAAGACTCTTGAGGATGCCGTGGCCCTAGCCGGCGTTTCACAGTACCCAGCGCGCATTAAATGTGCGCTCTTGGGATGGATGGCAATCAAGGATGCGTCTATACAGACTCAAACCAAGTAAAAGAGTTATAGAATTCCAAAACTATTGAGAGGCAAGGCATGAGCGCACAAGTAGAAGATGTAAGAGAAGCGATGAAGGATGTCGTAGATCCTGAACTTGGAATCAACGTTGTTGATCTAGGTCTTATCTACGATGTGATGGTCGATGAGAGCAATATCGCGATTCTCAATATGACACTGACGTCAGCAGCATGCCCACTTCAGGATGTCATTGAAGATCAAACACGGCAAGCCCTTGCTCCGCTGACCAGTGATGTCAAAATCAACTGGGTATGGATGCCACCTTGGGGCCCAGATAAGATTTCAGATGATGGTCGTGAACAGCTGAGGGCTTTAGGGTTTACTGTTTAACCCATGTCCCAACACGCAATGTGGATGACCTTCAGGTCAATCACAGCAGATCCATCCGTTAAAGAGGCCAAACTCAAACCAGGTACTGTCAAAAGAATTCTGAGTTATGCCCAGAAGTATCGAAGCTACCTCGTATTCTTTCTTGCCACAGTTGTGGTGGATGCTTTTCTTATAGTTTCAACACCTTTACTTCTTCGCAAACTCATTGACGATGGCGTGATTCCAAAGAATGCCGAGTTGGTTACGACTTTGGCGCTGATAGTTGGTGGCCTTGCACTGGTCGATGCCTTGATGAATGTGATCGGACGATGGTTCTCGGCACGTATCGGTGAGGGACTTATCTACGATCTTCGCTCTGAAGTTTTTGCCCATGTTCAGCGCCAGTCCATCGCTTTCTTTACTCGCACCCAGACTGGAGCACTGATCTCGCGAATCAACTCTGATGTGATGGGTGCGCAACAAGCTTTCACCGCCACTCTCTCTGGAGTGATCAGTAACGTCATAAGCCTCTTGCTGGTGACTATCGCGATGCTCTTTCTCTCCTGGCAGATCACTCTTTTTTCACTTGCTCTTCTGCCTCTTTTTCTTCTGCCAACTAAGTGGGTGGGTCGCAAAATCCAATCGCTGACACGGGATTCTTTTGAGCTCAATGCTCAAATGTCGAGCACTATGACAGAACGTTTCAACGTCTCTGGAGCACTTCTTGTCGCTCTCTATGGCAAGCACTCAAACGAAAAAGAGTATTTCCGTTCAAGAGCGAGAAGGGTGGCTGATATCGGGATACAGCTAGCACTGCTTAACCGACTCTTCTTTATCTCACTCACTAGCGTTGCAGCGATTGCAACAGCATTTGCTTACGGCATCGGAGGTCATCTAGCTATAAACGGGACAATCACTGTTGGATCGATGATCGCGATCACTGCGCTATTAGCTCGACTTTACGGACCACTGACAGCGCTATCAAATATTCGAATCGATGTGATGACCGCTCTTGTATCTTTCGAGAGAGTGTTCGAGGTGCTTGATCTAGCACCTATGGTGACAAGTAAGCCCGGAGCCACCACTTTAAAAACATCTATGCCGCGCGTTGAGTTTAAGGATGTCTCATTCCGATATCCAAAAGCTGACGAGATTTCCTTGGCATCTTTAGAGTCTGCTGCAAAACTAGAGACTGTTGAGTCTGGAGAGATTTTAAAGGGCATTTCATTTACTGCAGAACCAGGAACTCTGACAGCTCTCGTCGGTCCATCTGGTGCTGGAAAGACCACAATTAGCGCACTCATTCCACGGCTCTACGATGTGACAGGTGGCTCAATCGAGATCGATGGTCATGATATTCGTGATGTTGAGTTAGAGAGTTTGCGCGATTGCATCGGTGTTGTGATGCAAGATGCTCATCTCTTCCACGAAACCATCTCTGAAAATCTTCGATATGCCAAGGAAGATGCCACTCGTGAAGAGATGGAGGAGGCCTGCCGTAGCGCACAAATTTGGAATCTGATTGATTCTCTACCGCAAGGGTTGGAAACCATGGTGGGGGAGCGTGGTCATCGACTTAGTGGAGGCGAGAAGCAACGTCTTGCAATAGCGCGTCTACTTCTGAAATCTCCTGCCGTCGTCATTCTTGACGAGGCAACAGCGCACCTTGATTCTGAAAATGAGTCACTTGTTCAGGATGCTCTCAAGCAGGCTTTGAAGGGGCGAACAAGTATTGTCATCGCACATCGACTCAGTACGGTGATGGAAGCAGATCAAATTCTTGTTATCAATAACGGTGTTGTTGCAGAACGCGGGCGCCACGAGGAACTCATTACGGCTGGTGGCCTTTACTCAGAGCTCTTTGCTCGGCAGGACCTCACCACTAACTAAATCCATTTTACGTATCAGATATCTTCCATAGATAACTAAGCAAGCAAAGAGAATCCATTGCACCGCATATGCCAGATGTGGTCCATCGCTTAACGATGGAATCTCTGCGGGCGCAGTCGGTGTAAGTGAGGCAAGAGAGCCAGAGATAAGGTCAAGATAGTAATTCTCTGAAGCTAGACCCGATTGAGCATTGAGTTTGCTCACTAGATCATCATCACGATTGATTGGTAGAGCGAAGAAAGATCCGGATGGCAGCGAACTATCAAGTCGAAGTCTGGCGGTGATCGAAACCATCCCTGTCGGAACTGGTGGTGTTTTCGGCGTAACGGTTGCAGATGCTCCAGCTGCGACCCATCCACGATCAACCCAAATAGAGTCGCCACTTGAAGTAGTAAATCGCGTAAGTACGGCGTACCCGTATTTTCCTTCGAAGTAGCGATTTCTTAAAAGTATTTGTTGGTCAGCGTCAAAGGTTCCGCTTGTGGTAACCGCTCGCCATTCATTGTCCTTAACGCTAGATTTCACAGTCGCTAAATCAACCGCTGGAATATCTATACGTGTCTCAATAGTTGCATTACGCGCACTGCGATCTTGGCCACGGTGATATTGCCATTGAGAAGCCCAGAGACAACCTGCAATTAAAAGAATCGCGATAAGACTTTTAAGTATGGCGCGTTTTTCGCCTGACCGAATCACAGTGGAGATTGTAGTTAAGAAAGAGAGCGAGGTTTCTTAGACAGGAGAGCCGCGCCAGGTGTGATGGTTTCTCGTCCGGCGTTGGCGATGACTACTGCTACGTAGGGCAACGTGACAGCTCCGAAGAGTGCGAACCATCTAAAGGGGCTGGGCAGAATCACCGTGAGAATAAAACAAAGAGTTCTGATCATCATGGAGATGAAATAGCGTTTCTGGCGACTTGATAGATCGTTACTCAGGGCCTTTGGAGCGCTGGTAACGTCGTATACCTCGTTCTCACCCGCGCCTGATGTTGATGCCATGCGCCAAGACTATGTCCGTAGCGCCATATGAGCGACTTCAAATGCAGGTTACGCATAGGTAGCAGGGTAAGTTTGGCCATATGAGCTCGTTAGCACTCGTCACTGGCGGCAATCGCGGAATTGGTTTAGCTATCGCCGCCGCCCTAGAAACCTCTGGCTTTGATGTGGTCATCACTTATCGAAGTGGAGATGCACCGAAGGGTTATAAGTCAGTGAAGATGGATGTCACCTCCGAAGAGTCGGTCGATGCAGCTTTTACATCAGTCGAAGAGCAGTGGGGGATTCCCGAAGTAATTGTTGCTAATGCTGGAATCACCAAAGACACCCTAGTTCTTCGAATGAGTGAAGAAGATTTCACCTCCGTCATCGAAACTAATCTCATCGGTGCATTCAGAGTGGCAAAACGCGCGACCAAGGGACTTCTTAAACTCAAGCGTGGGCGCCTAATTTTTATCGGTTCGGTAGTCGGCGGAGTCGGCGCAGCGGGACAGGTCAATTACGCAGCGAGTAAGTCCGGGCTAGTTGGATTGGCACGCTCATTTGCCCGCGAACTTGGATCCCGTTCAATAACTGCAAATGTAATTGCACCAGGATTTGTAGAGACAGATATGACAGCTGAGTTAGATGAAAAGAGACGCGGCGAAATCGCAACACAGGTACCTCTTGGCCGTTTTTGCAGCGCGCAAGAGATTGCCGATGTCGTAAGTTTTATCGCCTCACCAAAAGCAAGTTACATCACAGGAGCAATTATTCCTGTCGACGGCGGATTAGGAATGGGGCATTAAGTGGGAATTCTTCAAGGAAAAAACATACTTGTAACCGGTGTACTCACTGATGGTTCAATAGCATTTCATATCGCAAAGATCGCTCAAGAAGAAGGCGCGAACGTTCTTCTTACTGGTTTTGGTCGCGCACTCAGTCTGACAACTCGCATCGCAGGTCGCCTTCCACAAACTCCACCAATTATTGAACTTGATGTTACTAGTGAAGAACATCTCGACGGTTTGGCTGAAAAAATTCGCCGACATGTACCGCATCTTGATGGTGTCGTGCACTCAATCGGTTTTGCACCAGAATCAGCACTCGGAGGAAACTTTCTCAACACAGCGTGGGAGGATGTTGCGACTGCGGTTCAAGTCTCTGCTTACTCTTTGAAATCACTGACCATGGCATGCCGTCCAACATTCAAAGAGGGTGCTTCGATAGTTGGGCTTGATTTTGATGCAGCGGTCGCGTGGCCAAAGTATGACTGGATGGGCGTTGCCAAGGCAGCGCTGGAATCAACTTCTCGCTATCTTGCTCGTGATCTTGGCAAGGAGAATGTGCGCATCAACTTGGTTGCTGCCGGTCCTATTCGCACAATGGCTGCCAAATCAATTCCAGGTTTTGATGAGTTTGAAAAAGTGTGGAATGAACGTTCTCCACTTTCTTGGGATGTTACTGATCCAGCTCCGGCTGCCAAAGCTGCTGTTGCGCTCTTGAGTGATTGGTTCCCAAAGACCACGGGTGAAATTGTTCATGTTGATGGCGGGCTACATGCGATGGGTGCATAAGCGAAGTTTTGCTTTTCTTTTTGCAGTCCTTGTTCCACTCGCAATCGGAACAGGACTATTCGCAGTTCCGGCATCTAAGCCAGTACCGATCGCATCCGTTATCGTGGCACCAAAGCTTCCGACTATCATGTGTTTTGATGTTGAATCCAGAATTACGATAAAGATCACAGAAACCTTCTGTCCTCCAGAGTTTCTTTACTTAGGAGATGGTCCATTAAAAGAAATTACGGATTCACATGGAGCGGCAGCAGAACTTCACCCACTTCTGCTAACAAGGTTCGCCGTCGCTCAATCTTTTGCACGCGCCGATGGAGTCGAGCTTTTGATTACATCAGGGTTCAGATCGCTGGCGCGCCAGCAGATGCTTTTCGACCGCGAGGTACAAATTAGAGGAAGCGAATCTGAAGCGGCGAAATGGGTACTTCCTCCGAAGTTTTCGAAACATCCTCGCGGACTTGCCATCGATGTGAACTATCCAGATGGTCGCACCGAGGCGCTTTGGCTTGAAAGAAATGGCTCTCGCTTTGGGTTATGTCGGGTTTATGCCAATGAATGGTGGCATTTCGAAGGAGTGATTGCCCCCGGCCAAGCCTGCCCCGACCCGGCACCCAATGCTCTTACCGATCTCGGATAGCGCTCACACCCGATTTCCTGAAATAGCCCTTCCTCAGGTATTCTTACCCCAGACCAGTAGCGGCTCTCGTTACTGCAAGAGGAGCTCACCGCTCCCACCTTCTTCGCTCAGGCGGGCTGGTTATGTCGGATGAAGTTGGCTCATTGAGCCGTGGGTTCGCCCATACTTCACTGCCTGCGGTGTCCTGTTGCAGAAACTTCCGTTACATCAGAAGAAATGCGAAAGACCAACCGAAGGAGCAGAAATCACCACTGAACCGCGCATCAATGATCGAATCCGCACACCCCAAATTCGTCTCATCAATTACACCGGTGAACAAGTTGGAGTTGTAGATATCGAAGCAGCCCTAGCAATGGCAGATGAAATCGGTCTCGACCTAGTCGAGATTGCACCAGAAGCCAACCCACCTGTCTGCAAAATCATGGACTTTGGAAAGTTCAAGTATGAAGCAGCACAGAAGGCACGCGAAGCTCGCCAGAACCAGACCCACATTGTGGTGAAGGAAGTGCGCTTAACCCCCAAGATCGAAGCTCACGATTACGAAACTAAAAAGAACGCAATCGAGAA
>Ga0075464_10000465_pt1 | contig 17815 bp, 10 predicted proteins | sample DEB19_08_DNA_5_FD_75068 | JGI IMG/M metagenome (GOLD analysis project Ga0075464, IMG submission 75068) | Aqueous microbial communities from the Delaware River and Bay under freshwater to marine salinity gradient to study organic matter... | ecosystem: Environmental > Aquatic > Marine > Coastal ...
CCTACCGATACCAATACGGTGTATGTTGCCGCAATGGGACATATGCATGGTGCACAACAAGAACGCGGTGTTTATAAAACAACCGATGGAGGGGAACATTGGGAACGCATTTTATTTGTGGATGCCAATACTGGTTGCATAGATTTATCACTGAATTTATCAAATCCTAAAAATTTAGTAGCTGCTATGTGGCAGGTGGACCTTAAAACATGGAATTTAAATAGTGGCGGCCCAGGTAGTGGATTTTATAAAACGATAGATGGTGGATTGCATTGGACCCTTATGAATAATGGATTACCTGGCGGCGCGCAACATCCGATTGGAAAGACGTCTATAGATTTTGCTCAAAGTAATCCTGCTACAATTTATGCATTGGTAGAAGATAAAGTACCCGGTTTATATAAATCAATTGATGGTGGGGATACTTGGAAATTAATGTATGAAAGTCATTCGATGGCGCAACGTGCAGCTTATTATACAAGGGTAAGAGTGTCTTCACAGGATGAAAATAAATTATATACCATTTGTGTAACTGTCATGGAGTCTAAGGATGGTGGAAAAACATTTAATGGTAATGGTTCTTATGAACCTGGAGGTGACAATCATGATATTTGGTTTGATCCAAAAAATGCAGATAGAATTATGGTAGCGCATGATGGTTGTTTGAATATGAGTTTTAATGGAGGGAAAACCTGGAATAATATTAATCTACCTATTGCACAAATGTATCACGTAGCAGTAGACGATATGGTACCTTATCATGTCATGGGCAATAGACAGGACGGTTATTCATACAGAACAGCAGCTATTAGTATGCAGGGTTATATTCCATTAGGCTTGTGGGAATCGGTAGGGGGCTGTGAAAGTGGATTTGCACAACCAGATCCTTTTGATAATAATATTATATGGTCAGGATGTTATGATGGTGGACTAGACGTTACAGATGTTCGAACTGGCTATTCACATGACGTTCGCGCATGGCCCGAAGCAGGCTATGGATGGGCGCCAAAAGACATGAAGTATCGTTGGCATTGGAATTATCCAATGGCGGTGTCTAAACATCAAAAAGGGGTAGTGTATGTGGGAAGTCAATATGTTCATAAAACTAATAATAAGGGAATGTCATGGAATATTATTAGTCCCGATTTAACAACGAATGACAAATCGCACCAACAAAATTCTGGCGGGATAAATGCAGACAACTTGATGACATTTGATGGTTGTACTTTATATGTGATAGCAGAGTCACCCAAGCAAAAAGGTATTTTATGGACTGGTAGTAATGACGGACAAATTCAAGTCACTACCAATGAGGGTAAAACCTGGACCAATGTAACTGCTAATATAAAAGGAATTGCACCCTGGGGAACCATTAGAAGTATTGACCCTTCCAACTTTGACGCAGCAACTGCTTATATAAGTATTAGCTATCAACAATTAGGAGACTTTAAACCCTATATTTTTAAGACAACAGATTTTGGTAAAACCTGGAAAAATATTGGAGCAGGAATTCCTGTTTCAAATAGTTCCTTCGTACATCATATCAAAGAAGATCCTGCACAAAAAGGTTTATTATTTGCAGGCACTGACAATGGCTTATACATAAGCCCGAACGACGGTGACATTTGGGTTCAATTAAAAAACAACTTGCCTCCTGCACCAGTATATTATATGGCAGTTCAGAAAAACTTTAAGGATTTAGTAATTGCTACTTATGGAAGAGGATTTTATATTTTAGATGACATTACGCCAATACGCGCTTGGAGCAAAGGTTTTGGTAAAAACAAAGTGGAATTAATTTCGCCAAGAAATGCCTATCGATTTAGTTTTAAACCTGGAATTCATACCGAGTCTTCTTTAGTAAGTGGGCAAAATCCACCAGAGGGTGCGAGTATCAATTATTATTTAAGTGATAGTTTGTCCGCTGCTCCATTTATATATGTATTAAATAAAAAAGGAGATACCATACAAACCATAAACGGAACTAATAAAAAAGGAATCAACCGAATTTGGTGGGATCTTGCTCATGATGCAATTCAATTGCCTTCCTTAAAAACTATTCCCGACAATAAGTCTTTTGTTAAATTAGACTCATTAGGTAATAGAGCTATTTTTATTTATGACTTGGACATTGGTCCAGGATTAAATCCAATAAGAGTTCCATCTGGCGTTTATACTATTGTACTTAAAGCAGGTGATATCCAACAAACACAGTTCTTGACTTTATTAAAGGATCCTAATTTACATTCTCTGGATACGGATATTCAAGCACAGTATCAATTTGGGTTACAACTAAACGCTTCCGTAAAAAAATGCTTAGCCTTGATAGAGAAATTGGAAAATAAAAGAGCGAATTTATTTGCACAAAATACGAGTGTGTCATTGAACGAAGAAAAGTTACTCTATACTATTGAGTGCAAATTATTTGATGCTCATCTTACTGGAGCAAGAATGGATATATTTAGGAATCCAGCTAGAGTATTAGAAAGACTATTAACCATTACCAAAGAAAGTCAAGCAGTGGGTGCCGATTTTGCACCCACTACTCAACAACAAAAAGTATTTCTTTCTTTGAAAAACGAATTAGATAAAATAGAAAAAGAAGTATTGAACCTGCGATTATAATTTATTTTTTTATTAAACTGGTATCCATTTCCCAGTTGTCTGTTCTAAATAAATTTAAGGGCAAGCCTTCTTTATTAAATACATTTCCAATAGCGGTGTTGCTAAAACTATAACGCACTGCTATTGGATTTTTTATGTCTTTATTAGTAACTACAATCGTATTACCCACAATTTTTGCTTGCGCAGGAATAAATATTTTATCTGCTCCAGCAATTTGGAATTGACTAATTTCTTTGTCCTTACAAATTAAACCGCCACCAATATTGTCTAATTGGATAATAACTTCGTCTTTGTCTAAACTATAAGATTTATATAACGGGCCATTTGCTAGAATCTGACTAAATCCGTAGGTATTGTGTAAGGCTAAATTTGCTAATCTAGCAGCTACTTCTATTTTACGGGTAGGATGTATATTATTCGTATCAGGAACTAAATCGCTAAGTACTACCATTCCGGTATTTGTATGTAAAGCCGATTTTGTTTGCGCTTCTCTTAATAAAGCGCCAATATTTAAACGTTCATATGAAAAAGGTCCAATCTGCATAAAGTAAAATGGAAAATCTTTTTTCCATGCCAATCTCCATGCGTCTATCATACCCGTAAATAATTGTTCATATGCATAATGCGAACCTGTATTACTTTCTCCTTGGTACCAAATAACACCAGCTATGGTGTAATTAGTAAGCGGAGCAATCATGGCATTATAGGTAATTGCAGTTTTACTAGACCACCAAGGGAAATCGCTTAATTCGGCCGCCCCCTTTTTAATTATTGGGCTTGTATTAATTACATACTCAGGGGTCCATGTTTCTGCTGGAGTGCCACCCCAGTTTGCGTTAATCAATCCTACCGGACCATTTAAATTTGCCTGCAAATTTTTACCAAAAAAATAGCCAATCGCACTAAAATGTTTCATGTCTTCTGGATTACATACTACCCATTTTGCATCTATATTTTCTTGAGGGTATTCTGAAGTTGATTTAGGAACGTAAAAGAATCTAATATTGGTGTTGGTTGCATTAGGGGCCTCGTCTTTAGTTTCTTGTAAACCTTGATCCCCAGACCATTCCATATTGCTTTGACCACTACATACCCAAACCTCTCCTACCATAACGTCTTCTAAAATAATTGTGTTCTCTCCAATAATTGAAATAGTATAAGGTCCGCCAGCTTTAGGTGTTAAAATTTCAGTACTCCATTTAGCACCATTATTTGTTTCAGCCACATATTGAGTAGTGTCCCAACTTGGTTTAATAGTTACTTTTTCGGCGGGCGATCCCCAGCCCCAAATTTTAATTTTTGACTTTTGTTGAACAACCATATGTGAACCAATGATATTGGGTAAGCGGATATTACTAAAGGCATTAGTGGAAATTACTAGTAGTAGCAATACAAATAAAATGGGCTTGATAATTGCGTTGTTTTTCATAAGAAATTTTTATTTTAATTTATTTATTCCACCAATACGTGAATTTTAATACCACTGCTCTATTTTTTACAAATACAGGTCCGATATAATAATTGTCGGTATACACTATAAATAAATCAGATGCTGGTTTGTATCTCCATTGAAACCTAGTATTGAAATTTATATTTTTTGTTTGTTCATTGTATTGAAAGAAAGTAGTGAAGAATAATTTATTTGTCATAGTCACGTCCACTTTAGGACCCACTAGTAAGAAATTATTATTTCCCCAAGGTTGTGGTAATCCAATATGATTGAAAGTACTTGATAAATCAATATTTACAAATGGTTGTATACGGTAACCAACATTTGCAGTTACACTAAATAAAGAACCGTCAGCATAATATCCACCAACTCTACTAGACAAGGCATAAGTAAATTTATGTTGTGGTGCAGAAATCAAATCAAATCCAGTTGAGCTCCATTGATGAATGGTATGAGCAGCCAATGGCGTCTTGCCAATTCTAGTTGGATCGAATGGAGATAATAATTCTACATAATCATTTTGTGCAACAGCAGCAATAGTGGTTTTATTTCTGAAAGTGACTAGGTAGGTAAATAACTTAGTATTATCTGTTTGGCCAAGTGAGGTGTTAAAATAAAAAGTAGAATTAAATTGTGGACCATGGCTTAATACCGCACCACTATTTGGGAAAAATAATCTTGTAATACTAGGACTAATTTTTACATAGTTGTTTCTTGGAACATAACCCACTTCAGCATTGTAGTTGTTTCCAACTAATTCATGTTGCCATGAAATAATCCATTTTTTAGTACTGTATTGCAAGTTGGCAGCATTCATCATGTCGTTACCATTCTTGTCGGGTGTAATAGATTTTATAAAAATTGTTTTACCAGACCAAGTATTATTTTTAGGAGCTAATAGAAATTCAAATCCAAAATTTCTATTGAATGCATTTCCTTGTTTTGTGGAAGAATAGTCTAATGCTGTTTTGTCAATATAGAAAAATTCAACACTCGATTTTTTAAATAATTTTCTTTGTATAGCAAGCACTGCAAAGTTCTGAGCCATTGTAGAACTTGCGTTGTCGGCACCTGTTTTCATATCCATCAAACCAATACGCCAATCTTTATTCAGTCTTCCACTCATTCTCGCGCCAAAATCAATAGGTGTTGCTAGTCCAATTCTTCTAGAGAAAAAAGGACGCACATTTTCAAAACCTAAATTAGAAAACAAGTCTGCGTTTTCTAAAAAGAATTGTCTTTTTTCTGGAAAGAATAATTCGAATCTACTCAGATTGGTTACTTGTCTGTCTACTTCTACCTGCGAAAAATCTGGATGAATTGTTAAGTCTAAGTTTAAAGAAGAATTCAAACTAATTTTTGCATCCATTCCAAAATCGGTATTATAATTAGTTGGAAGATTGGTTTTAACCCCTGCATTATTTGCAAACTCTTTAGAGACACTTGATTTTACATAGGGAATTAAGGAAAAATTATTTTGATGTTCAGGTAAAGGAGCATCCCAAACTAAAGTGCCTGTATAAGCTAAAGAAGCTGTTGGAAAATACCTTGGAACGGGAGCCCAACTTGATTTTTCGGTAGTGATTAAATCGTTTCTACTAAAATTGATACCCCATTCCATAATACCTGCTTTATAACGAATGGACTTAAAGGGAATAGCAGCCTCCCAAGTGTATTTGGTATTGTCGTTTGTAATTTCTGAAGTCCATTTATTGTCCCAGTTTAAATCCACACTTCCACCTTCAAACATGGTTCCGTCCCATTGTGCACCTGCTGAGTTTGCGCCAAATGCAAATCCATTTGTCAAATCTGCATAGGTGTCTATAAAAGCTATAAAATTATCATTCTTTGTGAAATTCCAATCTCGTTTTAAAGACTCCACCATGTCCAAGCCCGCTCCCACCTTATAGCAGGTTGCAATAATGTATAAATTATTATCATCGTAAGTCATTCTTACCTGTGTAGGTACTTTTGCTTTACTGGTATCCATTGGTTGTACCATTTTAAAGCTTTCTGCTACCTCTGCTGTATTCCAAACCGACTCAAGCATCATACCGTCAACTTTAATAGCTTGGGTAGTTTTATGAATATGGTATTTAAAGCCAGCGTTTATTTTTTGTGCTGTTCCAATAGTAGTCAAAGAGAGTAAGCAAACTGCAAGGGAGATTGTTTTAAGTTTCAACGTAGGCATTTTTCAAGTTAAGCAATAGCAAAATTGGTATCGAAGCTTAAATTTAAAGTTTTTCAACCTAATAAAATTATTTATACCTTTATAATACACCAACGAAAAATCCAATGGCACAGAACAGAAGGTCTTTTTTAAGCATGGCTGCATTGTCTGCAGGTGCAATGACATTTAGCAATCAAATTTTTGGTAACAATGTAAATAGTACACATTTAGAAGTGGACTTACATAGTGCTATTGCTCGTTTAAACCCTATGACGGACGACGTTGTACCCATCACGGTGGAGGAACGCAAACAACGTATAGTAAAGGCACAGCAGTTAATGGACCAACATAAAATTGACGCTATCTTTTTAGAAGGTACTGTTTCTTGTACTTATTTTACAGGAATGCGTTGGGGGCAAAGTGAAAGAACATTTGGTATTGTGATTCCTGCAAAGGGGTCTATAACTTATATCTGTCCTAAGTTTGAGGAAGACAGAGCTATGGAATTAATTAATCCTGTATTTGGTAATGAAGTGCGTTGCTGGGAAGAGCACGAGAGCCCTTATGCTGTTATTTTTGGTACTATAAAAGACAAAGGAGTTAAGCATAAAAGAATTGGCATGGAAGAAAGAGTTCGTTTTTTCATTGCTGACGGTGTTAAAAAATTAGCGACTGGCTTTGAAGTAGTAGACGCTACTCCTATTACTGCAGGATGTAGAATGTATAAGACTAAGGCAGAAATTGCATTAATGCAAAAAGCAAATGACGTAACTATTGAAGCTTATAAAGCTGCATTTGCAACTATTCGTCCAGGAATGTCACAAACTGAATTGAGTAATAATATTTCAGCTGCATTTAGAAAGCTAGGATATAATGGTGGAGCTTCTGTACAAGTTGGAAAGTATTCTGCTTTGCCACATGGAAGTATTGTTCCTCAAACAATTTTAGAGGGAGATGTAGTGATGATAGACGGTGGTACTAGCTGTGAAGGCTATGCTTCGGATATTACAAGAACAATTGTAGTTGGTAAACCAACACAAAGACAAACTGATGTTTGGAATTTAGAACAGCAAGCACAAAATGCAGCTTTTGATGCAATAAAGATTGGTGCTGCTTGTGAAGTAGTTGATGCAGCTGCAAGAGCAGTAATTGAAAATCACGGCTTTAATAAAGGGTATAAATTACCAGGCTTGCCACACAGAACAGGTCATGGTATTGGAATGGAAGGACATGAGTGGACTAATTTTGTAAAAGGAAATAAAACACCAATTTCGGTAGGCATGTGTTTTAGCGACGAACCTACAATTTCAATACCAGGAGAATTTGGTATCAGACTAGAAGACTGTTTATACATTGGAGAAAACGGTCCACAGTTTTTCTCTAAACTAAGTCCATCTATTGAACAACCTTTTGGTTAATAATTATGAAGTATAAAAATATTGGGGTCTTATTTTTAATGATTAGTAGTGCTATTGCCAATGCGCAATCAAGTCAATCAATTCAAATAAAAAATAATATCCAACAAAATGAGTTTCAAATAATGGAATCATTTAAGGAGTTGTTAGCAATACCTAATATTGCTGCAGACCCTGTTGGCCTTGAGCATAATGCTAATTGGATTGCAAATTATATGCAGTCCAAGGGTATTCAAAAAGTTCAATTACTTAAAGACGATAATACATTAACTCCTGCAGTAGTGTATGGTGAAGTAATGACGCCAGGTGTTACAGAGACAGTAATTTTTTATGCGCATTATGATGGTCAACCTGTAGATAGTACTAAGTGGGCAAAAGGCTTACATCCATTTAAGCCAAGCTTATATACTGATTTAATTAGTAATGGTGGATTGCCAATTAGCTGGCCAAATAAAGGAACTGCTTTTGATTTACAATCTCGTATTTATGGTCGTGGTGCTTCAGACGATAAAGCGGGAGTGATGGCAATAATTAATGCTTATGCAATATTGGCTCAACTTAACATAAAGCCAACTATAAATATCAAGTTTTTCTTTGAAGGAGAGGAAGAGGCAGGCTCACCTCATTTGTCTGCGCTTTTGAAAAAGCATAAATCTTTATTGGAAAGTGATATATGGGTAATATGTGACGGACCGGTGCACCAATCTGGTAAAAAACAAATAGTATATGGTGTACGTGGAGATACCCATTTGGAGATGACCGTATTTGGCCCTAAACGTCCTTTACATTCTGGCCATTATGGAAATTGGGTGTTGAATCCTGCTATGGAATTGGCAAGATTATTAGCTAGTATGAAAAATGAAAAAGGGGAAGTAACCATTGCTGGTTTTTATGACGACGTAACACCATTGACGGTTTCCGAAAAAGAAGCGCTTGCTAATATTCCAAGTGTGGATGCACAATTAAAAAATGAATTAGGAATTCTAGCTACCGAAAGAAATATTCCATTAAATGACGCATTGCAATTTCCTTCTTTAAATGTAAATGGAATTCAGAGTGCGGGCGTAGGCAAGTATTCTGCTAACGTGATTCCTACAAAAGCAATAGCTTCAATTGACCTTAGATTAGTAAAAGGAAATGACTGGAAGCGTCAACAAGAAAAAGTGATTAATCATATTAAATCACAGGGATTTTTTGTAACTGACAAAGAGCCAACCGACGAGCAAAGAAAACAAAACAACAAAATTTGCATGGTGGTAGTAGACAAGAATAGTTATAATGCCCAAAAAACTTCTATGGATAATCTTTTTGCAAAACGTATTACAAAAGCGATGCAATTAGGCCTAGGAGTGAATCCTATACTACTTCCTACAGTGGGAGGTAGCTTGCCTTTATTTGTTTTCGAACAAGAATTAAAAACAGCTCCTATTACCGTTCCTATTGCAAATCACGATAACAATCAACATGCAGAAAACGAAAATTTAAAACTGAAAAATTTCTTCGAAGGCATTCAAATATTTTCTGCTATTATGACATTGCCTAAATAAATAATGAGTAACATAAAATAAAAAGAGCCCGATCATATCGGGCTCTTTTTATTTTTAAAACTAGACAAGTAATTGCGCTACAATTTTAAGGCTTTACTTATTATTAATTTAATTCAATTTTATTTATACAACTGATTAAATAACATCTTGTAAGTACTATGTGTTTGTCCTCTGAAAGTAATTTCTGGACCAAATACGAATAAGTTTCCTTTACCTACTTTCGCTTTGTAAGCCGCTACACCGTCTTGTAAATAAGCTTGACCAAAAGCCCAGCCACTTCTTAAAGTACTTGCAGTAGCATACCAACCCAATGGAGTTACTTGTTTATTAGCAATGGCATCTGCTTGTAATTTAAATACAGGGCTGGCGCTGAAATATACGTCTGCCTTTACTTGCATGCCCCAGTTAGCCGCGTCTTCTGTAGCTACTGTCATTTGCATCACGCTACCTGGGATATAAAACTTCTCACCTGGCAATGCTTTTTCTTTACCTGCTACCATTTCTACTAAAGCACTTTTAACTGGTAACTTTAAATGATAGGCAAGGTTGGCACTAGATCCAATGGTAATAACGGAACCGCCATTTTCTAAGAATGCTTTAATTGCAGGAATACTTTGTTCTGCTGTAATTTTTCCAACCATCTTGTGAAACGCTGTAGGAATCTCGTTTAAATTTGGTTCCTTTTCTTCATAAGGGCTAGGCGCTTCTGCTTGTAAAGCAGGTATAGCACCTTCTACAAATACAATAGCATCGTATTTTGCATTTAAATTTCCCTCATTAATTTCCTTAACATAAATAGGTGTGAAATTAAAATTATGTTTTTCTAAAATCCATCTAACCCAACCAGAAGACATGGATCCACCATATTTATCCCATAATCCAATTCTTAATGCAGTTATTTTTAGAGCGTCTGCCGGTATAGCTGCTATTTCATTTACTATAACCCCGTCTTCACTAATTACTTTTTGAATAAGTGCTGTACTATTTGCATTAATAGGTATTACAAATGCATCTTTATTTTTTAAAACTTCTACACCTGCTTTCAATAAACTATTAACTGCTGTGAATGCATCATTTTCTTTGGTGCTAATAGTATAAGCTTGCTTTGTGTTTGATGCAATTAGTTTTCCATTTGCTTTTTGAATAGTTCCATAAGCAATGGTTTCAAAAGGTCCTGTAAAATCGTCTAAGATTCTATCAAAGTCAATACCCATAGTAAATGCCGGTGTCCAACCTGCCGCGTCATAAGGTCTTACTGGAGGTCCACCTGGATATAAGAAGTCATTAGGATGATCCTGTGGTTCAAACATATCAATTACATGTGGTCTAAATGCTTGATTTGTTTTCACTATATAAGAACCTGCTGGATAATTTTTACCTGCTACTTTAAAGTCTGCTGTTGCGCGTTGCACTTTAATTCCGCTATTAATTAAAATATTAATAAAGTCAATAGCCGTGTTGGTTTGATTACCAGTTACTATAAAACCACGTGGATCTCTTAGCTCTGCATTTTTATAAACCTTATTATATAATGGTAAGGCAATAGAATCTTGTTTTGTATCTTTTTTCTCGGCCTTCATATAATCTGATAATAAATCAGATTTTTTAGGATTCAACGTCCAAGTATCTTTATTGCCGGCATCAATAGATTGTCTACCCATTTTATAAATATTCATCAATACTTCATCTTTATATCTAGATGCATAATTTAATACTGCATAGTTTAAAGAGATAGAATAATCAATTGAATTCTTGAAATACCATTTTTGTGGTTCAATTGGAAAAGGAGTTGCACTATTAGGAATCAATCTTCCTGGTGTAACCGGAATTGTCATAGGTGTTGGATTGCCAATTATTTCCGTCAACAAACCAATAATATTATGATAATAAGCAGTAGTTCTTAATCCACCATTCCACCAAGTTGAATATACCGAACCGCCTTTCATGGTGTACCCTGGTTTGTTTTCTGCATTTAATCTGCTACTCATAGCAGCGCCAAGTGCATCAATGCCCGTTACCAATAAAGGACTATAAACATAATTAAAAGGGTCTCTATACGGAGGTCCAGCAACAACGGAGCCTGGAGGGCCAGTTTGGTGATGATTATAAAGTACCTGTGGCATCCATTCAATATATTGTTGACGACTCATGTTTCTTGACTCTGACATATTGGTCATGAAGAAATCTCTATTATTATCGTGTCCAATATATTTCTGATAAAGTCTTGGAAGCAAGCTTGTACTTCTTTTCAAAGTATCTGCATTGCGCATATACCAATTAGAAACTAATTCCTGTCCGTCAGGGTTAGCATGTACAAATAATATAATAGTAGACTTTAGAATTCTTTTTGTCTCTTCGTCATTACGCGTAATAATTTGATACATGGACTCAATCCATTGATGAATACCTACTACTTCGGTAGCGTGTAATCCACCGTCAATCCATACTATAGCTTTTCCGTCTTTTGCTAATTGCGCTGCTTCGGCCTCAGTTAGGTCTTCTGCTCTTGCTAATTTTTGTGAAATTTCCTTGTAATGTGCAAGTCTTTTTAAATTACTTGGATCCGATACAATCATCATATAATGATTACGACCCTCTTCCGTTTTTCCGATACTCACTAATTTTACTTTATCAGACTCGGTAGCAATTTTCTTTAAATAAGCTTCTGTTTGAGTAAAACTGGCTAAATGATAATTATCTCCAATGTTAAAACCAAAATGTGATTTAGGACTTGTGATACTTTGTGCGTTAGTTTGAAACGAACATAATATAACAAAACACACAGCACTAATTAAATGACGCATAGTATTAAATTTATTATGCTTAAAGTTAACGAGCATCTTGTATTTAAAAAACTCTATTTGACAAGTGGTGTATATATTTTAAATTAATTCACGCTTTCAATGCTTACAACGGCAGCGGGCGTGGCCGGCCTGGAGGGCGTTGATTGAATTGGAGAATAAGTTAAGGCGGTATTTACATTTTTTATACTGAAATATATTTCAAAATAATCCAAGTCACCTAAGTCTATATAGTAAGTACCGCTTATATGATTCTTTATAGCTCCTCCCTGAATTGTGTAATTATTATTAGTGTATAAATAAGCTGCACTATTGCGTCTTATCCAAACGCTTATTTCATCATTACCAGCATCTGCTTTTATAAATTGTAAATTATATGTCAACCTATATACTCCAGCATGCGTCACGGTGATCCTGGTGGGTAAAAGCGCGCTGTTATTTGTAATGTTAGTATTATTGGACACCAATGAAAAGTTCCAATTAATGGGTATAGCGGTATTGATAGGACCAGATTGCCTTGTTGTATCATAAAAACTGCCATAGGCAGATTTAACTGGAGCAAAGCCAAGCAAATTTATAATTGCTTCACCATTTAAATCATCTATCCCCTTTTTTTGGTTAATTCGATTGCTAAGCGACAAAGTATCCGCCTTATTTAATTTTGTGTTAATGCGATTGCTTATGGAGAGGGTGTCTGCTTTACTTAACTTTTCTCCAATTAAAGTAAACGTTGCTTTAGTAATAGGCTTGAGGCTGTCAGGTGTATTGTTTACTTTGTCTATAACTAAAATGTTTTTTAAATCTTTTATATTATTAACTCCAGTACCACCTTGAGTAATATTAATTAATCCATTTATATGACTTGCAAGTACATTGTCTGCGTAAAAAGCATAAGGCACACTAGATAATTTATAAGTACCCATTGGTACAAAATCTAAATCATTATTTATATCTATTTCTATTTTTAAAAAGTAGGGTTGTTCACTCCAGTTGATGGTGCTAAATGCTTTGCTACTAATTACCTTATTTTCTTCTTGCAAACCAATCTCAATAAAAAACAATCCTAATACATTAGTTGTAATTGATTTTATTTCTTGATATTCAATGGCATCTTGGCTAGAATCTTTTAAAATACTAAGTCTTACATTAAGTTTTTTGTCGGCAATAATAAGTCCCACAGCGCTTCTAGCGACTCCCTGAAAATGTATACTCTTATTACTATTCTGTGTTTGTGCCCGGCCTAGTAATACTAGTAATATATAAATTAAAAGGAGGTTAATTTTTTTCATTTTCATTTTATTTTTAAATAGTTAATTTTTAATGCCTACCTAAATTGCCTTATTCGTAAATCATATATTAGTCTTGAAAATTTTATAAGTTTTTAATTTTGCATACTTCCCGTCTATTAAAAATTTAATTTGAATTAAGTACATGCCTTCTTTTTTTTCAGACATATCAAATATTTTATTAAAATTTAATCCCGAATAGGGGCCTTGTAATTGACTCGCAATATTTCCTTGTAGATTTAATATATTTATTTGTTCAAGCGTAATTCCAAGCTGTTGTAGCTTAATTGAAAATTGGTCCCTTGTGGGATTGGGGCCTATTGATATTTTCAATAAAAAACTATCTAATGTTTTGTAGGTGTTTATATCGGCGTTCTTATTTTGTAAAAAACCAGTGCTTATAATAGGAAAGCCATCCTTCAACAATGTAGGGGTTGTTACTTGTTCCCCTAAACTCCAATCAATCAAGATAATATCCTGCTTATAAGTACTGCCCATAACATTGCTGCTGTGTGGGTCTAATGCCTGTGCTATATTGTTATAAGCCAAGGCATTCAGCAGTATGCATAATAATAAAGACTTTCTATTTTGAATATTGAAGGATAAGTAGGGAGGCATGGTCGTAATGTCTTTAAAAACTGAAAGCCATTTTAGCGTATTTGTACCTTGCTTGATAGTCACTTTATATAAATCCTAAAATTTATTTCCATTTTATTCGTAACTTATGACCTAAATACTTTTAATATGAAATATGTTTCGAATGCCTTAAAAGGCTTTTTAATTCCTATTCTAATGTTGTCATTTTGCATGGAAGCATCTGCGCAAAAAAAATATTCGGAAAAAGATATTGCGAATATGAAACAGCAGTTAATGACCGCAGTAGCCGGTCATGCCAAAGACGTGCAAGTTATGGTAGACCAAATTTTTAGTTATTCGGAATTAGGATTCCAAGAAAAAGAAACCTTTGCATATTTAACAAATACCTTAAGCAAAAATGGATTTACAGTTGAAAAAGGTATTTCCAATGTACCCACTGCTTGGATGGCTAAATGGGGTTCAGGGTCTCCTGTGATTGCATTAGGAAGTGATATAGATTGTATCCCTAAAGCTTCTCAAAAGCCAGGGGTTGCCTATAAAGATCCAATCGTAGAAGGTGCTCCAGGTCATGGTGAAGGTCATAACTCTGGTCAAGCTGTAATTATTTACGCTGCAATTGCGATGAAAGAAATGATGGAGAAGGAGCATATTCCAGGTACCATTGTAATTTGGCCAGGCGTAGCAGAAGAATTAGTAGGAACAAAGGCTTGGTATATTAGAGACGGATATTTCAAAAATGTAGATGCTTGTATTTTCACACATGTAAGTGGTGACTTTACTTCTAGCTATGGAGATAATGGTGGAAATGGTTTAGTAAGCGTTCGTTTTGACTTTACTGGAGACGCTGCACATGCTGCTGGTGCACCTTGGAGAGCTAAGAGTGCATTAGATGCAGTTGAATTAATGGATGTGGGCTGGAACTTTAAAAGAGAGCATTTAAAGCCAACAAATCGTTCACACTATGTTATTACAGACGGGGGAGATCAGCCTAACGTAGTGCCTTCTAAAGCGAGTGTATGGTATTATTTTAGAGAGCGTACTTATGAAGATATTAAAGCAAATTATGAAGCTGGTATTAAAATAGCAGAAGGTGCTGCATTAATGACAGGAACAACGGTAACACATCAAATGTTGGGTACTGCATGGCCGGGTCATTTTAATAAACCATTAGCAGAAGCAATGTATGCGAATATTAAAAAAGTGGGTATGCCTAAATGGGATGACAAGGACAATGCTTTAGCTAAGGGTGTGCAAGAATTAGTGGAAGCTCCTAAAAAAGATCAACAAGGAGTTCCAATTGATGGTTTAAAGAAAGACATTGATACTTTAAAAGGTTCAGTAGCATTTTCTTGGGGTGGTGGTTCGGATGATATCGCAGATATCTCATGGAACCTGCCTACTATTGTTTTAAGATACCCTGCAAATATTCCTGGTACAAAAGGACACCATTGGGCAGACGCCATTGCAATGGCTACTCCAATTGCGCATAAAGGTTCTTTAGCGGGAGCAGAAGCAACTGCAATGACTTTATTAGATTTATTTACGAATCCTAAATTGGTAACAGACGCTAAAGCTTATTTTACCAATGTGCAAACTAAGGACGTTAAGTATATTCCTTTTATTACAGCTAAAGATCCTCCTGCAATTTATTTGAATAAGGAGATTCAGAATACGTATCGCCCATTGTTAGAGAAGTATTATTATGACCCAAGCAAGTATGGTACTTATTTAGAGCAATTAGGAATTACGTATCCTACTTTACCTGCTAAAAAATAAAATTCGACTCCTTCGGAGTGATAAAAAAAATCCCAGCATACGCTGGGATTTTTTTGTTTAGCATGGTTTATTGCAAATAGAAGATTACTACGAGTTTAGATTTTTTTATTTTTTCTTCGCCGCGATTTTTTCTATCGCATATACTAATTTGTCTAAGTCCTGTGTTCTAGTATATACATGTGGTGTAATTCTAACGCAACTTATATTCTCCCATACAATACCCACTGTGTGAATTTTATATTCATTAAACAAAGCGTTGTCCAATTCGCCTGGCGTCATACCGTCGATGCTCACACCACATATAGCACAGCTATACTCGTCCTTTAAGGAAGTGTTTATGCGTACTTTAGGAATATTTTGCACCCTAGTTGCCCAATAGTTTTTTAAATAACGAATACGTTCTTCTTTTCTTTTAGGACCAATTGCATTATGAAAGTTTAAAGCTTCGCCAATACCTTGTTCAATAGGAAAACTACGGGTACCAATAGTTTCGAACTTTCTTATATCCGAACTATTCGGCTTATCATTACATATAAGCGGCCAAACATTTTCAATTTTATCTTTTCTAATCCATAACATACCGCTACCAATTGGAGCGGATAAAAATTTATGTAAAGAAGTTCCAAAATAATCACATCCAAGTTCGGGAATTTTAAAATCCATTAATCCAAAACTATGCGCACCGTCCACAATGGTTTCAATGCCATGTTTTTTTGCTAAGGCACATAGTTTTTTTACTGGCATAATTTGCCCCACCCAATTCACCATATGTGTAATATGAAAAACTTTCGTTTTAGCAGTAATGGCTTTTTCAAAAGCATTTACAATTTCCTCGTCGTTTTCAATTGGATATTGAAAACTTAACTGCGTATACACAATACCTTCTCTTGATGCTCTTTGTTTCCAAGCATTTATCATATTGGGATAGTCTTGATTTGTGCCAATTACTTCATCCCCTGCTTTTAAATTCAAACCAAAAATTACCGTATTTAATGCTTCGGTTGCATTTCGGTTAATAGCAATTTCGTCTGGGTTGGCACCGGCAAGTTGCGCCAGTTTATATCTTAATGGTTCTCTTCCTTGATCTAATATTCTCCACATATAATAGGAAGGGCCTTCGTTTGTCATTTTATTATATCTATCCACTGCATCTTGAACAATTCTTGGACTTGGACTTACTCCACCATTATTTAAATTAATCATAGCAGGACTGGTGGTATAGCCTTGTTGAATTACACTCCAGTAATCCTCATCACTAGCTAAAGTTTTTGCACTTATATCTTTTTTAGATAAGTTCAAATGCTCAAATTCTGCTGCATGAGCTTGATTAAATAAACTAGTTGCCGAAAAAGCACCTGCCATTAATCCAACTTGTTGTAAAAAATTTCTGCGATTTGCCATAGTCTATGTTTTGTATTAGTAAGTTAAAAATAATTTCCTTACCAACACAGAAAAATACATAAACCACTAGCAATCAATAACTGGCTCAAGGTCCAATAGTTCCGCGTCGGTAAAAAGTCTTGAATGAACTATGAATCGATAGCCCAGCGGTATCTCTAGCGAGAAGCTAGATCCGCGACCCTTAGTGATATCAATAGTTAACTGAGTATGCTGCCAATATTCATATTGGTCCCTACTCATAAAAAAATCACATCCTGCAATATTTCCTATTTGAATATCACTGCCTCCTAATTTGAACTCCCCTTTCTCAAAACACATAGGTTGAGAGCCATCACAGCATCCTCCGCTTTGATGAAACATTAAGTCACCATATTTTGCTTTTAATGTTTCAATTAAAGCAGTTGCTTCTGCACTTACTAATACTCTTTTTGTCATGTGGTACTAAGTTAAATAAAAAAAAGGACCTTCAATATGAATTGAAAGTCCTTTTTAAATTAATGAGGACTACTAAAAGAATCCTAATTTATTTTTATCATAAGAAACTAACATATTCTTAGTTTGTCTGTAAGAACTTAACATCATCTTATGGTTTTCTCTTCCAAAACCTGATTTCTTATATCCTCCAAATGGAGCATGTGCAGGATAAGCATGATAACAGTTTACCCAAACACGACCAGCTTGAATAGCTCTTGGAACCTGATACAATTCATGCGCGTCTCTTGTCCAAACACCAGCGCCTAAGCCATA
>Ga0075464_10000467_pt1 | contig 17800 bp, 20 predicted proteins | sample DEB19_08_DNA_5_FD_75068 | JGI IMG/M metagenome (GOLD analysis project Ga0075464, IMG submission 75068) | Aqueous microbial communities from the Delaware River and Bay under freshwater to marine salinity gradient to study organic matter... | ecosystem: Environmental > Aquatic > Marine > Coastal ...
AGACAGAACCCCCCGCGCTGCCTGTAGACCTGTTCCGCGTGCTGCGTCGATCGGCATTATTTATCACCCTTCATATCGTAGCTCACAGGCGGCTTGCGCTGCTCAGCGCGTTGCCGGTTAATCACGGCCAACATATTTGCTGCGTCGGGGTGGTTGGCAATTTCAGACATCGGGATGACTTGAGTGCGCCCGTTGCCCGCGTCGATCTCCACCCCGTTGCCGTAACTTCCCGGCTTGCCTTGAGACGCAAACGTGTCCCAAGCCGACACCCCGTTGGCGAAGTCGGAAGTCTGAATGGGGCGAACATCCTTGACCCGTAGACGCCCTACCCCTGCTTGCTTGCCGAAGAAGGTATTTTTGGAGTAGTTATTTGCCAACTGCCCCATTCCGTACTCAGCCGCCAGCATGGAGTGCGCCTGCTTCGTAGAGCCATAGTCGTGCGCCCCCGCTTCCGCGAGTGATACAGCGCGCCCATCAGGAAGGTTTACCACCTCGTTCGCATCAGAAATATAGCGATCAAGCTCAGCAGCTTGCCCCGCGTCGTTCACCCTCGCCCCTGTAGGTTTACCGTCTTTAAATTCGGGCACCTGTGCGTGGATATTATTCTTTGTCATTTTTTCCAGCATTTCAGCCCCGTCTTTGCGCGCCGCTAAACCGAATTGCGCCTGGGCGATACCGCGTTGCATTTGATGGCCTTGCAAAGCGAAATCTTGACCACGCACGTTGAGCGCCGCCTTCAGACCCATACGGGCGGCAGACATGCCGTTTAGATCGTTCCTGTCTTCTGCGGACTTGTAGTCAGCAATGGCTTTTTGATACGCCTCCTGCGGAGCCTTGTTGCCCTCCTTGTCGTAGCCCAGGCTCTCAGCCAGAGGGCTGTTGTAACCCACCACGGAGATGTTCTTGCCGCCGAACTGTTGACCGTCAAGCACACGGGCGTTCGGAGGCACAGCACCGGGGCCTTGATTGCTGTACGTCGTATTTCCCTGCGCGTCACGAAGCGCTACGGTATTCGGAGCAGAGGGCTGAGCTACGGCGGAGGCTTGGTCAGGGGTTGTTTGGCTGGTCTGGGTCGGCGAAGGGTTCTGTGCTTGTTGTGTATTGGCACGTACACCTTCTTTCCAGTTGTAGTTGTCAATACGGGAGTCGCCCGTCGTGGCTCCGAACCCCATGCGTGAACCCACCTCTTGAGCGCCGAGCTTCAAGTTGTTAAGCAACCCTCCCCCGCCCACGATGTCTTTTACCCCATCGACCCCCGCCCCTACGAGCCCTTTTCCATACGTCTCGTTTGACATGTTATTGGCAGCGTTCACGGACTCGACCATCGCAGGGACGAAGAGTCCTGTTTTCGCAAACCCTCCGATCTTGCCCCGAACCCCGCCCCCTGTAGGTGCAGTCGGCGCAACAGGCTCAGGAGCTAGTTGAGGCCCGCCCCGCCACCAGTTCTTCGCTGACTGAACCCCGCGCGAAATAGGATTTCCGCCAGGAGCTTCGGCAACAGGTGTAGTAGCTTGGGGTGGTTGAGCAACTGACGGACCTTGACGAAAGTCCCGTGCGGCCTGATCGAAGCTGGCGTTCGAAGCGCGCTGTGTAGCCGCCACGTCAGCGTTGGCCGGTGTGACTTTGAAGCGGGATTGAGGCGCTGCTTGGGGTGTAGGTTGCGGGGCCGCTTGAGGCTGTAGCGCAGGCGCAGGCTCAGCGCCACCCAGATTCAAGTCCACACCCCCCAGAACCTTCTTGTAGGGGTCGATCGGAGCCACGCCACCCGCATACCCAGCCCCTGCGCGCAGCCCGCGGGCAGGAGGTGTGCCTGTCGTCTGATGGATCATCTGAGCCACTGCGTTTGGACCGCCAAGCGCGTGGACCGTCTTGCGGGGCAACACGGCCTCCTGCGGCTCAAGCATCGCGGGCACTTTGTCCCCTGACCCTTGACCTGGAACGATCGAAGCCTCGTGCGCCGCACGAAGCCCTTTCAATGTCGCCTGCGCTTTTTGGCTCTGATGCATTCTGATTCCGATCTATGAGAGTTTGTTAGAGTACGAGTGCGACAAAGCGCCTTAGCGCTTGTTTACAGCAATCTGTGTTGAGGTTGTTTGCACCCTACGTTTACGCAGGTTGATCTTGCGTTGCTCCTGCCAAATAATTGGAGCTACCGCGACGAGGTAAATGACGTACGATTGACCTGTCGAAAGCGACGTGATCCATGTCAACGCAATGATTGAAAAACCTCCGATACTGGAAAGTACGAAGGCGACGGTCCCTACAACAGGGTTCTCGATCAAATCCTCACCCACCTCATCGTGACCGAAGATCACCACAATGAGGAAGAAGACAAACCAGACGGTTGTTGAGATTGGGGTTGGTAGCCTGCCCGCTGCCCACAGGACCGTTGCTGCGATTACGAAACACACGTACGCGATCAAGTAGAGCGAGGTTGCCACACGGGCTGCGACTTCGAACTTTGCCAGCTCGACATCGCTATACACGCGATCTGAGTATCCGTTCACGGGTTTGTCTCCTATTTCTTGAAAAGGGAAAACAAACCCACTACAGCTAAACCCGCTACTGCGCCGATACCTGTAAATGCGATAACCCCGCCTACACCTGTCGCCATTGACCCAAGCACACCTACCGAGGTCACTGCCCCAGTTATGTTGGCTGTCGCCCCGAGGGCCGCGCCCGTAGCTACAACGGTTTTCTTCCTCATGTTTAACCTACCTCGTTTTTGTAGACCAAAGTCATTCTACACCTACGAGTTGGTGATGTCGGCCAGGATCGCAGAGGCAGACTGCAACGCCCCTTGACCTACGGACCCGTACGTGCTAGCGAGCCCTGCGTTCACAGCCCCAATGGCGTGGGCCTTGGCGACCATCGCGTTCGCCATCCCGGTGACGATGTCACCACGGATCTTCGTGTTCGCCTGCACCGTATCCACGTTCGCCTTGGCGATGTTGATTGTCTGGTCAGCCTTCTTGAGATCCGTCTCCATCGCTACCGAGTACAGCTTCACATCCCCGCCGAACTTCTCCAGCACAGCGCGCATCTGCAGGTTCGCCTTGTCCAAGTCCGCCGCGTAGCGCTGGATGTCGGTCTTGTACGCCTCCAGCTTCAGACCCGCCGCTTCGACCTGGGAGCGCACCACCAGCGCCTTCGTCTCCGTCACCGACTTATAGGCGTCAACACGACCGCCATACGCCCGCACTGAAGCGTCGTACGCCTGCACCCGTGCCATCTGCCCACGGATCTGAGACTCGAACATCCCGAACTCAGCCGTCTTCGCGCCGACCTGAGCGGTATACGTCTCGACCTGCGTCTTGAACACGTCGAGCTTAAGAGTCTGGATCTCGGTGGCAATCTTCGCCGCGCCCATCTGCGCTGTATACAGGTTCACCAGCGTCTGCACGCCTTCGAGCTGGGAGCGATAGACCTCGGTGTGCAGGCGCTGGATGTCAGCCGTGATCCGAGCCCCTTCAAGCTGAGCCTTGTACGCTTCCAGGTTCAGCAGCGCGGCACGGATCAAGGTCTCGTAGACCGACGCGGCGACCTTGTAGCGCTCCAGCCGATAGTTCGCCGCCGCCATGCGGGCCTGGAAGGCGGCGATACCCAGCTCGACGACTGCCTTCGCTACGTTCAGCGCCCGTTCAGCGGCGTAGCCAAAGTACGTGATCATCATCTGTTCGTACTGGCGCACCTGCTCGATCGTGAACTTGCGGTTCTCGACGAACATGTCCGCACGCTTGATCGAGATGTCACGCGAAGCGGAGCTGGTCTTCTCACGCGCGGCGTCCGTCGCTACGTTGATCTGCGCGTTCAGTACACCGGGCGGGATCATGAACCCGCGGGCAGCGGCTTGACGTGTCGCCTCCTGGATTGCGACCTCGGCACCCCGCAGCTCACGTTCGCGCATGCGTTCCCACAGCAGGTTCTCGTCCGTCACGTCGATACCATAGATGCCGTTGAGGAGGTCTCCCATCAGCTTTGCCGTGGCCGCATCGAGCAGCGCGGACTCATAGGGCGCTTCGCTGTAGGTAAACACGTCGGACGGCGCGGTGATCTCATCCACCGGCAGCGACTCATCGAACGTCGGGATCGAGAGCGAGGGTGCAGACGGCAGCGCGATGGCGGCAAAGACCGGCACGTCAGGCAGAATCAGCAACGGTGAGTCGGGCAGCGCTACCGCGTCGAACGTCGGCGCAGAGCCCGGAGCATTCGGTAGCAGAGCTGACGGGGCCAGGGGCATCGCCAGCACAGGCTCAACCATCGTGAAGTCGGGCAGCGCGCTCAGTGTCGGGATCGTAATGGGGTCAAGCACAGGCGCGACGGGGGACGCCGCACTGATCGCCGGCAGTGTGACGGACGGGGGCAGATCACGGCTGGGTAGGTCTACCCCGATGAAGCCTGGGAAGGCCATACCCATGTACTCAAGGTCGACGTTCGCCACCCCTGCTACAGCGTTGTCCGCGACGATGTTCATCGCGTCGATCGCCCCTTGGGCAAAACCGATTGCCGTGGCTTGTAGTGCGCTTGCTGCTTGTGCTGCCATGATTAAACCCTCCGCTTAGTGCGAACCATATCGACGATGATGGAGTCGAAATTCAGCTCGGCCCCATCTGTGTTTTCAACCTTGAACTGCCAGTACCTGCCACGTAGACCTTTGCCGATCGGACTCCGGCGCTGGCGCAACGTATCGACGTACACCGTGTCAACCTCGTAGTCCGCCGTCGCGGTCTCGTCCGTCGTCGCCGTGACACCCACGGGGCCACCGAACGATCCGGCGATGAAGAAGTTCTCGCAACGCTTCTGCGCGGTGTCGCCGAAGTCGAGCTGGCCGGTGGTGAAGCCAGCCGGGATCGGCAGCGCGTCGTCCGTCGTCCCCACGTCGAGCTGCTTGATCCCTGCCGCGCAGCTTCCGAAGTACTTGCCACCAATGACCGCATAGCCGTTGAACGGGAAGCCGTCGTAAGTGGTCAGCGCCGCGGTGCGGATCGTCAGGGTGTACGTGGACAGTGCGTCACCCACGTTCGTGAGCATGCCGGTGAAGCTGATCTGTGCCGGGGGCGCATTCGTCTGCAGCGTGCCTGAGACCGTTGATCCGCCTGAGAAGTTGACCCGGATGACCTGGGGCTCGACGTACATCGTCCCCAGTACGCCGATCTTCGCCAGCAGCGCGATGTGCGCAGGCTTGAAGCTCAGGGCGATCTCGCCGACATTGCCCGGTAGACCGACGAAGGACTGCTTCAGGCGTGGGGCACGCACCATCATCGTTCCGACCGGCACCGCGACGGCGGTGAGGTAAGGGTCGAGCGTGGGGAGGATCGTCGCCAACGAACCACTCACCCCCAGCAGCGCGGTGAACGTCGTTACCGGGGCGGGCATCGACATTGTCAGCCCGACATGCCCCCCTTCAAACGCGGCCACGGGGGGTGGTAGGTGGGTGTCCAGACTACCAACCACCCCCTCCGCGCCGGCGAAGTTCATCCCGACGTGTGTGCTCGGCGGGAACTCAGGCACGAAAAGCCCGGCGTTGATCCCGTAGTACAACGCCGTCATGATCCCTGCGATGTCGGGTGTGATCTGTACACCCGTGAAGCTGAGCACAGGCGCTAGCTGCACCGTGGCGTGGATCTCGCCACCAGGAACGTCGAAGTTCAGATCGGGGGCGTTGAAGGAGAGTGAGACGGCACCGCTACCGTCTGCAAACGATTCTGTTAGCGCGGGGAAGGTGGCGTTCATATAGGTCTGCGAGAAGAATGAGGTTAGAGGGGGGAACGACTCGTGCAGCGCACCGCTGCCGTCTTCAAAATGAACTACCGGAGCCAGCACCTTGACCGTGCTCATGTAGTCCTGGCTGAACATCTGCTGCATGACCGAGGTGCTTACCGCGAGCACCCCGCTACCATCTTCGAAACCTGCGAAACCGCCTCCGGGGCGCACGATCGCTATGGCGCGGAATGACTCGGCCAGCGCGCCGCTACCGTCCGCAAAGGACATCAGCATTGACGGCAGCGTGAGGTACATCGCACCGTCGTTGAAGTTCAACACAGGCGGCTTCAGCGTGAAGTTGAGCTGCCCGCTGGCGTCCACCATCGACACAACAGGCGCGCGAAGCGCCTCGACCAACGTACCTCGGTTGTCTGAGAACGACACCCTCGGGGGTGGGAAGTTTTCAGCCACCGCCCCGCTGCCATCCGCAAACGACAACGTGGGTGCAGACACCTTTACAAAAGTGATCTCGCCCGCGGGATACCCTGTGAACGCGAGAGTGGCAGCCGGGAAATGCTCATCCACAACCCCTGAATTTACAACCGCCCCGCCGCCAAGTAGCGCGAGTACGGGCGTACTGGCAACGGGGGCTAGAAAGCTCACGACTAGATCGTAATCAAATCAGAATCGCCAACGGCACCGGGTTCGAAGAACACAACCCGCAGGTACGTCCCGTAATCGAACGTCACGCTGAATTTACCCAACCCGTCATGGTTCATCGCCACGACAGTCGCGGCGACAGAGGGGTATTCAACGTAGTGCGTCATCACCGGAGCGCCGTCGATCAGATCGAACACCGCGATGTACGGGTACGCCTCCCAGGTCATCCCGCAGAGTGCATACGCGTCAGCCCCCACTTCGGCCACCCCTTTTATCGTCACCCCTGCTGTTGATGATATTGTCAACTTAGGAATCGAAAGGTCGTACCATTCACCGTTGCTGCGCAGAAACTTTACAGCGTAGTAGTCGACACCTACTGAGGAGAAACCCCACACAAAACACCCGCCTGTCGAGCTGATTCCTCCACACGCCATCGCCAACGTGGTGGCACTTACCAGAGGGAACAGCGCTGTATGCTCAGCGTCGATCAAAAATGAAAACGGATTGAACGCACTCAACAGCGCAGGCGACGAACGCAACTGGGCACGGTCATGCCCCCATACTCGCCCGCTGCTGACAGCACTTGAGTAGTCTGAAAAACTGCTCACCCCTGGGTAGAGATAGCTGGACGTTTGGATCAACCCTGAGTTCGCCGCAACCCCGAGCTGATGCACGTTGTCGACGTAGATGTTCTGCGTCGGATGAACCGACGCAGAGCGCACAGGCGCGTTTGAAATTCCACCCGAGCTGAGTATAAAACCCACCCCCTCTGAATACAGAGACCCGTCCCCTAAGTAGGCGTGCGGCCCTGCCACAAGGTCGAGCCCTACAGAAGTACTCAACAGCGTACTGTTCAAGTAGACATCACCCGTGCTATCCGCGAAAAACGTATTACCTGTGGTCGAAGACCCGTACATCTTTACTGCGCCGACCTCTATCCACTCGTCTACTGCGACGAACCTGCCCGCCACCGTTGACGGGCGCTCGACACCTGTTGTGAGCACAGCATCCGTGTGATAAACGCCGGGTTTTTGAAACCAAGCTTTTTTTGCCACTGAATTGTTGAGCATGACATTGGCACGATTGACTAATGAATAACTCATGCCTCCGTAGCTATCATCCGCGATGAACAACCCCCCTGCGAACGGAGCAGCATAGTCGCCGTCTTTTGTAGATGCACCCAAAGGATAGTTTTGGGTGTTTTTGTCGATCGCCACGACATACAACGGGCTGGTTTCAGTTACGTTAGGCGCGAAGAACTGCGCAGGGGGTGCTGAGAAACACACCTGCCCTGCCTCGGCGGTAAAGCTGACGATCGAATCGCCCGCAGCGCTCGACACAATTACCGAGATGCGATTTATCTGATCCAACGTGGCGTCGTATTGACCCACGCCGCCTTCGAAATTTACCCCGCTCTCAACCGCGTAATAGCAGTAGTCGTTGTGGGCAAGTCCGCTTGAAAACGGCTTGAACCCACCCAGCGACGCCCCGCTGAGTTGGATTGCTCCGTAACCTGTTACTGAGCAATCCTCCTTTACGCGATTGAGAACGCGGCGCACGCCTTAGACCTTCGGCAGCGTGATCGAGCCTGCCGGCAGAACGAACGGGGCACCCGCGGTCAACGTCAGGGAGCCAACGTTCATCTGCGCACCGCCTGTGTTGCTGATCGCGCCATCAAAGCGAGCGGCAGTGGTGGACGCACCCACGCCTGAGTCCGACGCTTCACGGCAGCGGAACCAGCCTGCAGTGCCGCTGGTAACGGATGCACCGCTATTGCTCCAGACTTCAGAGGCCAGCTTGTTCAGCACACCGGCTGACGCCGTGGTATCCCAATGCAGACCCGTGGTAGATCCGTCCGAGTAGATCGTGCACAGCTTGGTGCCTGTAGCGGCTGAGTCGGCATCAGCGGGCTGGGTGCCGCTATAAATGTCGATGAAGCAAGCGGCCATGATGGTTTTGAAGCAGTTGGTGTCCAACATCTTCGTGACAAGGCCGGTGGAGAAACGTGCAGTCATGGATAACTCCTAGAAAAGAGAAACAACAAATTGAGGGGTGGCATCCTTGACTTTCATCAGACTTGCCCCGGCTTGAAAACTCTGTGGAAACAGGAAGCGGGTAGCGGTCAGATTTTTGTACTGACCTCCATCCCACCCCATGCACATCCCCGCGGGTGACATCCACATCCACACATCGCCCTGCGGACCTTCGCCCGCGTACTGCTGCGGGATGCGAAACTCGGTGCCGTACACCACGCCGCGTGAAACCACGACGCGAGGCACGAATGTTTCCGGGCCGTCGCCGGCCAGGAACAAGGTCTCTGACTCAGTCCCAATAAAGACCCCGTCAGAGACCGGGGCGAAGAGAGACACCGGGCTGTCGAAGCCCAGATACCCGCTAACGCGATCGAACAGGTCGTACTCGAACGGGCGACTGTGGTAGAGGAAGTTGCCCTCAGCCACGTACGCGCAACCTTTGTAGTACCCCACCAGCCGCCCTTTTGGGGGCGGGCCGCAGTAGCGTGTGCGCGGGGTGACACTGGGTGAAGGCAGCGTGGTGTAGCGGCCCGTCTCCCCGGAACGCAGTGCGCCCCGCAGGTAGGTCTCTTCACCGTTGACTTCACTTATGTACACATTCAATCCCCGCACACCCGCAGGCAGCGTTAGAGGCTGTAAGACGATGCCAGAGTTCTGGGCAATAGAAATCGAGCCCATGTTCGACGCCCCGGACTCTGACCCATTATCCCTGACATACGTCGTCGTGTACAGATAGGTGCCTGCGGCCAGATCGCCGAACGTCGAGGTGGCCGCAGGCGTCGGCGGCACGGTCATTCCCCACGGGCTATTTACGGCTTTGTCAAGTACACCGTGCTCGGCGGGCGACGACCAGTAAACCTTGCCAGCGATCTCGACATAACGCACCCGCCCTGTCACCGCCACGATGGGGGTGAACCCGAACGAGTCGTCCAGCATGCCCAGCATGCCGTTCAGCACCCCGTAGCCGTAGCTGGCGTCTGCATCCTTCGACCACAGGCTGTGCGCCTTGCCAGAGAGCCCTGAGAGCGTGCCAGCACGGCTAGTTATCCGCCCGGTTTCATCAAGGTCGATGTTGTGGCCTTCGACCAGATCCGCCTTGGTGAAGCGAGTCGGGTCGGTGTCGTTGCGCACGCCAAAGAAGCGTGACAGCTCGGTAGGGTCGCTCACGGATACACCCTTTCATACCAACCGAGGAGCGTGCGCTTCAGGGACGCCTGCTCGCCATACGTCGTCAACAGATCGCTGTACGCGGCTACCACGTCACCACACTTCGCGCTTATAGGTGCGGGGGCTTGAGGCATTGGCAACAGGGTTTCCGGGTCCGGTCGAACCAGCCCGGTTACTGGCACGGACGGCGTCGAGCAGCACCCCGTAAGTATCAGCGCCAAGTACACAATCAGCAGCTTTGTCATTTACCAGAACCTCGGTTAGTTTTTGCTTCCGCTGCGCAGCCGAAACGCGCGCATCGGCCCGTACCTGTGCTTCACGTAAGGCCGCTTCGGATTCAGCTTGAGCGAGTCGACGTGTATCCGTAAGAGCTTGGTTGACACCGGCAAGCTCAGTAACGGCGGCGCGGCCTTCGCAATAGTGGTAGCCGCCATATCCACCAGACACGAGCCCAAGAAGTAAGGCTGCGAGAATAGTGAGCAGCATGCCTGGAGTGGGTATAACCATGTCATTTGTCTTCCTTGGATTTGGTGTCGATGAACTTCTTAGCGAGGTTCGCACCGGCCCAGGTAATCATGTAGCCGGTGAAGTACCACTCGGTGATGTGGTTCTGCTGCACCAGCGTAGCGAAGCCCCACGAGCTGACGATCAGAGCGGTAACTTGCCCCACTTTGAACAAGCTGACGCGGTTCGTCTTCGAGTCCACAATGATGTGGCGCAGATCGAACGCATCAGTCTTGAGTTGCCACGCGGCAAGCAGCACGAGCGTGGATACGGCCAGCGCCAGGAGGATGTACTCGCTGTTCATTTGATGTCGATCCAGACTTCGTCGCGCTGGTCTTCTGCCTCATCGAGCATGCGACGCAGCATCTCGTTCACCTTGGCGCAGTTCGCCACACCCGTGGCCGTACGCACTGCGCCCAGCAGCAGACACCCTTCCGTATCTTGCGGGCCGTTGCCGCCGTGGATACGTACACCGGAGAATCCGGGTACAGCCAGGATCTCAGGCATGTCCTTTTTGAAGTGCGGTGAGTACGACATCACCACCCGGTAGTGTCCACGCGGGATGGCCGTTTCATTCTGGACCTTGACACCCCCGGTCTCAAGATGACGATCCTTATCCTCGCACACGTCCCCCAGCCGTACACCGCTGACATAGAAGACGCCGAGCGTGCGGTCAGCGCGGGCGTCGTCACGGACACATTCGAGCTTCATACTTGACCTTTCAGTAGCGCCGCAACAAGTGCAGGCCAAATAACCTTGATAGCGAACCACCCGCCGAAACCAATGAGTCCGTACTTGACCAACCCCAGTTTCAACTCCCGCCAAAACTCTTTGCGGGCCTCGGACTCTTCGATCCAAGCCTCATGCGCTGCGCGGTGTTTATCCGGGTTCTCGTCCGGGAAACCACGCATCAGAGTCTTGCTAGAGTCTAAGTATAGAGTGATCGACTCCGTTAGAGTAACTATGCGTTTTTCAAGCGGCGCGATGCGTGCCTCGACATGACGAAGGACTACCATCAGCATCTCGGCGGATACCCTGCGATCAAGCTCGACAAACGGAAGCTCGGTCTGAGGGAGTTCGTCTTCTTCAGGCAGTGCGGCGTGGGGCATCGTCTTCTTTCTCAGTAGCGGATGAACTTGCGGGGGACTTCAGTGAGGCAGTAAGTCGCCTCTTCTTCGGAGCGGATATAACTCTGTTCGATGGCCTTGCGCACGACGCTGGACAGCGGCTGGGTGAACACGAACGTCACCTCTCCACCCTGCCCCACGCCAGATTGCAGGATCGCCAGCAGGCTCGTTGCGGTACACGACAAGCTGCCCAGCAACTGCACCTTCGTCGTGAGTTGTGCACCGATAGCCGGTGTGACTGTCAACGCCCCGTACAGGAGGGTCGACGTGGTCAGCGCGGCGGTCGCACTGCTGACTGCACTGATCGAAGCGGCCAGGGCCTTCGGGATCAGGAGGTCTGCAGCCGCAGTGACCTGTGCCGCCGCAGCCGCGCTGAGCTTGACCTGGGTAGTGAGCTGGCCGTTGGCGACTGAGACCGACACCGCGCTCGTGTTGAGGCGGATCACCGTGGTCAGGTTGCCACTGGACACCGTCATGCACGACACGCTTGCGGCCAGGGCCACGGGTGAACCCAGACCCGCGGTCGCTGTAACGACGGACTGAGCCGACGCTGCGAGCTTGATACCTGTGGTCAGTGTGGCAGTAGTCGTCGAACTTGCCACCGGCGCGGCGGCGAAGCCCGAAGCAACACTCAGTGCGGCGGTAGCCGTAGCTACTGCAGCAGGGGTCGCTGCCAGCGTGATGCCGGTGGACAGCGCGGGTATAACGGAAGCCACCGCAGCGCTCGCTGCACTGAGCGGGATGCCCGTGGTCAGCGCCACCGTTGCGGTGGGTGATGCAGAAGGCGACCCAACCAGCAGGATGCCGGTAGACAAAGTCGCAAGAGTTGAAGTTGAAGAGACCGCCACGGAGGCCGCGAGCGGCACCCCTGTGGACAGCGTGACACTGGGTGTAGCGACAGCGGAGACCGCGGACGCCAGCGTGATCGACGTGGTCAGCGCGACGGTCGCCGTCGACACCACCGCGGGTGTGGCCGCGATGCCGGTCGAGGTGGTCGTCAGCGCGACGGTCGCCGTGACGACAGCAGCAGGTGACGCCGCCAGGGTGATACCTGTCGAAAGCGCGACCGTCGCTGTGGACACTGCTACTGGGGTGGCGGCGAAACCACTGCCGATACTCAGTGCAACAGTCGCCGTGGATACCACAACAGGGGCTGCAGCTAGCGGGATACCTGTGGTGACTACTGCCGCGACAGCACTGACGGCTACAGGCGTAGCGGCCAGAGGTATGCCTGTGGACAGCGAGGCAGTTGCTGTGGTGACGACTGAGGGTGTGGCGGCGAAGCCTGACCCTGCCGTAAGTGCGACGGTCGCCGTAGCCACCACAGCGGGTGTAGCGGCGAGGGGTATGCCTGTGGACAGCCCCGATGTGGCGGTCGACACAACAGCCGGTGCCGCGGCCAGCGCGACGCCGGTGGACAACCCAGCCGTCACAGTCGAAGCAGTTGAAACAGCCGCTGCAAGCTGGATCGACGTGGTCAGCGCAGCAGCGGTCGAGGCGACTGAGGCTGGTGTCGCTGAGAAACTCGTGCCTGCCGTGAGTGCGACGGTGGCGGTAACGACGGTGGCAGGTGTCGCTGCCAGCGAGATACCTGTGGTTACTGCCGCCGTGATCGTTGCTACAGAGGCCGGGTTTGCTGACAGCGGTATGCCTGTAGACAACCCAGGCGTGACGGTAACAACACTTGCCGGTGTCGCGGTCAGCTTGATCGCCGTAGTGATCGCCGCGTTGACCGTCGCTACATCTGTCGGCGTAGCTGCCAGCGGAATACCCGTGGACAACGACGCACTGCACGTACTGCCTGCTGAAACCGCTGCTGCGAGCGCAGCCGCACCCCCTGCCGTGGCAGTGGGAACCTCAAGCGCCGCCCACGTTACATGAACGTCGACCGACGAGGAGGCTCCTGTGAGCGCTAGCAGCAGCCCAGGCATCTACTTATTCCCAGTAAGCGTCGAGGGTGATGGTGAACGTAATCACCCCTGCCGTTGTCACAACACCTACATTCTTCGCCACCGCCTGCACGAACTCACCGGGGTTTACCGGAATCGGTGCAGTGAACGGCATGTAAACACCTTGGCCGATGGCACCTGCCGCGGCTGCTGCCGCAAAGCTCTCGAAGCCAAGGGCGATGCGACGCGGGGCTTTGGCCGTTGCAGACTCGGTAGTGGCGAGCGAAACATTGGTGTGACCGAACGCCAACAAGTATTCGTAGACCACCGGCCCGCCCACAAGCGTCGTTGTAACAGCCCCTTGGATCTTGATGCCGCGAATGTAGAGCTGTTTTCCAGGGATCGCTGCGGTGGCCGCGGGGTTTTGATAGGAAGAAACGATGCCGTCCGTACCCACGGCAAGAGTCGGCTGCGTGGAAAACTGACCACCCAACCCGCTACCCAACGCGGCTGTGGTGTTGGTCATTGCAACACCCGCACCCGCTGCCAACGAATTCGTCAACAGTGCGGTTGACCCCCTCGTTTGGCCCGACTGGCCTTGTGCGCCGACGCGACCTTGGATAGCCGCAACCGTGGCGTTGTCTTTGCCCAACCCTGCTGCATCTTGCAAACCGACAAAGGTGTATCCAATCTTGACCACCTGGGCGAGCGTGGGAGGGGTTGCGGCGTTATAAGTGCGGCAAGACCAGGGTTGATATGCCGAATAGGTTGGCATACCCAACGTGGTCGGGGCAGCCAGCACGGCCTGACATACACCGTCGATGTAGAAAAGTACGCGGTCATTCTCTCCGACAATTTTGTACTTGTGCATGACGCCTGCGGAAGGGGCGGTAAGAACACCGCTGGTAAGCTCCGTGCCGTTGTTATTGACAACCGCCTTGAGTTGACCCGCTGCGTCGTAGCGGAAGAAAATGCCGTCCGTAGGGGCTGCAACCCCGGTGCTCTGGAAGAAACCCACTTCGACCACGTTATTCGTCTGGGGTGCCTGCGTAAGCATCATGTCCAGCGTGCAGAACGTGGCAAAGTCCGCTTGAAACGGATAGAACGGGTACGTCGTCACACGCGCGACACCGCTTGCTGCCGCGCTCGCCCCTGCGTTCAAATTCAGCGTTCCGCCTGCGCAAGTAACGGTCATCGTCGTGACCGGGGCCGTCATGATCGAGGAGTTCAGCGCGGTGTAGTTGTACACCTCGTTGAGCAGCATGACGGGTTGCCCCACGGCAAGCCGACCTTGCGTTGAAACACGGACATCTTCTTGAATCAGGCCGGACGGGTCCGTTGCCCCAGCGTGTTGCCCGGCCAAGACGACATACCCCGCTTTCGACGCGTCAAGCGGTAGATTGACGAGCAGGTTGTTGCTGGCGTCTACATCAGCGGGGGTGCCACCCAGGCCGACTACTGCGCTTGCGATTGCCATTTATGTATCTCCTTGAAAATCAGTCAGCCCAGACCCAACGGACCTGGAAGGTGCCCTGCATCTTGTCGAGGCAGCGCGCGTAAATCGTGAAACCTGTTGCTGCGGTTGGCGTACCACAGACGAAGGACACGAGCAACGGTAGGTAGCGGTGGTCTGCTGCCGTGTGATCACTCGTCGTGTCGCCCCCCATGACATACGCTTCGACCTTGCTCGTCGCGCTGATCGTGGTTTGCCCTGTGACAGCGACCGACGCTTCGTTGGAACCGGGGAAGGCTCCGAAGTCGATGGTCGCTATACCCTGCCCTGTTGCCATGTCGGTCTCCTATGACGCAGCGAACTGAAGACTCAGCGCGGTGTAGTCAGTAATGTTTCCAGCCTGCGTGCCTGTGAGCGTCTGATCAAACTGCGTCAGAGAGGTGGGGGCCGGGGTGTGCGCCCAGCTAGCAATGACCGTAGCGCCCTGCATGAGGCTTACGGTAAGGTTCCCCGCCACAGCCACGACCCGGTAATGCAGAATGTGGCCCGTCGTAACGCTGGGCGCGGAAACGGCGCTGAGAGCAACCTTGCACGTCGAGGCGGCGGCGGCACTTATATAGTCAGCATCGTTCGGGTTCGGCTCACTGATTGGCGCGAACAGACTGCCTCCAAGCGAGGAGGTCCAGGTGCCTGTGAGAAGATCAGATGACGGGTGCGCCATCTGCGCCGTACTGAGGTCCGCAACAACACCTGTTGTCGATGCAGGGGCCGCTACCAGCTTGATACCCGAGGTGAGCCCCACCGTCGCAGTGGTTGCCGCCGTACTGGTTGCGGCCAACGGAATGCCGGTGGACAGCGCTGCTGTGATGGAGACGGCAGCAGACGGGGTTGATGCCAACAGGATGCTGGTTGTCAGCGCTACTGTCGCTGCGCTTACCGCTGCACTCGTTGCCACCAGAACAACCGCCGCACCCCCTGCGCTCGCCGAAAGAAGGTGCGCACCGGTGGGTCCGACACCGTAAGGGCGGAGACCGTAGCTCATTTAAGCGGGCCAGCCTGCTGACACATCGAGCGCCAGAAGTGCGTCGTAGTCCGTCATACCTGCTGTTTGACCGGCGTACGTGACCGCGGCGACAAAGACAAGCGCGTCAAGATCCCCCACGGCGGCGACAACATCGAACGCCAATTGAATCGTCATCGGCACCCAGACCCCACCCATCGTCTTCCAGGTCACGGGTTGGCCGAACTTTGTCAATACGTCTGTCATCGCGCCGCCTGCTGCAAGCACATCACGACCTTGATCTTTCAGACCGAGATACTGGGTGCGCGAGTCGGCGTCTGTGTGAAAGCGGTACGCACCTACGTTTACACCTTCGAACTTGCGTGAGTCACGCAGCGCTTGGATCTCAAGCCACTTGACGCCGCGCGCATAGGCGAGCGTGTCGTACGCATCAATGACTGCCTGCGCCGCCCCCTCATCACGACAGACCGGCGCATTGTCCACCCACATGACAGTGCACCCGGCAGACTCAAGCGACTCGGTGAGGCCGTAGCAGCCTTCTTTCCCTTTGAAATCGAGCATTTGCAGCCTTTACGAGTACGTCAAAACGGGAGGGGCTGCGTTATTTCGGATCAGCGACCCGTTGTCGATGACCCCTGCGGCGAGGTTCGTTCCTACCGCGAACACCGTACCTGAGTACGTCACGCCAGCCGAGATAGTCAAGCACTTCGCCACACGTTGAGCACTGTCGAACGCGCCGAGCGAAGTCGGTAGCGTGTTCAAACACGCCTGAAGCGTAGGGGCTCCGTCCGACAGGAAACACGCCCAATACCAGCCAGGGGAATAGAGCTTCCCGGTGACTGACCCTGATACATTCCCGGTCGTGTACGCCGCGATACCGTGCACCGCTGAGAGCACAACCCCAGGCAAACCTGACTGGGGGTCCGTCGCTGCGATGCAGACTGCAAGCAGCGTGCCTGCGGCAGCGGCTGTAGTGATGCGAGCACCGAGCGAGGTGATTGGAAAACCGGCCTCCAGGCGGATTGGAACAGCGAATAAGCCGCCCGCCGCAAGCGCCACTGTTGTTAGGTTGACCCCTGCATCAAGAAAGTTCGCAGGGATATTCGGAGTCTCCGAAAGAAACGCACTCGCGGCGAAATCTGTCACCGTCGTTTTTGCAATCGACGTGGCACCCCCTTCGGCAATCGGTGACACCGTGACCAGGACGAAGGTTGTAGCGAAGCTGAGCGCAGTCGGGCTGTTCTGACTGTATGTCGTTCCATCCCAAGTCGTGCGTGGGTAACGTGTGAGCACGTTGCTACTCAGCGTGCCAAAGCCACTCTCGGACTTCACCACTGTGGCATACGTTGCATCGGCATATTGCACGATACTGTACTCACACGCCTGCCCCGCTACAGGGAGCCCTGTTGAAGGCAGCGCAAGACCGAGCGCCGTCGTGATTGTCAAATCACCCGCACCCCCAGTAACCGACGCACCGCCCAGAAAGTTATTACGCATTGGGTACACCCACGCGATACGACTGAGGAAGCTGCGAGCGGTTGACTTCAGAGATGTAGCTGTCGCGGCAATGGGTCTTATCACGGAACACCCAGTCGATAAAGCGCACCAAGCGCCAGCGTTGTTCGCGGTAGGCGCGAGCTGAGATCGTCTCGTCAGGCTTGCCACGCAAGAACCACGCATTCGCCGCTTGGTCGAGCGCGACTAGGCCGTTGAACAGATAAGGACTCACATCACCTCCCGTACGTATACGCAAACGTGGCGTGGGCGAAGGTGTATGCAAACCACGCCACCCCGCCCGCGATGATCACCACGAGCCCCACGATGAAGGCGGCGTGTTGAATTGCTTCTTTTCTGGCGATCTTGGCTTGTTCACGTTCGGCGCGCTCACGCTCGCGTTTACGGTAAGCGCGAGCATCATCTGACGGAGGAATACACCCGAAGCTGTACCCCTCTGTCAGACTCTCAATTTCTACATTGAACTTAGACAAGATCGCGTTAGAGTCTTAGTTATCGACCTGCAAGGAGAAAGCCGCAGCGGCGAAGCTCGGAGCAGCGTCACCGTTGTTGACTGTCTTCGAGGTCGTCAGCGCCCCCCAGTACAGCAAGTTACCCGCAGACGTTGCGTCATAAACGCCGAAATGGGTGATGACCCCCCAGTTCGCGGTAGGAGCCGGGAAGGTGATCGGGATGTTGTTCGAGGTGGTGCCACTCGTACCCGTGGATGCGGTGGTGGACGCGGCGGC
>Ga0075464_10000469_pt1 | contig 17778 bp, 16 predicted proteins | sample DEB19_08_DNA_5_FD_75068 | JGI IMG/M metagenome (GOLD analysis project Ga0075464, IMG submission 75068) | Aqueous microbial communities from the Delaware River and Bay under freshwater to marine salinity gradient to study organic matter... | ecosystem: Environmental > Aquatic > Marine > Coastal ...
CCAGCAGTTAGTTTTAAAGCAAAAAGTGAACCAGTGGCCCGCTCAGCACTGCTGGTTCACTTTGAGTGGCAATGAGTGGCCTTTTTGAGCGGTAACAGGTGGCCTTTTTGGCGGTAATACGCACTGGACAAGATAGCTCTTGAAGTCCAGTGCAGGTAACTGTGAAAAAACTACTTGCATGAGCCTTTAGTGTAAGTAGGCCAAAGCAGATCAATAAAACAATTTTTATAATCATTTTGAGTGTTTACTTATGAGTTCACAATATTAGGTTCAGGCAATTTGAATTGCTACCCCATAAACGTGGGAGATAGAAAACCACTACGGATCTATCAAAGCATCTTGAGTATGATTTTTTAATTCAAGCATTAAAAGTGAAATTGCAATGAGGGCGGTAGGTAGGCCGTCGAATGCGTTAGTGTGTTACTGTTGCTTGATCGTTGTGCAAGTAATGATTACTTAGAGAATCTCTATTAATATAAATGGAAACGTGGCCGAGCGGCTGAAGGCACCGGTCTACTAAACCGGCATATTTGTAAAAGTATCGAGGGTTCGAATCCCTCCGTTTCCGCCAAAACTGCCGTTGTAGCTCAGTTGGTAGAGCAACGCACTCGTAACGCGTAGGTCGGAAGTTCGATTCTTCTCAACGGCACCAGATAAGCATTTTGAGTTGAAGGCGGTGAGGCTTAAATCTCAATACCCCACTACTCTTACAAGATCAGGCAAGGTCTTAACTCCCAACTTACGCATTACTCTCGATTTATGCACTTTGATTGTGGCTGGGGTTATATGTAGATATTCTGCTGCTTGCTTGCCATTAAAACCTGCCACCAACAACTTACAAACCTCAAGCTCACGATTTGTTAGGTTAAATTTTGACGGGTTAAATGCTATTTCCGATTGCTGTCGTTCAATTCTTTGGGTGGCCGCTATCAATTCGCTTGCATTAATAGGCTCTATTAAGTAATCAGAGAGACCCTCTCTAAATAGTTGGATCACTTCTTTGAAATTTATAGGCATACCAGAGAATATGACGCTTATCTTTGGCCACTTACTCTTGATTGACTTGAGTAACTCGAGTTGTTTGGAAGCGGTAAGGCTGGGATAAATTAGGACAATTAGGCCAGAGCCTTCAAATGGTAGCTTCTTAAGCGCACTTGTCTTGTGTCGCCTTTGATGTGGTTTTAAAGATTCTTTAAGCGTATCAAACGGTGATTTGGCGTTATTAATGACAATTAAATTTTTCACTTGGGAAATCTTAAAGATGAACCCTCAATAATCAACCCCACAAATGCGGGAGATCGAAAACCACTATTGGTTATTTTATTGGCAAGGCTTAGGATGTCATCCTATGGAAAGATCTGAATGTAAGAAATGTGGCGCGCATATTCTCGCTAAGACTTCCTTTTGCAGTGTGTGTGGTCAATACAAATTCAAGCTTTCTAGGCTTGTGATAAATATGCTCATTACAACCATTTTTGTCGTTTGTTTGGCCTCCTCTTTTATATTGGCGATGCAAATTAAAGGCTGAGTTCGATAAATGCCATCTATTCCGAACGGCTTTGGTATATACAAGACGAAGGATGAATTTGTATATGTTTCTTATGGAGAGTCATCGTTGCCAATTTCAAGGGCTGTCTACGAATTGCGTGGATATAAACCAGCGCATGATCTGCTTCCGACTAAGGAGGAGTATTTGGAATTAAGTCGTTGGAGGGTTGAGAAGTAGGTTTGGCAATTAAGGTTTATCTATGAATTTCTTTCAATGCAGTATCGGAACGTGGTCGGGTTGGTCCAAGGTGCGCGCTGCTAAAGGAGCATCGAGTTAAAATTCTGGTCGGAGGTACAAGTCTTCTCGTTTTGCTAAAGCAGGTCTAGTCCAATCCTAGAGCTTCAGCCTCCAAAGCTGATAGCATGTGTTCGATTCCCATCGCCCGCTCAAGTCGTAATTAATGCCGTTGTAGCTCAGTGGTAGAGCACTCCCTTGGTAAGGGAGAGGTCGGAAGTTCGATTCTTCTCAACGGCACCAACTAGCCCCGCTTAAAAACAGCATCCTTATGGATTGTTAATTTACGCCAACTATCTCCAGCCAATTTATGCCCAATTTGGGAGGGCGGGTGAGTTAAGCTTGAACAATATTCAATACAAAGATCATCGCGACTTTTGTACCCAGTACTGACAAAGAGCTTTACTTTCTGAGCTTTTCCGTGAGCATCAAATAGTATTTTCAGAATGGCATCTTTGGGCTGCTTGGGATGATCGTAAATGAGGGGCTTATTCATTGTTTTATGGGGGGAATTCCTAATAGTCAATACCCGGCGCGGATTGGATGCGGTCTTTTAAATTGTACCGAAAGCATGCTGTGGGAGTTAGGATTACTTCTCATGGGCCTAGAGTCCGAACAAGTCCCCCCGAAATTTGAGGTGTTTTTTTATGAATATCAATGCAATAAGAAAAAATATTTGCTCGAGCGGCTAGAGCGGGTGCTTTTGGCCGTGGCACACCTCTTTTTTAATGGTGGGAGAGGATGAAGGTAGGCAAAAAAGTGATTTCTTCAGGGCTTCAAAATTTATCTAAAATGTTAGGCTGCATTAAGAGATATGGGGATTAAGCGCTCCCAATCCATCGCATTATTGGAGAGTCCATATAAGTGTTTGTTGGGTATAGCCTCAATAGCGCCTCCAATGGAATTGCTCGTTCCCACTGATATACCGCCATACAAAGCATGAAAGCGCAAATCAATAGAGAGCGCGATATAAAAAGGTTTTAAAGCTGTATAGTGCTTGAGAAGTTTAATCATTTTCAATTTTCAACGAGACGGTGCAAGAGTGCAGCGTACCCATTAGTGTTTCTATTGACATCACGTATTTGTGGGATTTGAGTAATTTAAAGTGCCACACACAATAACTAAGGCGTTATAAAGAGGCTTCTTTTAGTTTGGGTGCATCTACCCCCCCCGCCCTCTCAAAAAAGAGGGGAATTTTTAATGACTTTGATCTTACTTTGCTGTTATCAACACGCTAGTGGATATTTTTAGCAAGAGCTCAGGATTGAGCTTGGCCCAAAAGGTAGGTTAGCTATTAGGTGGTAAATTGAGTTCTTTTTCTTGTTCCCCGCAATTCTTAAAGTGGTCCTAATCCTATTGCTCTAGCTTTGAGGTCTCTTGGTTTATTGGGGGTAGGAATACTGCTGCCATAACAATGTCCGGCGACAATTCGGTGGAGGGGGCTTTTAATGCCTCGCTAAAGAAATGAATGTAATGATGCATCTATTGGACATCAAGATTTTAAATTTCAACAATCGGTTTTTCTTGGAGCAGTGTTTAGCCCCCTGTTTTCAAATCAGGAGTAGGCTTTAAAAATAGCCTCATTTTTAGAATGAGCATCTAGTTTGGTATACACCTCTTTGAGGTGATGGCTGACAGTGTGATGAGAGATTCCAAGTTCAGTAGCAATACTCTTGACTGATAAACCCATACTCAGAAGTGATAGGACCTCATTTTCTTTAGGGGTTAGTTTGTTGTTGTTTGCTAAGGAATCTTTAGATAAAAAGCCGGCGTCATTGATTGAGGTAATCCAGCCAATGACATGATTATCGACATTGAAAAGCGGGACTTTTTTAAACACCACTTTTTTTTGGGCTGCCGATTCGTTTGCGATGAGCTGATGTGACTCTGCTTTATCCAAGCCAAACAATTCCTCGTTGGCTTTAGCGTAAATAGCACTCAATTTTTTCGGCCTGATGTCTGAGTCGGTAAGTCCGATCACCTGCTCAATGGGTATGTCTAAAAAAACGCCAAACGGTCGATTGCAATATAGATATTCTCCATTTAAATCTTTAATGAAGACTGGCAAGTCCAAGCCATCCAAGAAATGGCAGTCGACTAAGATTTTTGATTTACTGAACACAATAAATGGCCCCGACTGATGCTTTAGTCATTGTCTCTGAAAATCAGAGGTAGGAGTCAGTTGATCTATCCCATATTTATGGGATGGACGACTCGGTTTTGATAGGTTAGCCATGGGTTGTAGGGTGTATTTGATTCTTGCTACGATGAAAATTTCATATAATTTAAATAGTGGCAATGTTGCGATTGCGCCTTATCAACGATTTTGAATTGCTGACATTTAAATCGCTGTTAAGAAAATGCAAATTTTTGTAAAGATTTTCTAGGGGGCTGCAAAAATGCACCCCCAACCCTTTTGACTGCAGTCTATGAAAAAAAACATAAATCATGCCGAGTTTTCGCTCGCGAAGAGAGCATTGACCCCAATAGTGCCAAAGGTTTTATTGGTTGATGACGATATTGAGTTGACCGAGTTGCTGGGGAGCTATCTTGAACGTGATGGTTTTGGGGTGCATGTTGCTCATAATGCGCAAACTGGCATAGATTGCGCATTAAATGGAGATTTTGATATTGCGGTGCTCGATTTAATGATGCCCGGAGATAAAAGTGGTTTCGATGCTTTAAGAGAAATTAGAAGCGCTAACGCTTTGCCATTAATTATGCTTACAGCTAAAGGGGATGATGTCGATCGTATTATTGGATTGGAGGGTGGTGCTGATGATTACATTGCAAAACCATGCACCTCGCGCGAACTTGTTGCGCGTATTCGTGCAGTACTGCGTCGCACGAATAGCAGTTTTGCACCAGTTATTCCTTCGGACAGCATAGCCCTCAATGGGCTAGCACTATGTCCTCCAGCAAGATCAGCCACTTTCAATGGTCAGGATTTAAAGCTTACGAGTACTGAATTTAGTTTGCTCCTCATTTTGGCTAAAAATGTTGGGATGGTGGTTGATAAAGCAACATTGTCACAAGGTGCATTGGGGCGTCACTCTTCACGCTATGACCGCAGCATTGATGTTCATATTAGTAACATTCGACGTAAGCTAGAGGTCTTAAGTGGGGGCTCTGTGCGGATTGAAACGATTTTTGGTAGTGGCTATCAATTACTTCGAAGGTGATATGAAACCACTTTTTTGGCGCTTCTTTTTTATTATATTGACCTCGCAGGTTTTAACTGTAGCGGTAGTGACCATGCTAAATCGGGTAAGTCCACTGATTGAGCAATGGTTCAATCAGGATCTTGGGGATCGCCCCCCACCTTTGACGGCGCTGGAGTCTGCTTCACAAATCTTACAGAGCCAAGGGGAGCAAGCCTTAAGAAGTTATGTTCCAGAACAGCGCCCTGGGTCTCAAGTTCGGGTTTACGCCGTTAAAGAAGATGGCAAATTGAATAATCCAACACTCTTAGAGAGCTCTCCAAATGAGATGATCGCAATTCAAAGAGTGGACGCAGGAAAAGATGAGAGTTACTTGGTAGTATTTCGCTCATTCAAGCCTCGACCCGCCGAAGAAGTTCCTATTTTAGTCAACGGTCGGGAGGTAATGGTTCCGTTGCCATTGCCCCCCATAATCTTGGGGTTTGTATTTAGCCTCCTTTTTGCATGGTTGCTATCCCGTTATTTTGCTAGTCCGATCGATAAGTTGCGGACAGCTTTTGGGGGTTTGGCAAGTGGAAAATTAAATACCCGATTGGGTGATGCCATGGGCAAGGGCGGCAGTACGCTATCTGAGTTAGGGGTAAGTTTTGATAGCATGGCGGGCCACTTGGAAGCGCTCATGCTGGCGCAAAAAAAGGTATTACATGAGATCTCCCATGAAATGCGTTCTCCGCTTGCGCGTCTTCAGGCTGCTGCGGATTTGGCTAGACAGCAACCTCATAGGCTTAACGACTCTTTAGGCAGAATTGAGCGTGAGGCCTTAGGGCTGAACAATCTACTAGAGGAATTGCTAACACTCTCAAGATTAGACTCTGGAATTTATATTAATCTTGAAGAAACTATTAATTTGAGCTCTATTATTCGCGAAATTTTGGATGAATCTATATTGGAGGCTGAGGCAAAAAATTGTCAATTTATAGTTTCTGAGCAATCGGATTTAACGGTCAAGGGCAATGCTAGGCTTTTACATAGGGCAATCGCCAATGTTGTATCAAATGCCCTTAAATACTCCCCTGTTGATGGCAATATATTGATTCAAAGTGCTTTGCTTGATGAAGGCTCCCTTACTTTGACTATTTCAGATCAAGGAGATGGGGTGGCTGAAGAGGATTTGAGCTCTTTATTTAGCCCATTCTTTCGTTCGGTTTCGGGACACCATTTTCCAGGCTATGGCTTGGGGTTAGCAATTTGTGAAAATATTATCAAAGCCCACGGAGGAAATATTTCCGCAAAAAATGTCGCTACTGGGGGATTGTGTGCCACCATTACTCTTCCAAGGATGTCCCCGGATTGCGGCTGATACATTTGCAATATCCCTTGCAAACATGCCTGCATTGCGGTTGTTCAACTACCGCCTGAGAATGCATTCAAAGCTTAATCAACAGTTCTGTAACTAACAGTGAGTCTAGCTGTCTTGAGACCCTTTGCTACCATCGAAAGATCTTGAGCGATCATTCTTAGCCTGTCATGAGCTAGGTTTAAAGAATAATCACAATCATTTTTCTTCTCTTGCTGCTGTGCATAGAGCGTTCTCGCGAGGTTGTGCAGTTTAATGACAATTTGATCCATATCGTAGGCAATAGACACTTGGTCGATGGTATGTTGATGGTTCATCTTCTGCTGTATTGCCTATATTAAATAAGTATTCTTAATATAGGCCGATCAATTTTCAATGGGTATCCCTTATTTAAGGGGTGCATTTGCTTTGCGTTCAATCAATTTCAATTGCCGCAACACAAAGTTGTTGGTGGCGCACCTAAATTGTGTCGCCCCAATGTCATATGGCCGCACTTTGCTAATCTTTACACATCCTTAATGCCGCCTTACCTCTAGGCAGTTGACAATCGTCCGTAGCCTTACTGCCTAACTGGTCTTAGCGTAGGGTAAAAAACGCAATTTACAAAGGAATTGATAGATGAAGCTCTTTCGCCATTACTTAACTGAAATGAAGATTGTCTTGATGGGGGCATTAGTTATGGGCTCTCAATTCATTTGCGGCAATATTTTTGCTCAGCCATCATCCGAAAACCCGCCCAGAAGGCCGCCACCAGAGGCGCTTGAGGCTTGCAAAAGTCTTGCTAGTGGTCAGGAATGTGGGTTTAAGGCTCCAGACGGAAATATCGCAGGACTTTGCTGGGCTCCCGAAGGTAAGCCTTTGGCTTGCAAGCCTAAAGATGCCCCTGCCCAAGAATCTAAAAAGAATAAATAATGCACTCGATATTAAGAAAAAAATGAAACGTTATCAATTGATTTCAGCTTCAATTCTTGTGTTTGCCTGCACAACTTTTGCTCACGCCCAATCTTCATTTGAGGGATTTTATGGGCAGCTTGGTGTAGGCTTTGAGAATAATGCAATAGGTGGCGCATCGCCGACGATTGTTAATTCAGGGGGCAGCTATAGTGGCTCTAGCACTTCGAGCTCCACCGCCCTATCCCCTGCAGTAGTTGTTGGGGTTGGTTATATCTCAGTCATTAGCTCACAATTTAGTTTGGGGGTGGGCTTGGATTATTCTGGTGTGCCTGTAAAAACATCCACTGTCAACTCTACAGTTAGCGACTTGAGCGCCTCGTATGCTTATGATTACCGTATTGCCAATCGCATTAGTGCTTACATTAGCCCTGGCTACATCATTGATGAAAATAAGCTAGCTTATGCCAAGTTGGGATTTTCTGGAGAGCAAGTATCCTCAAAAATGCAATCAGGAGCTGGAGGGGCGGAGTCTGGGAATCAAAAAGCAGGCGGTTTTGTCGCAGGTCTTGGCTATAAGCAAATTATTTCGGGTGGATTTTATGGTTTTGGAGAGGTAAATTACTACGGATACAAGATGCCTGCTACTGCTATTACATTAGATCCTAGCGGCGGTAAGTTAAATAGCAATACCAATTCATTAAACGCTTACCAATTTTTAGCTGGAGTCGGTTACAAATTTTAGAGATTATCTTTGGGTATTTTGTAGGGCGTGATTTTTTGTCAAACGACCATACCCTTTTTGTTAATACAGTTCAATTTCATCTTGAACCATTGCGTAAATAGGAACATTGATTTGAATTGGCAACATTGCTCCAGGTTAAGTACATTGCTTGCAAGCTGACCTTTGCATCGATGCGTGAACCGCCCTAGATAGAGTAACGCCAATGACTGGGCTGGTGCAAAATTCGAGGCAAGTTACTTTTTGAGCGCCATTGCCACCACAAATTGCCCCAGGCATTAGGTTGCTACCCCCTTTTTTTTAACGCTAGCTAGTGCTGTTAATGTCATCAAGAGCAAAGAGATGCGATGCAATTCCAAGGCAAGAGCCATGATTGGCGGGGTTGCGTATAAAACATAATGCCCAATTTAAGACTACGTTTTGATGCTATATGAAACATCCTTGGCATCTTAAGAATAAAAATCTCACCACGCCAAAGAGATACTAAAAATTCCAAAAGCCCTTAGAAAGGCGACTTAATCATGTTGGTGGGTAAGGCAGGGTTTGAACTCGTGACTAATCTCTTTTCAGTCTTGCAGGCTAAATAGATTGGGCAGGATGATTGGGAAAAATAGAATTATTGATGGGATTTGCTCGCAAGACATCAGACGCTGGGACGGCGGCTTTAATTTAGTGGAACTTAAAGCTGGTGAAATTTTATTGTTTTCAAATCCGAGCTGCGATTATATTTATTTTCCAATGAATTGCATCATATCGCTTAGCTCTGAGAGTGACGATGGGCAGCATGCTGATTTTGCTTTAATTGGGAATGAGGGCGTGGTGGGCGCCTGGCTTTTTAGGGGATACAAGCAACTCCTATCGCGCTAAAGTCGAATATGGTGGTTTGGCCTTCCGTCTTCCAATTGATGTGGCCGCCAAGGAGGTGGGGCAATCCGGGCGTTTTCGCATCTCAATGTTGAACTATCTCCAGGCGTCGATTACCCAGTCTTTGCAAGCGGCCATCTGCGATGCTAAGCACTCCACTCTCGAGCGTTTAAGTCGGTCCCTACTCATGTGGGATGATCGCCTCTTTGGAAATAAAGTTCCGCTTAATCAAGAGCTCATCGCTAGAAGTGTTGATGCTACAGTGGCCCAAGTATCACGGGAGGTTGCTCTATTAGAGAAGCAAGGCTTAGTGCTATCTAGTCAGGGGCAAATCACCATTACCAATCGATTGGATTTGGAAATGGTGGTGTGCGAGTGTTACCAGTTGGTGGTAAATGAATTTGATCATCTATGCCCATTTTTAGGACCGCTTCATTTGGGTGGCAATGCCAATCCAAGCATTTGACATCCTCTCCCTTTGGCAGCAATCTTGCGCTTAGCGCTTAGATTGCTGGCGAAGACCTTTACAGTCTTAGGGCGGAGAGGATGTCAATGCTGTACTTATGAATTATCTTAGTGCTTATTGGCTCAAATAAGGGTTGTACGGGAATTGCTGATACCGTAGAAAAAGCTCAGACTGAAGATCGTGATCAAGCCAATTTGTTAATTTGCCGCTGCATACCAGCGAAGATAGAATCTGCGACATCTGGTGGAAAATCTTTTGGCAATAGTTTGCTTACCGCGTTAATGACTTGAGGAGTGGAGCGGATGACATCTTCAATCAGGTCGCCGGCTGTATCGGCTCCGAGTTGCACTTGTTCGGCTTGGGCGAGCCAATGTCGACGCAGGATTTTTTCAATATGGTAATGATTATTTTTGCTATGGACTGCCATTGCTAACTTTGCATCTTGGGGTGCTATTTGATTTTTTGATCTTCCGATGATGGGGTGGGCAGAAAGCACATCGTAAATCGGGGTTGCTTCGTATTGGTTTTGGGCTAGATGGGCAATACTAAAGTTTTTAGCATGGCCATCAGTAGCTGCCAAAACCCAGAAGATGATTTGAGTTTTATAGAAATGAAGCCGATCTTGCTTTGCCTGATTTGAGCCTAGCAGTATCTCCATGATTTGCGCAGTACTAGGGCCTCCATCAGACTGGTATTTCTGAGTGGGCGGCGTCCCTGTAGCTTGGCAAAAATCTTCTTGAGGCAAACGAATGATCCAGTTTGCATCCGTTGAAAGCTTGCGGTCAAACCTAGTGACCACTAAAGCCTTTTGATCTTCAAATTGCGCCATTTCGCAGTGGGCGATCGGGATGTCGTAGGCTTGCAAGATCTTTGAGCACAGCCACTCATTTTCAACTGAAGTGCGCATATCAGCCTTCATATTTCCAATGATGCCCAGTGGCAATTTGAAGATATGGGTAGTTGGTGTGCTTCCTAGGGGCAGCATCCACTGCTCATCATGAAAGAGTAGTGCTGTTTTTTCTTGAGCACCCGCAATTGAGAGTCTGAGCGGGCGATCGCGACCTGAGTTACCAAGTGCTCTGCTTGAGGTGGCATCTCGAAGTATCTGGGCAATCTCTTTGGGATTAAGCGGTGTACCTAAAATTTGAAATAGCCCTGTTGGATCTTCATCTACAGGAAGCAGCTGGATAGCCCCCGCGCAATCACGACCGATTTTTGCCAGCAGCTCAAACGGGCTGGTGCCGGTAGTTTGGTATTGCTGCGCTAATCGCAAGCGAATGGCATCACTATCTGGCAGTAGATTATCAAAAAAAGCGGTAACTTTGGCATCTCGGTAGGGCTGGTTATCGGGTGTGAACGGCAACGATAGCGATAAAGGGCGAGCACGCTCGCCTTGTACCCATTCATCAAAATACTGCCATACAGGACCTCTTGGGGTCTGTTCCCACAGTCCCACGAGTTCGCCATTCATCCAAATATGGAGCTTTCCATAAGCAGTGCGTTTTGCCATGACTACCAACTTTCCTTTTTGACCTTCTCAAGGGTGGCCCTTGATGTCTTGAGTGGGGCTAATTTTGGGCGTTGCTTGCTTGGCTTTTTTGCCTGCTTAATCGGCTTAATCATTTTAGAATTTGCCTTGCCCCCTAACTGAGGATCGGCGCTGTGTGAAAGGGAGATTTCCACATTCAATAAGCGCAAAATCTTAATCAACCGTTCTGCGCTAGCCAATTGGGGGTTTAATTCAAATGCAGCGTAACTTTGTTGGGTGATACCCAGTTTTTTGGCGACCGCAGTTTGTGACAATCCAGTTGCTTTTCGAAACCCCTGCAAAATCGGCTGCAGTTGAGCAATGGTTTTAATCGGGTAGTCCATGGCACGCTCCTTAGGCGACTAATGCATTAAACAGGTTATAGATTGTATTTTACTATTACAGGCTATAGATTGTAAGGCAAAATAACAGGCTATGGGTTGTATATTTGCTACGAATATTTCGTCATGGAGGCTCCATGTTGATTGGCGGAAAAATGCATAAGAGAGGTTTTATTCATCCGCTTGCCGTATTGAAATCAATTTATTCTCCGCATGAGCTATTCCGAAGTCTAAAGATGCACCTCACTATTAAGACGCATCTTTAATATCAGGGTGCTAATGTCAGCGCGCGCTGACATCGTTTGGATTGTTTTGAAGGTGTCGTGCCTACAGTATTTTTGATTAACCTTCCCCCGATAAGCCACCCTCAATCAGTTCATATTAAATTACTAACTATTGGAGAGCTACATGAAGATCCCAAAGCAGCCTAATGAGGCCATCTATGGCAATCGCTTTGTTACCTATGAACTCATGAAGGCTACTTGCTTTGACTATATTGAAGTAAGGTACAGCCGTAGGCGCCTCCACTCCAGTCTTGATTATCAATCCCCTAAGCAATATTTACAAAACTGGCTCGCAAGAAGAAAGCAGATGCTGGTAGCATGATGACTCACGCTGATTGCAGGTGAAAAGCGAGGAGAAGGCCAGTACTGCATGCCAAGTGTCGTTGGCAATTCAAGTCGAGACTCCCTAATTAAAATAAAAGTTTTCATGGGGGCCTACCGCCTCCAATGTTATTAATTCAACTATGTCATTTACAGAGTAACCCATCAAAAAAAGCTGGTTTTGGCTATGGAACTTATAAACATAGAGATCGGCTAAATCGCCTCTTTTCTTTTCGCCAAGCGTTGGGTCCTCAGCTATCTGCAATACTGCCTCATCCACATCAACCACAATATTGTCGTGAAGCTTTTTATAAGAGCGACTAAAGCGCCGTGCTTGTAGAACGCTGAATGCCATTAATTCGCCTGGCTCCTGGGGTTAAATGGCGTTAGATCAGCCCGCGGCTCAGATAGGGAGGCTAAAGAATCAGCTACAAAAGTAACTGGTAGGTCGGGGTTGTCTAAAGCGGCTCTACCAACCATCGCCCAAAATTCAATTTGCCCGGCAATAGTTCTGCGCTCAATTTGAGCTTCCGTCGTAGCTTGCTCATACAGTAAATCGTCAATTCTTACAGGCATTCCCATGATATTTCTCCCTTTTGTAATATTTTACTACATTTGTAGTAAATAGGCTTTAGTTCACCGAATCTCAAATTCAATTGCCGACGACACCAAGATTGGCCAACTGGTACTGGCGAATGATTTTTTGGCAAAGCGGCGCTCACCAGAGTGGGAAGTGCAAACAAATCATTACCGACAATCATCTGCTGCCCATTAGCGCTCAGACCGGACTATTTAATATCAGTCGTGGCGCGGTATTACTTGCCAGGGTCAACCCCCCCCAAGATCCAGGGATCTGGCGATTAGGTGCCAGCTTGATGAAAACCCGCTCCCAGCACAATAGAGTGCTAATTAAAACGCTGGGGTTTAAAACCCCATCAGCAGTCTTTGCATTAGCCTTGCACTAATTGTTTAAATAGGCCACTTAAGTTTTAAGGCATTGTGAGTTCAACCTAGTGTGAGTCAAGCACAAAGCTGACCTAGGTGATGATTAAAAGCGGATACAAGTAAATGACAAAAGAATCAATCCCTAAAAGGGTAATGTCATGAGGTGACACTTTGGCGCAGATTATTAACGCCCATTTGATTTTGTAATTCAATGGTAGTAATGCAGATTACCTGCGTTTTACTCACACACTTTTTATTTTGACCAATCTCTTTTTGCATTCATCATAGAATTTCATAATGGGGGCAATTCATTGGGGTAATCGATCGATGTAATTCATTAGGGTATCTATTTTTGTCTGAGATACTCAGATAGGTATATTCCTGTTTTTAGGATTTGTTGATAAATACTCAGTAGGGTGGTTCATTATTTTTGAGTAAGACGCTTTCTGTTTTGTTAGAGCTATATTTATTCAGAACAACCATAGATTATCCGCAGTCTTAATATCGCCGATCGATTGCATGGGTCTGAATTCAATCGAGTATTGCCAAACGAGGTAACCCCATTTTCTTTATCCCCCAGACCCAAGGATGGATTATCTTGAGCCTCGTTTTGACCAACAATCTAGAGGTAAAGTGCCTCTTCCATTTAAAGGAGTGCTTGATCAACGGGTATTTAATGCGTATTTAATAATGATTAGATGATTATCTAAGATCATATTTTGATTAAATCAGGGGATGGATCTTGCTTGGCCAGACCTTTGCGCTATGAGATCCCAAAAACGTCCCAAAAATGCCCAAAGCAGTTTTTCAAAAAAAAGGGGGGGATGTTGGGGCAAAAAATACCCAAAATATTTTGCCAATACCCCATAAATAGGGGATTACCAATGCCTTCTTTGAGCTCTATGCTCGAACACGTGAGCACATTTCCTTTCCTAAAAAAGCGAAAAGTGTATTTTTCTATTGTTTTTTTGCTATTGATAACTGACTCATTATTGTGACTTTAAGCACTTTGCACAACCGTTCTGCACAAGAACTTAGAAGGCCATTACGGTCCCCTAAGTTCTTGCGCGTATCGTGCAAAATTGCGCTTACTTGCGCCACAATTTTAGGTTCTGCTCAATGGGCTTACGGTGCTGATGTAGCGACCAATGCACTGCCAACCAACGGGAATGTCGTTGCTGGTCAGGCTGTTATTACGCAAAGCACTGGCGCAGCGCCAGTGATGAACATTAATCAAACGTCTCAGCGCGCAGTGATCAACTGGGATAGTTTTAATGTTGGTAAAAACGCCACGGTCAATTTCAATACACCTGGCGCTAATTCAGCTACGCTCAATCGCGTCACCGGTGTTACGACTTCGATGATCAATGGTGCTGTTAATTCCAATGGCCAAGTGATCTTTGTCAATGCCAATGGCGTGACCTTTGGCAAGGGCGCACAAGTCAATGCCCCTGGCGTAGTAGCTACCACGATGGATGTGGCCAATAAAACCTTCATGGAAAATAATGGCAGCTTAACTATGAGTGGTGATGGCTCTGGCAAGGGCACAGTAGTTAATCAAGGCCGTATCAATGTGAGTAGTTACGCAGCGCTGCTAGCACCAGAAGTGCGTAATGAAGGCTATATCATTGCCAGCAAAGGCGGCACCGTTGCCATCGGCGCTGGTGAAAAAATTACACTCAATTTTTCCGGGAACCAACTACTGAGTTTGACAGTAGATGTTGGTGTGTATAACGCACTGATCTCAAACTCACGTGTGATTGAAGCGCAAGGCGGTTTAGTCGTGTTATCCGCTAGTGCTGCTCATCAATTATCGGCTTCGGTCATTAAAAACACGGGCCGGATTTCAGCAGCATCAATGGTTTCTAATGGTGGTGTAGTAGAGATTGTGGCTAACACCATTACGCAAGCAGGTACTGTGTCCGCGAATGGTGCAGCAGCGGGCGCTACTGGCGGTCAAGTCAATTTAGTTGCCCATAACATCACGTTGGCCGCGAATTCTAAAACCAGCGCCAGTGGCGCTGCTGGCGGTGGTCAGGTCAACGTCGGTTTGGGTAATACGGCCGTGAGTGGCGGTACCCAAGTCAACGCTACGACCCCCAGCGCCCTGAGTAATGCCCAAGCGCAAAGCCTCGTTGCTAGCCAAGCTAGCTTGGCTGCAACGGCAAAGACCATGGCCCAAACCGTGACGATTGAAGAGGGCGCTACTGTCAATGCCTCAGCAACCACAACGGGTAATGGCGGCATCATTGCGATTTGGTCACAAGTCAAAACCACAGTGGCTGGCACTTTAAAAGCACTAGCAGGTGTCTTAGCTGGTAATGGTGGCTTCATTGAGACTAGCTCAAAAGGCAGTGTCAGTATTGCCAGCACTGCACTGATCAACACGAGCGCTACGAAGGGGCAGTCTGGTACTTGGCTCTTAGATCCCATTGCGCTCACTATTGATAGCGGTGCAGCAGGGGTGATCTCGAGCGCCTTAAATACTAGCAATGTGATTTTGGATGTGACTGGCACATCTTCTGCTTGGGGTAATAGTACTAGTAGCGCTACTGGAGTATTAACACTGATGGCCGGCGCTGATATTTATTCTAGTAATACAGCAACGAGTTTGACATTATTAGCTAATGACGGCACGATTAATATTAATAATAATATTACCGCTGGTGCAGTTTATGCAGTAGCACAAGCGATTAATGTTAATGGTTCAATTAATACGAATGGCGGTAGTAATTCTAATATCTATTTAGCTGGCGCTATTATTAATATATTAGGTTCCATTGGTTCAAATGGTTCTACTAATAGTGGTAGTACTAATTTAAGTTCAAATGCCTCGACTTATTTAACAACACGTCGTGATCAGTTTAATACTGGCAATATGACTGATGCATTAAATGGTGGATTAACGATTGATACCAATACTTACACTTCAGCTGGTGGTGTAATTAATATCATTGCCAGTGGCGATATTACGATTGGTAGTAGTGCGTTGATTAGTGCTAATGGTACGAGTGGTGGCACGATTAGTATTATCTCGACTACCGGAGCAGTGCGTAGTAGTGGCGTGATTGATGCGCTTGGTTTAACTCAGACTGGTGGCACGATTATCGTGGCCGGTCAAACTGCTAGCACATTAACTGGTGCACTCATTTCTGCTGATGGACTATTATCTGGTGGCAGTATTAATATTGGGGTTGCCAATAGTGTGGGTAGTGGCTCTACATTAGCGCCACCAGCATTAAGCACCTTTGTTAATAGCATTATTATTTTAAATAGCAATAGCATTACCAGCAGCACCAGTAACATCAGCACAGTCTCCATTATCTCTAATGCGAGCTCAATCGATAGCGCTACTAGCGTTTTTGCCTCAGGCGCAAGTTCTACCCCCTCTAGCTCTTCTACTGCCAGCACTGGCGGCACGATCACCATCGCTGGCAATGACAGTCTGTTTAGTGCAGGCGCTATTGTGGCTAACGGTGATAGTGGCGGCTTGATCGTACTGTCTTCTCCAGCTGGCACTTATCAAAATACCGGCTTTGTCCAAACCAATGGTGGGGCAGGTTTAGGCGGCACCATTGCGCAGTCTGGCTATCTGAGCACCACATTAAGTGGTGCCAGTATTCAGGCTAATGGAACTTTAGGTGGTGGCAATATCATTACCGGTCGCAATTTTAAAGTCGACCCACTCTCAGGAAGCGCTACCCAAGCAGCACTGTTACCTAATTTAAGCAGTATCGTCGCGCTTCCCACATCCCAATTACTTACCATTGATCAAAATACGACTCTGAGCGCTAGTGCACTCACGAGTGGCAACGGCGGCAACATCCTCAGTTGGGGTGAGGTGGCCACCTATGCAGGTACCTATAAGACCCTAGGCGCTGGTGCTAGTGGTAGCGGTGGTTTGATTGAGACTTCTGCAACTAGCTTAAGTATCAGTGATAGCATCCTCATTAACGCTGGGAAAGCTCAAGATAGCACAGGCAGTACTGGAGAGTGGTTAATTGATCCGTATGATTTAACGATTGCCAATAGTGGTGGGGATATTTCGGCGACGACAATTAATACGGCTTTGGCTAGTACTAGTGTGACCTTAACGACGAGTGCAGGTGGCAATAGTTGCGCTGGGGGTACGGCTAACTGTTCTACAACAGGACTGAGCTCGGCTGATGGTGGTTCTATCTATATCAATGACAACATTCTCACGGATGGCAAGAATATAAACTTTAATGCTTATAACAATATTTACATTAATGAAAACGTTAACTCCGCAAGTGGGATCATAACTTTTAATAGCGGCCAAGGAGTTTCTACGGGGTCAATAAGTGGCGCTGGAAACGTTTATAATAGTAGTATCAATTCTTCCATCATATTTAATGTTGGAGGCGCCAATGCTGCGGGGGTATTTTCAGGGGTCATACAGGGAGCTGCCGCAGTCATTAAGCGGGGCCTAGGAGTCTTAACCTTGTCAGGCGCCAATACTTCGTTCACTGGTAGTGTAATGATCTCCTCCGGCATTCTAAGGGCTGGCTCTAACTCAGCCTTCGGTACTGGTAGCTACTTCTATGTTTCGGATGGGGCAGCTTTAGACCTAAACGGGCAGGATCTTTCCATAAACAGCACAAAAAATGGTTCCATCGCTGGCGATGGGGTTTCTGGCAGTGGTGCGGTATTTAATAGCAGCGCAAATGCGGCCTCACTCAATAGTTCTCTTACTCTTACGGCCAATAGCTCAATCATTGGGGGTTCTGGGAGTATTACTTTATTGGGTGGCAATTCTGTAAGTGCTCAAAGTTTTGTATTAACTTTAGGGGGGGATGTAGGGGGGGTATTGCTTTCAAGTGTCAGCTCTACTAGTACTGCCGGCATGATTAAGAAAGATGCGGGAACTTGGTTTTTAAATGGAGCGACCTACGCAGGTACTATTGCGATTAATGCTGGGATTTTAAAGATTGGAACAGGCTTTTCATTTACCACTACTACTGGCGGTATTGTTGTTGCAGCAGGAGCTGCGCTTGATTTATATGGCGGTACGATATCTGGCGGCACCATCACTCTGAATGGTTCTGGAATTTCCGGAAGCGGTGCAATATATAAC
>Ga0075464_10000470_pt1 | contig 17746 bp, 20 predicted proteins | sample DEB19_08_DNA_5_FD_75068 | JGI IMG/M metagenome (GOLD analysis project Ga0075464, IMG submission 75068) | Aqueous microbial communities from the Delaware River and Bay under freshwater to marine salinity gradient to study organic matter... | ecosystem: Environmental > Aquatic > Marine > Coastal ...
GGCTTCTGTGTGTCGCCGCGAAATGCCCAGACTGCATAAAAATGCGCGGAAAGGGCACAGATGCCTGCCGGACGCCCAGCAAAACCCGTAGAACAGAAGCGAGCGCTGGGTAATCCCGGCAAGCGCGCTCTACCTGGTGGCGGCAACCTCGCCGCCGTCGCTGCCATTGAGATCGACCCCGTCGACCTTGATCCAGTCATCACCCTCGAGGCTGTCTTCTCCGCTGGTCGTGCCTGGTTGGCATCGACAGACACCGTCGCTTGCGCCATGTTGCGTGAGTCGATTGAAGAGCGCTCAGCCTTGCGTGCTCTGGTGATGCAGTCCCAATCAACCGACGCTCGCAAAGCGTTGCGTGATCTCGACAAGCAAATCATCGGCCAGCTCTCGCTGCTTGGCTTTGATCCTGCTGCGCGTTCTCGACTCGGCCTCGCCGAAGTGAAAGCGCAATCAACCCTTGAAAAGTTGCGACAGAACCGTGGCAAAGACAACGCCTAGCTGGCCACCGCGATGGGTGACTCTCAAACCCAACGCACGCACAAAGACTCGTGGCGAAGATGTCTCAAACTTCATCAACGCCTATGGGCGAGTAGTGAAGGAATCAGTCGGCGGTCGTGCCGGCGATCTGATCGTCATGCGACCGTGGCAAGAACGTCTCCTTGACGGCCTGTTCGCCACTGACGCCAGCGGTTCTCTCAAGCATCGCACCGGCCTTATCGGCATGGCACGCAAGAACGGCAAGTCAGCCCTCGGCGCTGGCCTCGCTCTCTACTCGCTCTACACAGGCGACGCAGGCGGCGAGGTTTACAGCTGCGCTTCGACTCGAGACCAGGCACGCATCGTGTTCAACTCTGCCAAGCGCATGGTTGAGCTCGACGCTGAACTGTCAGCCGAATCAAAGATCTACCGAGACGCCATCGAAGTGCCGTCGACAGGATCTGTCTACCGAGTGCTGAGCCGTGAGGCTGGAGCGTCGGAGGGACTTAGCCCGACATTCGTCATTTTCGACGAATTGCACGTTCAGCCCGATGATGAATTGTGGAACGTGATGCAGCTCGGCGCTGCGGCTCGACGAGAGCCAATGCTGCTCGGCATCACCACAGCAGGAAGCCGCACCGACAACCTCGGCCGTGACTCTCTCTGCTACCGCCTCTACCAACACGGCAAGCGCGTTGCCGCCGGCGAAGTCAACGACCCCTCGTTCTTCTTTGCCTGGTGGGAACCGAAGGCTGGAACCGAAGCAGATCACTCCGACCCGAAAGTGTGGGCCGAAGCAAACCCCGGCTACGGCGACCTGTGCAGCATCGAAGACTTCAAGTCAACACTGGTGCGCACACCCGAAGCCGAGTTTAGAACCAAGCGCACCAACGTCTGGGTGGTCGGCAACACAGCCGCACTGCCACACGGTGCCTGGTCAAAACTCGCCGAACCCGATCGAGTCGTCGCACCCGGCACACCCGTTGTGCTGATGGGCGATGGATCATGGAACGGCGACAGCACCGGCATCGTCGCTATCAGCGTCGAAGAAACACCGCACGTCTGGGTGACTGGACTGTGGGAAAAGCCCGCCGACTCTAACGAGTGGCGAGTGCCAGTTGCCGATGTTGAGCAATCGCTTCGTGATTCAGCCCACGCCATGCCAGTAGTCGAGATCGGCATGGACCCCTACCGCTGGCAACGATCAATGCAGGTGCTCGAGGACGAGGGCTTGCCAATGATCGAATACCCGATGGCCTCAGTTGAGCGCATGGTCAAGGCATGGAAGTTGTTCTACGACTCCGTGCTTGACGGTGCCTTCACCCATGATGGCGATCCTCGCTTGGCACGCCATGTTGAGAACATGGTGCTCAAGTACGACACGCGCGGTGCTCGTCCCACCAAAGAGTCGAAAGCCTCGACCCGTCACATCGACCTCGGCATCTGTGCCGTCGCCGGCTTTGAGCGAGCAGTGTGGCATGCAAACGCCGCACCACCTGTCGACGTGACTGCACAGATCTTCTAACCCTCACCCGAAAGGTGGCTGCGATGATCCGTCGCGCTCAACTTGCATCCACCCTTCTTGAACTAATCGGCATGGCAGCGGTGGTCGCAGGGGCCGCTTTCATCTTCTGGCCAGCAGCACTCATCCTCGGAGGCATCTGCCTCTGTGCGATCGGGTACGCAGCTGGTCTTGACTCGGAGGCTTCGTGAGTATCCTGCGTGGCCTTTCGGCCGAACGACGCTCTAGTGGTGGAACAGGCGTGCTGCTTTCACAAGCCGCCATCCCACCTCCTGGCTTCTACTACCCAACAGACTCTGGCGAGACGGTCAACACCGACTCAGCCATGCGTCTCGCTGCGGTGTGGGCGTGTGTGAATCTGCTCACCGACATCACCGCGCCACTTGGCTGGCATGCCTTCCGTCAGATGCCTGACGGCATACAGGTGCAACTTCCCGATCACCCGATTCTCATCAACCCTTCAAACGAACCATCGCTGAGCGCTGCCGATTGGCGCGCACAGATGATGCGTTCACTGTTGCTTCGTGGCAACGCTTACGGCCTCATCAAACAGACTGGCTCGCACGGCGAACCCACGAAGATTCAGATCATTCATCCCGACTACGTCTCAGTCGTGCGCCTCGGCCCCCTCGGTCCATTTGAGTTTCGAGTGCTTGGCGAAAAGCACACACTGTGGCAAGGCGGCGGCGACCTGTGGCACGTCCCTGCCTACACAGTCCCCGGTACGCCAGTCGGCCTCAGCCCAATTGACTACGCCCGCCAGCAGATCGGCCTCGGCCTTGCATCCGAAGCCTTCGGTGCGAAATGGTTCGGCGATGGCGCTATCCCGTCAGCAGTGCTCTCCACCGATCAGCAGCTCACCGGCGAACAAGCCACGGTGATGAAGCAACGCTGGAACGAAGCCATTCACGGCAACCGTTCTGTCGCTGTGCTCGGCGCTGGTCTGGACTTCACACCCATCACGGTCAGCCCTGATGAGTCGCAGTTCATTGAGACTTCACGCCTCAACGCCACTGCCATTGCACGCATCTTCGGCGTACCGCCTGAGATGATCGGCGCAGACGGTGGCACAACCAACACCTACATCAACGTCGAATCAAAGATGGCCCACCTCCTGGTGCTATCTGCTCGACCGTGGATCGTTCGCCTTGAGCATGCATTGTCGGCACTGCTACGCAGCACTGACAACATCCGAGCCAACACCGACGAACTATTGCGCACCGACGCCAAGACGCGCGTCGACATTCAGACTCAGCGCTTGCGCATGGGCGTGCGCTCGGTCAACGAGATCCGTGCCGAAGACAACATGCCACCGCTGCCAAATGATCTTGGCGACGAGTTCTTGTGGCCACCGTTTGCAACAAAGAACAGTCAGAGCGATACCTACGAACCGAAGGTTGCCGACGTACCCGATCTAGTGGAGCCGAACAATGCGGCCTGAATCTCTCCCCGAAGAAGTGCTTGATCGCCTTGACGAAGATCAGCGCAAGAAACTCACCGACGAGCGAACCACCAAGCGTGGCAAGGTCGGCGTCGAGGTTCGAGTCGTTGACTCAGCCCCCACCATCACCGCACCCAACGACACAGAGTTCAATTTGCGCGGCTATGCCACCGTCTACGACGTGGCCTACCCAATCGCCGGTGGACCCGAAGCCGGCGGCTGGATGGAAATCGTCGAGCGTGGCGCAACTGCCAAGTCAATCAAAGACGGTGCCGACGTTCGGCTTCTCTACGATCATGGCGGCATTGCCCTGGCACGCACATCATCGGGCACCATGCGTCTCATCTCCGATGACATGGGCATGATGGTCAACGCTGACCTCGATCCCGAATCGCCCTATGCACAATCGGTGCGCTCAGCGGTTCTGCGTGGCGATGTCGATCAGATGAGTTTCGCCTTCCGAGTAACACGCCAAGCGTGGAACGAGGACTACACCGAACGACGAATCAAAGAGGTGCAGCTGTTTGATGCCTCCCTCGTCACCTATCCAGCAAGCGAGGCCACCGTGGCTCAAATGAACGCCGCCCACCCCGAGGCCGAAGAGCGCGAGCTCGACGCCGCAGCCGAAGCAGCCGAAGACGATCTCGTCTCTCAGATTCGCAGCCTGCTCGCCCAGCTCATCGCTGGCGAAGCAGCCGAACTTGAAGCCGGCTCACCTGCTGCTCAATCTATTCGAGCCCTAGTCAACGTGCTTTGCGCACTTGACTGGTGGGAAGAAGTCGACGAAGCCGAAGATGCTGAAGGCATGTCGGAAGAGATCGACGAGACCGAAGGCATGATGCGTTCGGTCTCGCTTGCAGACGCACAAGCCGAACTGGCTGTCGTCCGCACCAACGCCGCCTAGCGGTATGAAATAAAACCCACGCCGCTAGACGCGCCGTTGACAACGCCGCCAAGTCGCACTTGGCACCTTGTCTCCACCCGCCTCGCACCTGGGCATCCCATCCCATCAACAAAAGGAGACTCCCATGGAGTTCCTCGACAAGCTGCGCGCTCAGTTGCGCAGCCGTCTTGATGAGCGGGCTGCAAAGGCTGATGAGCTTGAAGCTCTTCTCGCCGTGCCTGCTTCCGAAGAACGGTCAGAGCTCAACGAGCTCGAGACCACACAGTTCGCCGAGATCCGTGGAGTCATCACGGGCATCGACGAAGAAACCGTCGAGCTTCGTGCTCGCATCACAGAAATGGAGTCCGTCGTGGCTGAAGATCAAGAAGCGCGTGCAGAAGCCGCGCACCTCGGCGAAGCCGATGCAACCGAAGCTCGTATCTCGGTGAAGTCCAACGAAATGACCTACCGCAAAAACGGCGATCACTCCTACTTCAAGGATCTCGCACTGTCTTCAGCACCAGGTCGTTTCGACTCAGAAGCGCGCGCACGTCTTGTGCGTCACGCTGAAGAGGTTGCGATTGAAACCCGCACCAACATGTCACGCACCGATGGCCAGGGCGGCGAATTCGTTCCTCCGTTGTGGCTCCTCAACCAGTACGTCTCACTCGCTCGTGCCGGTCGCGTCACTGCTGACCTGTCCAGCAAGTACGAGCTCCCCGCTGGTACCGACTCCATCAACCTCCCGAAGATCAGCACCGGCTCAGCCGTCGCTGCTCAACAGGACAACGGTGCAGCAACCAACGTCGACATTGCAACAGCAACGGTGACGGCTCCGGTCAACACTTACGCCGGCCAGCAACTGTTCGCGCTTTCGCTCCTCGAGCAAAGCCCGATCAACTTCGACCAGGTTGTCTTCGCTGACCTCATCGCCTCGCATGCGCAGGCGATTGGTGCAGCGGTTGTCGGTGGCGCTGGAACCTCAGGCGCTCACAAGGGCATACTCACCAACACCAGCACAAACACCATCACCTACACGGCCACAACGCCGACAGGTTCTGGCGTCTATGCAGCTATCGCTCAGGGCATCTCTAACGTCGCGAAGAATCGTTACCTTCCTCCCGACGCTGTTGTGATGAACCCAAGCCGCTGGTACTGGCTTGTCTCGCAGGTTGACACGAACGGTCGCCCGTTTGTGGTTCCGTCTGCTGGTATGCCTTTCAATGCCGCTGGCGTTGCGGACGAAGTTCGCGCCGAAGGAATGGTCGGCACCATCGCTGGTGTCCCCGTTTATCTCGACCCGAACATCGGCTCGACCTACAGCACCGACCAGGACCGCGTCATCGTGGCTCGCTTCTCCGATCTGGCTCTCTTTGAGGGTCCACTTCGTAGCCGCGTTCTCTTCGAGACCGATGCCAACACCTTGCAGGTTCGCTTGCAGGTCTACAGCTACAGCGCATTCACGTCATACCGCCGCAGCACCGCCATCTCGGTGTGCTCGGGCACGGGCTTCGTTGCGCCGTCGGGCTACTGATCTAGCGATCAGTGACTGGTAGTTCGTGGGCTGGCTGACGCCGAGGGTCGCCGGCCAGCCCACACCCTCTCACCCTCAACCCTTTAGGAGTTCCCATGGCAATCAAGGGCACGGTCTGTCTCGCTTGGCTTGATCCAGGCGAAGTGGCCTCTGACTTTGCGATCTCGATCAGCGATCTCTCACGAGCTCGCGCTGACATCCTCGCCGGACGCATCAACGTCCGTTGCGGTGGTGGCATCACTCGAGGACGCAACCGAGTTGTTCATCAATTCCTCGAGGGCAGCACCGATGATTGGTTGCTGTTTGTTGATGCCGACATGAGCTTCACCGTTGATGACTTCAACCTTGTCGCTCATCACGCACACGAACGCAAAGCGCCAATCGTTGGCGGTCTGTGTTTCGGTCAGGACGGCTACTTCGCCGGGCCTTTCCCGACACTGGTACCGACACTGCTGATCTCAAAGCCCGATGGCGGCTATGCCGCCATGCACGACTATCCCGAATCGGCGATGGTCGAAGTCGACGCCACCGGCTGTGCGTTTCTACTCATCCACCGTTCGGTGCTTGAAAAGATCCGCAAAGATGTGGGACTCGGCAAGTGGTCATGGTTCGGCGAATACCCTCAAATGGCCATCGACGCATGGGTGAGCGAGGACGTTGTCTTCTGCGAACTTGCAAAGGCGTCAGGCTTTCCGATCTTCGTGCACACCGGTGCAAAGATTGGCCACGTCAAGGGCAACAACTACACGCTCGACGAGTCGATGTATCAGATGCTGCGCACCGCAACGGCTGGCACTCGTGTTGACTCCTGACGGCGTTCGCTATTTCGCAGCTGCACAGCAGCGAGTTGCTCGCCCGTTTCATCTTCGATGGTTGCTGCCGCGCCTGTGTGGTCAGAATCCTCGCCGATGGACAATCACTACGCGCCTGTCCATCATCGCGTTAGGCGCGCTCTCAGCGGCCTATGCGGGCTCTGTGTGGATGGCATGCGTGGCGTTCCTTCCCGGTATCGCTTTTGCTTGGCGTCGACCTGTTCTTGTCGATGCTCCTGGGATGGCGCTCGCTCTTGGCGCTGCGCTCATGGTCCCGATCTGCTGGCCAGTGGCAGTGCTGCTCGCACTCGTCGCCGGCTGTGTGCGTGAAACCTCACCCATCTGGGCGAGTGTCTATGCGTGGAATCCTTTGCTGCTCATCGGCCTGGTGCCGGTTGCCGTCCGATGGCTTATGCGCCAGGGCGACGACGTGCTCGATGCCGAGAACAAATGGATCTTGCAGCACCCGTTCAAAGCATCACAGAAATACCATGCAAACCTTTGGGCTGATCCACTCACAATGGTCACTCCCTGGGGAGCGATGATCGTCGGCCTTGCTGGTCTTGACGCTCAACTCGCAGCAGCTCTTGCCCTCGGCTACTCCCAGCTGCTCGTCGCTACCGATTCTGTGCGCCTCTATCAGTGGGCAGCACCCGTTCTCGCACTTGCCTGCGTTCACGTCTTGCCGACTTGGGCGCTGCCATTCGTGGCACTCGGCGTTGTGTTCAATTCTTGGAAGGGCTCAGGCGTATGACAGTCACAGTCACCAACGGCTATTGCACTGCCGCCGACCTCGCCACCTACATGACCGTGTCTGCTGCGTCCTACGGCGACGACCTCGCCAGCGCAATCAATACTGCATCGCGCGAGATTGACGGCTGGACGGCTCGACGTTTCTACGCTGACGCTTCAGCAACAGCGCGTCTGTATTGGTCAAAAGACGAACGCATCGCAATCATCGACGATGCCTGGACGATCACATCAGTGAAGGTGTCAGGCAACGACGACGGCACCTACGACAACACCTACACCTCGGGCGTTGACTTCACCCCCGAACCCCTCAACGGCGTCGCTGATGGTCTCAGCGGCTTGCCTGTGTGGCGACTGCGCTGGACAACTCCAGTGCTGCCACTCAACACGAAGTTGCCTCCGATTCAAGTCACTGCCAAATGGGGATGGGCGACAGTTCCTGAGCCCGTCCGACAGGCATGTCTGATTATCGCTGGCGAGATCTTCAAGCTGCGTGAAGCACCATTCGGTGTTGCTGGCTTCGGTGAGATGGGTGCAGTGCGCATTGGCAAGATGAGCCCTCAAGCCGTGCAGCTGCTCCGTCCCTATCGCTCAGGTGATTCGATTATCGGTGCAGCATGAGCACGGTCGCTCAGATCCGCACCGGCCTGGTGACGGCACTGTCAACGATCACCGGACTCAACACCTACTCGGCTGAGCCAGGGCAAGTAACCCCACCGGCAGCGGTCGTCATCACACCAACGATCGAATACCACCGCAGCTTCAACTCGACGACGGCACTCAAGTCCTACGCCTTCCGCATCTATGTGCTCGTCGCTCAAGGTCTGCTCGACGAAGCAGCCCACACGCTCGACACCTTCGCCGATCCCGGCTCATCAACTTCGGTGAGAGCAGCGATCGAAGCAGACCCCACCCTCGGTGGTGTCGCTGAATCGCTCATCGTCGAATCGTTTCGCCCACTCAACTCCGAGGAAGTCGCATCGCTCCAGTATTGGGGCGGCGAGTTCTCGGTGACTGTCTACGCACGCTAGGAGTCATTCGTGCCCATCCTTAGAGACTGCGCCATCTGGTATGGCGGCTACGACCTCACCAGCGCCGCCAACGAGGTCAGCATTGACTCATCGTTCACGACGGTGCCCGTGACGACGTTCGCCGATAGTGGCAACGTCAAGAACATTGCCGGCATTGAAGACGCCACCGTCAGCGTCATGACGTTCCTCGAGCCAGCAATCAGCGAACCAGCCATCACGTCAAACCGTGGTGGCGTTGTTGAACTGTTCACCGCTTGTGCGTTCCCGACTGCTGGCACTGTTACCGCTGGCGATCGCACCTACTCACTGCGCGGTCTGCTCAAGTCCTACAAAGAACCAATGAAGGTTGGCGACGCTGCACGCATCGACGCCAACCTTGAAGCCGCTCAGGCTGAAGGTTTGATGATGGGCATGGTGCTCTCGCCTTCGACGGCAGTCACCGCCACCGGCACTGGCACCTCAGTCACACTCGGCGCTCAGACAGCAACGCAGACCGCTTACTTCGGCATCCATGTGCTTGCCGTATCGGGCAACCGAACAATCACAGCGAAGTTGCAGTCAGCACCGACAAGCGGCTTTGCTTCGCCGACTGATCGAGTCACGCTTAGTGCAATCAGCGCCATCGGCTCTGGTTTCGGCAGCTCAACAACAACGACGACTGACGCCAACTGGCGCATCTCGTACACGATCGGCGGCTCGTCAGGGTCGCTCACTTTCGCCGCTTTCGCCGCGATTCAGTAACAGCACACAACCCTCTCCACATCAACCAATGAACAGCGCCCTGGTGGCGTTTGTTTGCGTACCTATGGAGGGCCGACATGGCCGCTTTTGTAATTACCGCACCGGTCATCTCGGTGAACGGCGTGGATCTTTCAGACCATGTCGACTCCGTTGAAATCAACGACGAGACCGCTGACGTCAAGACCACCAACTTTGGATCGTCTGGCAACGAAACTCGCGTTGGCGGACTCAAGTCCGGTTCAATCACCATCAGCTTTCAACAGGACTATGCCACCAGCAAAGTCGACGCCACGCTCTGGGCAGCTCGAGGCACGGCAATCACTGTCACTGTCAAGGCAACCTCTGCTGCCAACTCGGCAACGAACCCGCTCTACTCGGGCTCGTACCTTGTGACGCAATACAAGCCAGTCTCTGGCAAGGTCGGCGATCTGTCGATGCTCAGCGTCACCTGGCCCCGCTCTGGCGACCTCACCCGCACCACCACCTGATCTGATGGCCGTTTCCGGTCTTGGTGGCTCAGATGTCGCAGCCTTCGTAAAGAAGTGCAAGAACGTGCAGAACACGTTTCCCGACGCAAAAAAACAAGGAGCCAACAAGGCCGGCATGGCTGTCAAGACTGCGTGGCTGGGCATCGCTCAGTCACAAGGTGGCATCAGCCCGAGCAACAAGATCGCGCGCCGCAAGTGGAACGTCGGTTACGACGTGCAAGGTGGAATGAACGCCACAACGCTTGTCTCGTTTCGTGGTCCAGTTCACCTGGTCTTCGGCAACACAAAGCAACACATGATCGGAGCGAAGCGGCTCGCTACTCGCGGCGGCATCAATGCTCGATCAAAGAAACTTGGAGCCAACGCAGCGTTCGGCGGCAGTAACCGTGGAGCGTTCGGCAAGATGCGAGCTGCAACAGTCACCAACAGAGGTGGCGTCACTCGATCTTTCAATGGCAAGCAAGCGTTGACCATCGGCGGCAACCTGCGTGCCTATGCCTTTCACCCTGGCACTGGCGGCAAGACAAGCGTCTGGCCAGCAGCGAAAGCAGCAGCAATCCGCATCGGCCCCGATACCTACGCAGCCGAATACAAACTCGCCCTCGCCAAAGCCGGCTTCGGTGCCGGTAAATCAATCATAGGAGCCCTCTAATGACAGCACCCTCAGGTCAAGACATCGCCCAACACATCGCCGCCGGCGATCTCGACGGCGACCTCGGCACCGTTCTAGAAGCGATTCAGTTGCGTTTCGCTGAAGGTGCCGCTGCAATGAAATGGTCAATTGATTTGGCCGAACTTGATCTGTGCTTGTCAGAAGATGACCTCACTCTTGATGAAGCAATGCTCATTGAACGCATGGCGAATTGCACCTGGGCAGAGATTGACCCTGTGCGCTCTGCTGCTCACAGTCGAGCAATCCTCGCTGCATGTCTTTCACAGCGTCAAGGTCTGACCCCTGACGAAGCAAACGAGAAACTCAAAGCCCTCAAGGTGGTGGATCTTCTCAGCGCGATCAAGCGCACCGAGGTCAACCCGGCCCCTTTAGATACCCCAGCCTGACCGATTACCTGGTCAGCTTTGCCAATCGATACGACTGGCCACCAGATGTAATTCGTCGCCAGCGACTTGGCGATCTTGCACTCTTCCTCTTTCGCAAGGAGTAGTTCCGTGGCATTACTTGAACGCCTTGCGATCCTCATCACCGCTGACGCAGCTGGTGCATTGAGCGAAATGAAAAAAGTTGCCGACTCCGCCGAGAAAGATCTCGGCAAAGCAGGCGCGGCAGGTTCAACACTTTCAGCAAACATGACAAAGGTCGGCGCTGGCATGGTTGCCGCAGGTGCCGGCCTTCTTGCCGTTGGAATCTCTGCCGCTAGCACGACGGTTGATCTGGGCGTCCAGGTAATGAAGCTTCAGCGCTACACCGGCATGACAGCAGAGGAGTCATCCAAGCTTGCGTTTGCCGCTCGGATGACTGGCGTCAACGTTGACGATCTCACTACTGGGCTTGGCAAACTTTCCAAAACGATGGAAACGGGCAATCCTGCCTTTGCAAAACTTGGCGTTGAAGCACGCAACTCAAACGGCTCGTTGAAATCAATGGCACAGTTCTTGCCAGAAATTGCCGACAAGTTCAAGCAAATGCCAGACGGTGCCGAAAAGACGGCTCTTGCGTTGCAACTTCTTGGTCGCAATGGCATGAGCATGGTGCCGCTTTTGAATAAAGGATCAGAAGGCATCAAGGCTTTCTACAAAGAAGCCGAAAAAATGGGTCTTGTGTTGTCACAAGACAATGTTGATGCAATCAAGAAATACCGCGTCTCCCAGCGCGAACTGTCGGCAGCGTTTGATGGATTGAAAGTCGACATTGGCAACACGATCATTCCGTTGCTAACTGATTTCACCAACATCTTCAAAAACATCCCGACACCGGTTCGAGACGCAGCTGGTGAGTTTGTGGTGTTTGGCGGCGGTTTGCTGCTATTTGGCGGCACTGTGCTCATGGTCGCTGGACAAATAAAGAAAATCACCACCGCATTTCAAGAACTCAAAATCGTGCAAGCACTGTCGTCGGAAATGTCATTGCCGATGATTGGTGGGATGGTTGCTGTTGGCATTGCCGCCGCAGTTGCCACTTCAAAACTTATTGGATTGAACAATGCGTCCTACGCTTCGGTGGGATCTGTTCAAGATTTGACCGCAAATCTGCGCGACTTGTCTGCCACCGGTCAGGTGACTGATGAACTCTCAACAAAAATGGAACGTCTTGGTGACGCTTCAAAACACACAAGTTTCTGGTCAAACCTCATCAGCAACACCGATGGATGGAAACAAGCTTTAGGTGTCTACGGGGCTTTGACCGGCCAGTTCTATTTGACCGCCGGCGTTTTGCTTGACAACAAAAACCGCACCGATGATGCAACAGCAGCCATCGGAAAACTCAAAACGTCAATCAGCAATTTGATTGAATCCGATGGTGCACCTGCGGCTTCAGCCGCTTTGGATTATCTCGAAGGTAGGATGATTCGCAACGGAGCATCCGCAGATGAAGCCGCCAAGTTTTATGCGCCATTTCGAGCTCAAGTTGCTGGTTCAATCGCTCCGGTCAAGACACTTGCTCAAGCCGAAGCCGATGCAGCTGTTGCAACCAGTGATCATGTGACCGCCATCAAAGCAGTCGCCGACGCATTGCACGCTGCAATGGACCCATTTTTCGCCGCTGCAAGTGCGGCCACTGCTCAAGCTGAAGCTCAACGAGCGCAAGCCAAAGCAATGGCTGACGTTACAAAAGCGCAAAACGATCTCAATGCTGCGCGCGCCGGTGGCGATCCAAAAGCGGTTGCTGACGCTGAGAGTGCGCTTGCCGATGCTCAATCAAAAGCCGGCTCGACTACGACAGCCCTGGGCAGATCTAGTTTGGATCTTGAAATTGCAATGAAAACTCTCAAAGCGGAAGTTGAGCAACATCCCGAAAAGTTGCAAGCTTCTATCGACAAGATCAACAGTTGGGCAGCTAGCGGCGCAATTACTAAAGAGCAAGCCCAGCAACTTGCTTGGCAATTAGGACTTGTGAAAATTGCTGCCGAGTCAATCCCACCCGATGTTCACACCTATGTGCACGCCGATACTTGGGAAGCCGCTCAAAACATTGAAAACTTGATCAATCGAGTTCAAGAACTCAATCGCCTTGCCCACTCGCCTTCGGCCTACAACTACAGCGGTAAGGCAATGGGCGGTCGAGTTGGTCCTGGTATGGCAATGGGCGGTCGCCCATCTCAGCCGCACCTCGTCGGCGAACTCGGCCCCGAGATCTTCTGGCCAGATAGCGCCGGCACGATCGTCACTGCCCAGAAGACAAAGCAGATGCTTTCCTCAAGTGGCGGCGGCAGCACGGCTGTCTACAACATCAACGTGAACGTCGCAGCAACTGCCGACAAAGCCTCAATCGGGCAGACGATCGTTGAATCGATTGCTGCCTATGAGCGTCGCAGCGGCGACGGCTGGAGAGCGGCATGAGCGTCACGCTCGCCGACGGCGTAGTTCTCACCGTCGAGATCGGCTTTTCAACTAGTGCTGGATCTGGCACCGTTCCACTGAACTCAACGCTGGCCTCAATCACTTGGACTGACGTGAGCTCTGATGTGCGCTCATGTTCAATCAAACGCGGCCGCTCATCAGAGCTTGACTCATTCACCACTGGCAGCTGCCAGATCGTCTTCGCCAACGCCGACCGCAAGTACGACCCCGAGTACGCCTCAGGGACTTACTACGGCAAGCTGACACCAGGGCGACCGATTCGCATCAAAGCCACACCACCAAGCGGCTCTGCCACTGGCATCTTCTTCGGCTTCGTTGATCAATGGAATCAGCAATACACAAACCCGAGCGACGCCACCACAATCGTCACCGCCTCGGACGCGTTCAAAGTGATGAACCTCATCACCCTGCCGTCGTATTGGGAATACTCGGTGCGAGCCGATAGCGCTCTTGCTTGGTATCGCATGGACGAAGTTGCAGGATCAACGTCGCTATTTGACACGATCAGAGGTGCGAACGTTGGCAGTTGGTTCACAACTGCTGGTGCAGCAAGTTCGTCTCTCTCAACTTCAAGCATTGTGCCAACCGACTCAAACCTTGCGACACAGTTTGACGGTGGCAGATACGTCAGCGCCACGGGTTCAAGTCTTTCTAAGTCTTACAGCTCTGGCTCGGCTATGGCTGTTAGTGCATGGATTAAAACTTCAACCACAACTGATGGACGCTACGGCATCTTCTCTTCTGCGTCACAGATTCCTGAAAACAGAACCGCTTTCGGCATGGTCGTTTCAAGCGGCGTTGGAACAATTCAAGCGCAAATTGGCGACAACGTCTTTATTTCCTATTGCTTTATTCTTTCGTCGGCAATTACTGTCAACGACGGCAAACCGCATTTCGTTTATGCACGCCGAACTAATAGTGGCACGGCGACGCGCTTGTGGGTAGATGGCGTCGAGGCCACATCATCGACCTCCACCACAGCGGCGAACGATTCAAACCCCAAAGACGTCGTTGGTGGTCCTTTCACCGGCACGACCAGTGGGACTTATGACTTCACCAGCAACTTCACCGGCACCATTGACGAGATTGTCTTTGACGGTTCCAACCTCACAGATGCACAAATTGCAAATCGTTACGCGATGGGCAAAGGCACCTACCTCACCGGTCAAACTGCGTCTGCACGAATCACGTCACTGCTCACAATGGCTGGTTGGATGAGTGACGGCACCAACCTCACCACCGCAACCTCAACGGTGCAGGGAATCGACTCTCAGGGCAAGACTCTGCTGGCGGCGTTGAAAGAATGCGAAGACGCAGACCAAGGTCGTTTGTTCATTGACGGCTCAGGCAAGGTTGCTTTCATCTCGCACAATGTGTTAGCGACGACTGCCACCTACAACACCTCGCAGCGCACCTTCGGTGACTCAACCAGTGAACTGCCATTCACGAACATCGAGTTCATCTACAACGACCAACTCGTCAAGAACAGGGTCGTCATCGGTAGACAGAACGGGCCCACGTTCACGACTAACGACACCACCTCACAGGGTCAATACTTCATTCGCACCGACTCGCAATCTGGTCTCATCAATAACACCGACCAGGCGATCGTTGACGCTGCCAACGTTCGGCTTGCTCTTTACAAACAGCCAGCAATGCGCATTGGGTCGCTCGGCTTTACTCCTCGAGCGAATACCACGATCTACACCGGACTTATCGGTGACGAGATCGGCACACGCATCACGGTGAAGCGACGACCACAAAGCGTTGGCTCGGTCATCAGCAAAGAGCTGCTCATCGAAGGTGTCTCACATGACATCGGCCCGATGAGCTGGTCGTCGACATACAACCTCTCGCCTGCACCGCTGGCGTTCTTCATTCTTGACTCGTCGACGTTCGGCGTTCTCGGCACAAACCTGCTCGGCTATTAGGAGACTCTTATGGGTTCAGGATTCAAAACTTTCACGGCAGCCTCAGTGCTCACCGCTGCAGATCTGAACAACTACTGCCAGAACCAGTCGGTCATGTATTTCGCGACGACCACCGCTCGTGACGCAGCGATCACTTCGCCGGTTGCAGGCATGGTTGCCTACATCGGCAGCGCCGACTCGTCAGAGGGTCTTTACACTTACAACGGCACCGCTTGGCGACGAGGCCCAGGCTGGAACGCTCCGTGGGGGTATGTTCAATACACGGAAGTAACCAGCAATGTCACAAGCGGAAACAATGTCACGATCCTGACCGGTAACACCATCAGCGTGGTGAACCGTCGCCGTTACCGTATTACCGCGCACGTCCCCGGCTACTTCGCTACTGCTGCACTCAATTGCGCCACCGTTCAAATCACAGTTGGCGGGGCAGCCATCGCTGGTCAGCGTGTGTTCACCTCTCAAGTAACGTCAGCAGAGAATGGTTGCAACGTCGTTGCCATGTATGTAGCAACCGCAACCAATACCGCACTTTCATGCAACATCTACTCCACAGCGGCTGTCGGAACAAATCATCAATACCTTGCAAGTGCCACCAATCCCATGTCTCTGCTGGTCGAAGACATCGGCTCATCGGGCGCACCGGTCTGATGACTACCGTCGACGAGGTTCTCAACATCGAGCGCAGCTTCCTCGGCGAAGGTGGCAACCGTTTCTGGGATTGGTACCCGCTGCCCTATGGGTCTGCCTGGTGCTGTGCGTTCCAGAGCTACTGCCTCACCGCTGCTGGCATTGATACTCACTATGCGTGGGTATCTGGTCTGTTCGATCAGTACCGCAGCGAAGGCCGCAACTCTTACGACATCCGCACCGCTCAGCCTGGCGATCTCATCGCCTTCGAATGGAACTCCACGCCGGGCGGCTACGACCACATCGCAATGGTGGAAAGCGTGGACGCAAACGGCGTCACCGCCATCAACGGCAACGTCAACGGCTCACGAGTCTGTCGACTCTGGCACCCCTTCAACGGTGGCGGCATCGCTGAGATTGCGCGCCCGCCTTACACCGCACCAACTCCAAGTCCTGAGGAGGACAACGTGAAAGATGCTCTCATTCGTGACCCCCGTGACGGTGCTGTCTATCGCATCACCCAGCCAGGCAACCTCGCCGTGCACCTCGACGCTGATGCCTATGCCTCAGCAATGCAGGCTGGCATCCCGATGATTGGCAACGTCGCTCCTGGCGTGCTTGGCAACTTCGGCCTCGTGCCGTCAATCAACGATTCCAAGAAGTAACACCATGCTCGCTCAAGTATCGACGAGCGTCTCTGACGCTCCTGGCTTCGGCGCTGCTGAATGGATTGCGATACTTACCGGCATCTCTCTTGTGCTTGGTTCCATCACTACCTTGTTTGTTGTGGTGTTGAAACCGCGCACCGAGAACCGTGACCAGCACGATCACAATCTTCGCTCAAGCAGCGAACGCTTCGACGAAGTGATGAGCACCGTCAAGGACATTGACCACAAGGTCGAAGACGTTGCCGACAACCTGCAACGCCACGAGGCTGTGCATCATCAACGCAAGCGCCGCTGGTAGTTCTAATCCTCGACAGACGGGCGACTGCATGTCTGAAACAACGCGCACACACTTGGTGATCCCTGACACTCAGGCGAAGCCAGGAGTGCCGACTGTTCACCTTGAGTGGATCGGTGCCTACATCATCGAGCGCAAGCCCGACGTGGTGGTGCATCTTGGCGATCACGCCGACATGCCAAGCCTGAGCAGTTACGACGTAGGCAAGCGATCCTTCGAGGGTCGCCGGTACAACGATGACATCGAAGCAGCCAACGAAGCCTTCGACATTCTGTGCGCACCGCTCGAGCGTTTCAACGATCACCAGCGGCGAGTCAAAGACAAGCTCTACAAGCCCGAGCTGCACCTCACGCTCGGCAACCATGAGGACCGCATCAATCGGGCAACGAATGACGACCCGAAACTGCACGGCCTCATCTCCACCGACGATCTGAACTATGAGTCGCACGGCTGGACTGTTCACGAATACCTACGGCCCGTCTTCATCGATGGTGTCGGCTACTGCCACGTTTATGTCCAGCCGATGAGTGGCCGCCCATTGGGCGGCGCAGCGGCAGGTCGACTCAAGCAGATCGGCCACACGTTCACGATGGGCCACCAACAAACTCTCGACTACGCCATTCGCTTCGTCGCTGGTGGCAGTCAGCATGGCCTCATCGCCGGCGCTTGCTACCTGCATGACGAGGATTACAAAGGCCCGCAGGGCAACGCTCACTGGCGTGGCCTCATCGTCAAGCACCAGGTCGAAGACGGCAGCTACGACCCCATGTTCGTCAGCCTCGACTATCTGTGTCGCCGCTACGAAGGCGTAAGCCTCGCCAAGTTCACACAGACAATTCACTAGCGCCCGCAGGAGGCAACCGTGGAAAGCCAAAGCCCGATGTGGGACTCTGTCACCGCTGAAGCCAACGCCCTGGTGCATGGTCAGCGTGGCGCACTGTATGACCACCCAAGCGTGGACTACTCCCGCACTGCTGAGATCTTTGAAGCGATCACTGGCGTCACGCTCACC
>Ga0075464_10000471_pt1 | contig 17716 bp, 25 predicted proteins | sample DEB19_08_DNA_5_FD_75068 | JGI IMG/M metagenome (GOLD analysis project Ga0075464, IMG submission 75068) | Aqueous microbial communities from the Delaware River and Bay under freshwater to marine salinity gradient to study organic matter... | ecosystem: Environmental > Aquatic > Marine > Coastal ...
AACCAGCTGTTAGCACCACATTCTTCAACATCCATGGAGTAGATGAGATTGCCGTGGATAGCCGTTGTAATCAACGTGTGGAAGTCTTCGGTAGAGAAAGACGTAGAGCCAGTGTTGATGATGGACGGCTTGGTTGGGTCAGCAGTCAACGCTGGGATGTCCAAGCTGATTGCACCGATGTCACGGAGTTGGTCACCACCTGTAACACGTGGCAAGAAGCAGTTAGCCCAAGTTAGGTTCTTACCCAACAACGTAGCGGTATGCAACGCCAACAACATGATTTCCATGGTGACCGCGCCTAAGCGAGATTCCAATTGGGTAATCACGAAACGTGGGTAGTAGTGCTGTGTCATGGGTTGTTGACCGTACGCAGGTGGTGCAGGGCGTACGTATACCAAGTCCACAAAACCGTCGACTGTGGTGTACTCAGATGTAGGTGCAGAGAACGGATCGTTCTGGCTACCACCATCTGTTGCAGTCAACTGAATAGCGATGTCGCTACGTACTGGTAAACCAGCAGCAGTTTCCACGCCCACCGGATTGACATCAACACGTGCAGTCAAGCGTTCCGATTTAGGAATCATTGACAACGCAAATGGTGTTTTGTCACCGATAACGTTTTCCAACGTACGGAAACAAGCTTCAACGCCATGTACCAATGTACGGTGTACGTGTACTTCATCCGCTGGGTCGAGTTCAGACGGAATCACTGATGCAGATGCATCGTAGATGTCTACGTTGCCGTATGCTTCGCTAACCACCGCTTTTACTTTACCCCAGAGGTCGTCATTGAATGCATCACCAGCCACTGTAGGGAGTTCAATCGCTTGACCACCCATTTGGATGATACGGTTGGGCAGCTTTGTGTTAGATGCCTCCACGATGGCGGTATGCACTGCAACGATGCTACGACCATTGGCCGCTTGACGCTCGATTGTGATGCAGAGGCATGACAACAGCGTGGAACGTGTTTTGTTATCTAACACGTGGACGCGTGCTGCGATACCGCTATCCGCAATTGTTTTCTTCCAAGCGTCATGTAAACGCTTTACGTTTTCACCAGCATTAGTCGTTGGTAACACAGAACGGAAGTTGTCACGCAACGATGCTTGGAACGGTGCAGCTTGTGGTGCAGCGGGTTGCGTTTGTTGTGGAGCTGCGGAACCCGTTGCGGTACGAGCTGCTGAACCAGTTTTAGAGATTGCCATGATTTAAGTTTCCTGTTATTAACACGCGGTTTAGGTATCTCTAGTGTGGATACCATGTAAGTAATGTATGCGTATAATTGATTGGGATAGCGACAATTAACACATACAGGGTGGGTCTGGCTGTAACGCCAGTGTATTACAGTGTATACTGCACTACATAGTATTGACTACTGTAAAAATTTACTTGTTGCGATTGGTGGGTAACGCTGCCATTAGTCTATCGCCACGTGCTTGATGTCTATCAGCACTGGCTATGTCGCCAGCATCACGTTTAGTACCAACGTGTTTATAGCACTCCTGTGCTTCCGCTGCGATAGTCGCTGTAAGACTATCAACCAACAGGTTAGCGTCACGTAACGCTGTGTTGAGTTCCTGTACATCCGTAGACTGACGTACACGACCCTGCATTGCCGTAGCTTTACCTAGGCGACTCACCAATGCCGTAAACTGCATGCTTAACGTGGTTTGCTTTTTAGCGGTGGCACGTTTAGCTAGCTGTTGATAGTGAGCCATCTCTAGCCCGATCAAACGACGTAGATGTGACATCTCTAAGTACGCTGAATCCAACAGGTCGTTTACGCGACGTAACTCAGCTGTAAACCGAGTCATGGGGTTTGTAGTACCAGATTCAACTTGGTTAAACATGACGCGTAGTGCCTTAATATCACGCCACCGATACGTACACGCATTGTCAAACTGCAGTGCATCTGCGGGTGCCATCGTTTCATAGGCATGCATCTGACGCATTAGGTTCAGGTACTGCTCAAACGACACGTAGTCTTGCGTTGGGTTATCGTTGATTGGCTTTATCTCAACGGTGGGATTACGTGTATCGTCCTTGTGGTGACACTTAGTACCACAGGCGTGACACACTAGCCCTAGGTTATTTGCACCCGCTAACAACCCGCATTTACACACAGGGCATTTGTCTTCAGCGATCCACTGCTCACGTTGGGTAACGTTGTCTGCGTGAATCTGAGCTAAACGTTCATCAATGGATTGGGTATCCGTTGTAGGTACGGGTTCTTGTGCGTTTTCGCTTTCAAAGTTGTGCATGGGTGTGTCCTATGAATTTAAAGTATTGTACGGTGAGTACGGTTCAGTAGCCAATGCGATACGCACGCGATGCTTATCAGCGATGGCTTTCTTTGTAGCACTGCGCTGTGCTGCGTGTTCATCCATGTATTTAGACAACGGGGGTTGTGTGGTTAGTGGTTTGTTTGGGGGTAAGTGCGCTAGCATCAATGGCTTTCCTTCTCGTTAAGGCATAGACAAACAATTCGTTTAAACCGTATTGGTTTAGACGACTTACAGGATACGGTACTTCGTAACGGTCTTTAGTGACCATCATCGTGCAACGGTGTGCTAGCATTGTTATATCCTTAATCTAGGGACGGTGGGTGCGCCATAACCCACACCCAAACCTAACAGCATCGCCATTGCCAGCGATGTTTTAGTTGTGGGTAGTCTGCGGGGTTGGCGAGGTGGTGTTTGTTCTTTTACTGCTACAGCCGCGGCAACGCGGGCATCGCGTGTACCTCTTTGTTTAGCTTGACCCATTTGAAACTCCAGTTAGACATCTGTTGGTGATGGCATCTAAATAGTGTATATGTGTAATCGTGTTGAATCGACCCACTATAGATAGTATCCTGTGTATTAAAAATTACCGAACCGCAGGTGGGCACAATGCTGGACATGTTTGATAAAGACCCGACTATACAAACCGGCAGTGTGATACTGCCACAGTTCATATACGCACGCGGTGCTCTAGTGCGCGACATAGAACGCGTAGTGCAGTACTATCGTGCCTCAGCCACATGGGTTGACAACACACATCTATTAGTTTTAATACTACATAATCTAAATGTATCGCAACGTCGATCTACACAGCGCTACGTAGACACCGTACGTGACATGATGTCACAGGTAGCTAACATGTTACACATGACTAACTCGCTAGGGTATGGCCGCGTCTATACACCAGGGGTGTTCTATGGCAAACACGCTACTGAAATCATCATAGCTGATGACTCTGAGTTTGATGTAGCAGATGCGGTATTGCGTTGGCGTGACCTACGACCCGTGCGTGTGTTGCGACATGGGTTTACTGACTTATCATTACCGCGATGTATAGGTCGTAACTACGGTGGACGTGAATCAGGCATTGCTGTCATTAGTATAAACGTACCCATGTTAGCTTTACAGTACCGTGAATGGTGTTTAACCGAACGTGACGGCAGTAGTGGCGTTGCTAAACGTACGCACCAATTCATATCGCAGTACCCGTTGACTAACATGTTGTACTCACATGTAGATATCGCGGTGTTTAACCGTATGGCTGCTATCTATTACCTAGATGACGTAGCGCCTTGGCGTAAGTGTCATCCCTTTTATCTACAAGACCTATCCGAAACCCTAGACAATGCGCTAGAACGTGAACTCGCTATGCTGCGACGTAAACCAATGACCATGGATCAAGTGATTAACATCATACCCGCTATCACATCACCTACGCTACGGGATACGATGCGGTTACCTGCTGTCGTACCTACCCGTCAAGTACGATGGGGGTTAACGATAGCTCGACTACCACTGATACGTTTCTTAGTAAACCTAAATGCGGGTATGCCAACGTCCCGTAATCGCATGTACCTCAACCGACTTAGCACTACGTTAAGAGCCATACGTAACGACCGTGGGTTGTCTAACGTGATACCGCCCGATCTGTATCGCGATATAGATGACATGATCCATCGTGACATAGAGCAATATCTCTAATAGCCTAGCATGACTCACGTCATGCTAGGCTATTAGCCGCCTATACGGGCGGCGTGTGTATGTAGTTGTCTGATACTAATCGTGTAATGTTTTCATTAGACATGTAGATGCCAAGTGACTCTAGCAATAGATAGAACGGTGAACTGATGTTTTTAACCAACTTACGCATGTCAATCGCCTGTGTGATCTCAATAGGGATACCTGACGTCTGTAGATTGGTTAATGGTAATACAAACGTAGTGATGTTTGTTTTACCGGTACGGGTAATCCATCTTTGGAAATGTTCCGCTTGTTCTCTGTCTGCCATGTTAGCTATCCATCGTTGTATCTTAGTTTTGTTATCTAAGTCTACGGATACCTTAATCGCTTGGAACGGTGGTTCTGGTGCTAAGCCGTACTTAGGGGATAGTACGTCATTCCAAAAGCAGTAGTGTTGGTAGTTAGCAGCTGCAGCACCCTGTACGTAAGACTCGATGCCTTTGATCTGCATCCCTTTCATGTACTTGTACCCACCCGTTTGTATGTTGTCAATGATGGAGCGTTCTAGTGTAGCGACGGGTTCTAGTACGTCATCAATCGTCAGATGCCCTTGTTGCATGAGCTTAGACATAGTGGTTTGAATATAAGTCTTAACTAACGCGGTTACTTCCGGTGGTGCATTAGAGTCACGTAGATGGACGCCTTTGATTTCAGTCTCTAGGTGTTTAAACACATTGCCTTCTTGGGCTGAGCGATAGGCGTAGTAATGCTTAGCTTGACTGGTTAAACTGAATACAGGAAAGTAGTATTCGTTTTTCATGGAGATGCTGTGGATGTGACGAGGGATAGCGCCGATGTTAGCTGACATCAACGCTAGCTTGTGTTTAACCAACTGCGATGTGAGATACGTGGTGGTATAGCCAATGCGGTAAGCTAAGTCAGAAAAGTTATCGCCATTGGTAACCCAATCAGTCCAATACTGGTTAGTAAAGATAGTGGAGTCTGTATCAGACGTCACGACCGCTCTACGGATGATGTTGGGCAGTACAGCAATGGATGGCGGTAACACCGTAGGTCGCCAGAACCCATGGATAAGCGGTTGTATGTCATTGAGTGTATCAGTAGCCATCACCACGGTTGCAGCCACTATCCCTAAGCCCGTAGGGTTAGACTTAGCTAACATCTGTAGCGTCCCACCGTCCAGTATGCTGGCACATAACAACGATGCGAGTGTTAGTAGTTCACCGTCCGCTGCATCAATGATCGCTTGTGCGTTATCCACGGGTGTAGTCGCAGGTGTAGCTAGCTTACACAACACGTCACGTACTAGCGTAGGGTTATGCAAAGCAAGGTGGTACAGGTCATCCGTATACACAAAAGCTGCACGTTCGTACGTCGACATGTTATCAATAAAGAAACGCATCTCTGCGGTGATAACGTCATCACGCCAGTACAGGTCAGTGCTATAGTGGATACACGCCATGACTTCATCTGTCGTGGGTATGTGGAGTTGGTATAGGTCAACCGCTGCTGTAACCGCAGTCATGTTAGCGTGACGCACGGTGTTCAGCAGATGGGTTAGTACCACCTGAGCTGACCAGTAGTGTCTGTTACCGGCTAAGAAGCTTTCGTTGTTGGCATTGGCATAGCTGGTGGAGATACGACATGTAGATGTTAATGTAGAGTGCGATGACTTGTTGTAGAGCGGGGTTGAGGGTGATGAATGCGCACCTGACATCGAGTTGTTTTTAATCTTTAGACTTGCTTGTACGTTATCATGCAAGATAGCCCGTGCGGTGTCACCAGACATCTTGGCTTTAAACATGAGCTTCTTTTGTACCTTACGACCAGCCATGTTGTCGATAATGTATTCAGCTAGATACGATGCACGTTGGTTAGGGTTTAGATACGCGGTCAATGTGGGTGCTAATACTAACTTGTTATCTGCAGCAAACTTTAGATACTCAGATAGCGTGCAGGTACGTTTAGTACGGTCACCATTCTTAGCACGTGCTAGAAACATGACTTCAGGGTCTTGTAATGGATGTGACCCTGTAGGGGCAATAGTACGCTTAACGTAATCTAAACAGTAGTTGTAGTCACGACCCATCATGCGTGATAGGTAAGTGGCCGCGTCACGTATGTACGCTGGTATGATGTCGACTTGGCGGATATAGTCTTCTGGTGGTAATGTAAACAGTGTCATTAGTGTGTCTCCTGGGTTACATCTAATACCGTTTGTATGTAAAAAAAAAAAGACATAGGGCAGGATGGGTGAGCCAATGCTCACCCATCCTGCCTACTTACCCCAATATACCGTTAAGGTGCTCTAACACCGCACCTGCGCGTAACGGGTTGACACACTGCCATGACGTTACCCCCATCCGGCGCATGTGCGCCTTAATGTCATCTTGGGATGGCACCCATCCGTGGTCACGCGTGGTGGGTAAGTGATGCGGTGTTACTACGGTGTGCCAACCGCCAACCCATTGGCTAAACTCGTAACTGACCGACACCACACATCCCATACGACGCTCCCACTCTAGAGTGTACGCGTCACTGGGGTATGGCATATACACCAGCCAAGAGCCATGTATGTCAAGCGCCATACACTCGTCCATGTACTCATCACAACATCCTCCAAAGGATGCTGCCCGTTCATCCCAGCGGGTTGACGATTCCATCGCAGCCAAGAACCGCAGGGTAGGGACTTTAACCCCACCCTTCACCACAGTCCAGCGGCGTCCCAGTTGACGCCCCCATGGCATCGTTTTGAGCGGTTGTGGCTTAACGCCACAACCCGTTGGACGAATCCATTTGAAACGGAGTGCGAGTTCAGTTAACGCGTCTGCGTTGATTGTCGTAATGATCGTCGAATGTGCTGTCATATCTGTATCTCCGGTGCCTACTTAAAAAGGATGATAGCGTGTAGACGTACTACTATCACTTAGGTAATGTGTATTTGAAATAAAGTGGATTCACAAGCGGCAGCATAAAACCCAGACACCCACTAGGGGTGCCTGGGGTTCCAAGTGCTGGAGTGTCACTTAGAATAAGTGACCGTGCAGAGCGCCGCGTGATGGTCAAGGAGGAAACCTATCTCGCCCTGCACAGTCTAGCCAATTAGAGCAGCAAACCCGCTCATATATAAAGGTATCAAATCGGAGTAATAGTAATAGATGGAAACCCATTAGCTACCAGTGCTGTACGTATACGCTCGTAGTCAGTAGCGTTTACATTAGACACAATGACTTGGTACTGTAAGTCAGCAACTTCTACAATCGTTGCAGCATCAATCCATGGTAAACCCACACAGGTGACGGTACCGTTTTGTAAACGGAGTTTAACGTAGAGGTAACCGTCGTATTGGTTAGGTGTACCCACAGGCAACGTGGGATATACGTTAGCATGTAGTGATGGTGGGTCTATGTACTGGAACGCGGTTTCAGCATCTAGCAATGCTAGTACCTTAGCGCGTGTAAACAAGGTACCCAACACAGCGGATGGGTACACGGTGAACGATATCAATTTACCAATCGCAGCTGATGTTATTTCCACTATGGACTCCTAGTAAACAGTAACCGCTACGTTGCCGTAACGGTCTAGTATAGTTAAACTTTCCAACGCCACTGCATTTAGCTGATGTTTTATTTTAGCAATGGCTATTGCTGCATACTCAATCAGCGTGTCATCGCAATCTAAATCACCAGATGCTTCAGTGAGTACGGATTCCACAATGTCAGTAGCGGTGTCATAGATTAGGCGGTCTGTTGCTACAGGTAATCTAGAGGGTGCATCTGGGTCTCTGTAATACGCTGTCATTCTGACTAACACCCGTATTTCGGGTATCATGAGTAACACTTGCATGGCTCCCCCTGTTGGGTGACACGTACTCTGGTGGGTATACTTCTAGGAGTATATCCCGCCCTAGTAACCTGCGGTAATAGTGGTTGCATCTGCCGGTGTGGTCGTATAGACCAAAGTCCGTATAGATGTGGTGTAATGCTAAACCTAAATCCAGCGTTGCTTTACTGATGATGGATGCATCCGTAGCGCCGATATAGTGCTCTAGCTTATCGTAGATGTTATCCACGTGTCTTACCAACTCGGTTTGTCGGCTATACTCTAAAGCACCGCAGACACACCCTAACAACTCATCCAAATTGTATTCGGTGTTGCTGCACACTGACACGTGGGTCATGTACTGCGTGATGAGTGCGTGAGTGGGTAACACAATGGGTAGGTTGGGGTTGATGGGGATCATAGGGTTTCCAGGTACAGATTTCGAGGGCAACGGTTCTACCACCTAGTATACGCATAGTACAGTCTACAACGTCTTGATTGTCTACATAGCCGACGATGTCTTCAATCTTGGCGTAAGCTAACATTGCTTCTTTATAGATCTGTACACGTTCCACGGGCGGTAAATCACCGTATTCACACGATACACAGTGGCGTACTTGACTAACGATGGATTCATTGACCGGGTTGGTAAAACACCAATCCGCTCGCCTAAACGTCCACACCCCTAATGCTATCTCAGCACCACGGCGACTACCATAGACGTGTGACGTAGTGTCTATCAAGATTACGTGTTTGTAAGGGGGGTGGTGCATAGTGATGCCTCATCTATAGTTATTAACGCCACGGTTGGCCATACGCGTGTAACGGTTGGCACGGATTGGCTACCGTAGTTAACCAGACTTACATAGGGTCTGTAGTAGTCAGACACCGTGACGATGTCATCGCATAGTGCGTTAAAGTAAACGTCTATGGCAGCATACATGTCGTTTTCATCGGGATAGTCAGAACATTTGTGATATTCAAAGCTACGACATAATTCATCAGTTAGCCGCGTTAACATCACCGAGTCCATATTATCGTTTAGCCCCTCTATCTGTAAAGATTCCCACACCCCAGTTATAAAGTCAGCTACGGTGGAGTCAATAGGGTATCGCTTAATCTCTGTCAATATGGCTTTGTACGCAGGGAGGTGGTGTGGTACGGGTATTAGTGTTTGTAGTTCAGACATGTCATCACCTAAAAAGGGAGGTAGTCGACTTCAGCCTTGATGTAAACAGCATCATCGAGGTAACGGTGTTCGGTTATGGATATGGTAATCATATCTGTAACACGATACAGTGGTCTGGTAGCTATCCATAGGTACGGGTATAGCTGATCGTACATCAGCGTGATGGTGCGTGTATAGAGGTCTTTGGCCTCAGCATCGGTAAACCGGGGGTAGATGATGTCACGTAGTACATCACGCATCTTTAAAAAGGCTGTGTAGTTGATGTGATGTACCAACATGTTGGAATCAAAGCGTGTATCGCTCGACATAGTCAAACGCAGTGCTTCTTCTAATGCACCGATGATGCCTAACTGATGTACCGTTAGGAAATGATGCATGACTGGTGTTAGTTTGTATCGAATGCCGTCCAGCGGTAATATAAATTCAGTAACGTCAACACTCATAGGACACCTACGAATCGTTTAAAGGTTTCAGGGTACCAACCACCGTCATCTAGGTCTGACTGTACTTCATCGCGCAGTTGCTCCAGTAACGTAGGTTGGGGGGTTGGTTCTAAATAGATAACCAGGTCTTTCTGTGTAGTTACGTCAAACGTAACCAACGACAAGCCACGGGGTGCTTGTCGTTTGTATGTCGCTACCACACCGCTGTCTAGGTTATACAACACACGACCTACGACGTCGTCGATGGTGGCAAAAGGTATGTCGTAAGACGCTAAGACAACGATTGTATCGTGTACGCCATTGGTTTGCATGAGCACAGCGCCCGCTAAGGACTCTAGCACTTGTATTACAATGTCGTCAATGTCTGCATTGAGCTGCCTATTGGATAGGCATTGCCGTACGATATTGGCTGCTTCATACATCCGGTAAATGTAGATAGTGCGCATGGTATCACCGCCACTCCCCACTGCGTGTGCGACGCTCCCAGTCCATGATACGGTAGTCTTTACCACAGACTAAAAGCACGTCACTACCCACACGTCGGGTAATCCAGCACATCCATGTACGAGTAGGTATGACGCGCTCTACTAGCACGTTGACGGCAACTTCGATTTCATCAAAGACACTACACAAGTAGTCATCACTGCAACGATCGCCAATACGTAAACGCAACCAGGGTATTGCTTTTTCTAAAGCGGTTTCATACTGCCGTCTATCCTTAGCCCAATACATTTGGGAGTTGACGGTGTCATCTAGCATCAAGTACACAATGTTTAAGCATTGGTCTCGCGTTAACACTGGACCGTCGCATACTCTTTTTATAAAGGCATTGGTAGCCAGCATGAACTTATTGGCTAGCTCTGCTAGGCTTATAATGACACTCATTCTAGTAACCCTCATTTAAATGTATTAACAATTCACTACGTTTTAATTCTACAGCAGTTAACACCCCAATACCTAAGAGATGTTGTCGAGCACGGCCACGGCTAAACTGTTTGTAGATTGATGCATCTATCTTGTCATTGTATGGAACCCGATCTACTGGATACCAATACCCACCGTCCCAGAACGCTAGGTCAATCGGTATGTAATAGAGATCGTGTAATCGGTATACTAGCCATTGTAAAAAGACGATGTCGTTAGGTAAGCGTTGACCCTCCAATAAACCCACGCAGTGTGACCTAACTTCAGCATTGAACCGATATCTGAGTTCTGCTACGTTATATATTAGTAATTCGCGCATAGTCCCCTCTAGCAGCGTTGTAGTTCATTTAAGTAATATATAGCTGAATATTATTACTGTCCCTCTGCCATAGAATCCCCCAATCTGTAATTTTTAACGAGACCTATCATGAACCCTATTACGTATGCGTTGGATAGGTTGCACTACGCTATCCCTCGTGAAATCCTAGAGAAAACGTTTATCTCTAACATTAACCACCGTTCGTTGATACCTGTATCACTAGATGCACGTATACGCGAGTTGGTGATAGAACCACGTGTTCTAGTCGACTGTAACCTAATCGCGGGTACTGAGATTACTCTACCGCTATTGCAAGTACCCCGTGAGATTGTAGATATGTTTAACTACGTCTACCGTGTTCCGAAGTTCATGACTCAAGGTAGACGCATCACGCAAGCGCTATCCGTGTCCTTTGGTGAAGGCGCTGTACTAGCAGGGTCTAACTTAGCGCCATCCAATGGCAATGCTTTATTAGATGCTGCGTCAGGCATGATGAACTCAGCCCTACCGATACCGTTGGTATCCACCGCTCAATGTCAGTTGATTGGTGAAAACACGGTATTGATAAACGACAACATGGCGCTACCAAACAACATCTATCTACGGTGTTGGATTGAGAACGATGAGTCTTTCAACCACATCCAACCTGCTAGCTATCCCGCTTTCTCTAAGTTAGTTGAGTTAGCAGTAAAGGCTTACATCTATATCAACTCCCTCGTGATTATGGATAAAGCTTTTATCTTTGCTGGTGCTGAACTAGGACGCTACAAAGAGATTGTAGATTCCTATGCTGACGCTAATGAGATGTATGAAACCCACCGTGATGAGAAGTGGCGTAAAACCGCTTTCATGAACGATTACCAAGCACATACCCGTCAGTTACGCCGTACGTTAGGTGGTGCACACTAGAGCATAGACCGACTCCCGTTTGGGAGTCGGTCTATGCCGTTACCATCGTGATGATGCATGTTTACTGGGAGCTGGACCTATCGTGACCCGTCGTGCTGGTCGCACTAGCTGCATTACACCACCGTCTACGTTGATCTGTACATGAGGTACCATTGGCGCATACTGCCGCCAATTACCTGCATCAAACAACGGTACGGCTTTAATGTAAGCATCGCGTGTACCTCCGACATATCGACCGAAGTTCTTTTCCATGGCGTCGTTACCCGTTCCGTTTTCACCTGTACGCCACTTGCGTTTAGACTTGGCTCTAAAGTAAGCACGCTTCTGTGCTTGGGTGATATCATCAGGCCAGTCAGCCATCATCTGTTTAACATCATCAGGTGTTTCTGAAATGTGGTAATCAAAACGTGGTAGTCGACGACTATCCACTACATGTTCGTATATCACATGGTTAGGTATCCAGATGTGATGGTCGTGACCAGCATACAACGCACCCATGATGTCTAGCGGTATGGGGTCGGGTAACAACGAGATAGCCTTGTAGCTAGGGAACGCATCGTTTCTATACGTTACGTAGGTGTCTTCTTCAGCCATCATTGCAGGTGTCATGACGCCTTGCGCTAGCTTTGTTTTAAGGGCAGTGTAAGGTTCATTAGAGTAGTGATACAGTAACATGTTAACCTCGCTCATACTCCGCTATTGTAAAGTGCGTATCAGACGCCACATCACGGTGTGGTGTGACGCTGGTGATGTTCCACTTTTCTAACTCTAAGTCAGGCATGTAGACATCGCCCTCATATGCGCGGTCTATGTGTGTTAGACATAGGTGTGTGACATCGGCTAAAGCTGCTGCGTATAACTGTGCTCCACCGATGACGTACAGTGGGGTGGGTTCAGGTATGTGCATAGACGCTACCAACGCTAATGCATCTGGCCACGATGGTACTAGGTAGTATGTTCTAAAGACCGTGTTAGAGCGCACGGTCTTTCTGACGATGCCTGTAACGCCAGTGGTAACCACAATGTTAATACGGTTTAACAATGGAGCAGGTAACGATTCAAACGTACGTCGCCCCATCACGGTAATGTGGTGTTGGGTGGTTTTCTTAAAGTGAGCCATATCACCGGGTAATGACCAAGGTATGACACCTTGGTTACCAATGACTCCATTCGATGCGATAGCTGCTATAATAACGATGTCGCGCATACAGAACTCCTAATGACAAAAAAAGAGAGTGTCTTGCGACACTCTCTCTATGCTTTTATACTGATACTGGGATACGTAAGTGTGGATGTGGATCATAACCGGATAACCCAGCTACGATGTCTGCCACGGTGTGGTGGGTAACGTTAGTGCTTGTATGTAGATGTAAGCGGGGCGATGGGTTCGGGGTACGGGTTAACATGTCTTCAACCATAGGGGTTTGGTCATGGTAGATGTGTGCATCACCCAATGACATCACTAAACGACCTAGTGACATACCGCACTCGTTAGCCATTAGCTGGGTCAACAACGCATAGCTAGCGATGTTAAACGGTAGCCCTACGGGTACATCTACAGAACGCATGTAGACTTGACAACTTAAAGCCATGGTAGGTACTAGCAAACGATCTAGCAACGCCATCTGATCGGCAGCTACCGTATCTGCGTTTACACCCATCTGCATGCCTGTGTTATCAGGGTCACGGTTAAAGTGTGCGATACGTTCTAATAGTGACATCTCCTCCACGTAGAACTGAAACATCACGTGACACGGCGCTAAGGCTTGTTTACCATTGAGCACGTTTTCTTGCGGCGTATTAAGCTCATCGGGTAAGTCGGCTACGTTCCACGCAGACACTAAATGTCGACGCGACCATGGGTTAGTCCGTAACGATTGAATCACCGCTTGGATTTGGTCGGTAATCTCTAACTGCTCGTTGCTAACGCCAACCCAACCACGCCACTGCACACCGTAGATAGGACCTAAGTCACCTGTTTGGTTTAGTGTCACTGTTTTAGTTGATGGGATGTTGTATTGGTCAAATAACTCAGGGTTCTCTAAAGCCCAGTTACCATCCACTGTGGCGGATGTAATGAGCTTACTGATACCTAGGTGATTGACTAGCAACTCACAACGTTCTTCTACAGTGAGTTCAACTTGACGGGTAGTGGGGGCTGCTACCGCCCAGCGATCCCAAATGGTTGACCCTAACTCATTGAGACGACGGGTGGTAGTAGAACCTTCTAAGAACCATACTAACTCAGCAGCTACGGCACGTAACGGTGTGCTCTTTAATGTCAGTAACGGAAATCCGGCAGTTAAATCAAACTCAATCTGACGACCAAACACGGAACGCGTGCCGGTACCTGTACGGTCAGCGCGGGTGCGGCCGTTGTCATATACGTCTTGTAAAAGGTTTTTGTATGCTTGCATGGTTGTACTCCAGTGTACGTTTATTTGATGTCGATTGTGTAGCCATTCGCTGCAAAAGAGAACGCTCGTGAGTTCTCTAGCATGTCATGGATACGGGGTTCGTGTGGTCGTGGCGTATCGCCCACGATGGGTATGGCTAACTGACATAAGCGCTTAGCCGACAGTAGTCTAACGCGGCTACTCCAATAGGCGCTATGTGTGGATATCACCGAGTGTCCATTCATGTTAAACACCATGGTGCTAACGGCTGGGTTAACAACCGTAATCTTTTGCAGAACCGTGGTAGCGATTCTAAACGCATCCTCTAACGTATCGCCACCTATCGGCAGTGACACACCATTTACAATGCGTTTACGGTACATCAACGATCCATGTACCGAATTTACGATTAGATGGAATTTAGGCATGGTACACCATAAAGAGCGCGGTAGCAACTATCACTGCTACGAATAGGATAAACAGCTGTTCACTGCGTTGGCTGTCTGCAAGTCGATCACGACATACAGGTTCGGCTACGCAGCGTGCATGCGCTGCTTGTGCGTTGTAGTGGTTTTGTTTCATGCATTGGTTATAGGCAGCGTAGTCATCACGCCATGCTAAGTGACGACCGGTAGTGGGGTCTATGCAAACCTTGCTACCGGAACCCGCATGGATAACCGTGGATAACAACAGCAGCCCCAATAGGCTTACTTTCATGGTTAAAACTCACCAGTGGGTAAACAGCCATTTGTTTCCATAGCGGTAACCATCGACTGCGATGACCCCCGTAACGACTCCGTATCGATTAGCGTTTTGTAAATACGAGTAGCTTCCCGTAATGCACGGATGGATAAACCACCACCCGTACCCTGTAACTTGCTAGCGATATCAAAGTACCATCTAGAGGCTAATGCGGCATCATTGTAGTGCTCCCACGTGATGCCTAACTCATTACAACGCTGTGCACCTTGTAGCTGGGTTAATTTGTAAATCAACTCAGCATGACGTGATGTAAAGAACACCAGCGGGGTATCTGCTGGGTCGATAGGTGCAGCAGGTAGGTCTGGCGACACCATTGCGACATCATCCCGACTAGCGTGGTATGCAGCAGCCACGTTAGATATTGACGCCTCCAGTTTAGCCAGTGACTGCGGGGCTAGGTCGTGACATGCGGGTGCTATTTCTAAATCGTCTTGATTACAAGGAGCCCAATATTTAGCATCTGCAGGTAGGGTGTTTATGTCTGTACCATTGGGTAAAGGCTCATTGCTAACGACTGGTTTAGGTTCCATCAACATCTGGACTTCGTACGTGTGCTTTAAGAACGCACGAAAGCCTTCCATAGCCACCACTTGACCAACCTTACGGATAGCTGGGATGTAGGGTAACAAGTAGGTGTCTGCGATTAACAACAACTCGCCCACGCGGTTACGGGCACGGTCTTGCAACGTACCCCAGTAGTTAGCTGCGTCATCACTGGGTGTATCGGTGACCTGCGATTCTGGTGGGTGCTTTGTAGTACCCTCTAATACATCAATCGCCATGTCGATTAAGTCACTACCCACTTCTTCCCAATCCACCTTACCCGCCAACGCCAATCCATTCAATGCTGCATGGATGGCATCTGACAGGTCTATGCCGTAGGTGGATTGGTCTTTGGCACAATCGGCTTTACTATAGAACCGATGGGGTGGTTGAGGTAATAGGAATATCTCCGTACGGAGTGTGTTTGGTTTCATTATGATGCCTCTCGTATATCGCGTAGCCACTGGAACTGTTTATCCATGGCTAACGCACTGGCGTTAAGCACGCTGATACCTAATGGGGTGATTAGGTATTGATCGCGTGGTGTAGGGTTAGGATTAGGTGTGATTAACGTCATGTCCTGTAGTTTGATATATGCCTTTAACACATCAGGTGTGGTTTTAGAGAGCACACTAACTGAACCGCGTTTCTGTATCAAACGTAGTGCTAACAACTCGGATGCTTTTAACGTGTAATGCAGTAGCTGCACAGCGACTGCACGGTGTTCGGTATCAGCTAGCTCGATAGCTGCTAGGATTAGATTAGCCATTGTATGCTCCGTAGGTTAGGTTACAGATAATAGCAGACGTATGTTTTAATTTACAATCTCTATTGATTCCTCGGTGGTTTCACCCGCTAGGTCATTGATGTACTGTGCTGCTGTTTCCGAGTCGTTAAACACGGGTGCACCTGCATCGGTCAGGATATCTAACATGGATTCACGGTCGATACGGGCATCGAGTGTTTCATCGTTATCCGTAAGTGCTAAGATAGCGGTTTGTGCTGGGTTGTTAATCGCACTGGCTGTCATCTCAGCGACTGCTGCATAACCGGTTTGTTTAGGCTTAAACACAAACAGTGACAGTAACGCGTCTTGTTTGAGTACTTCGTTTTCTTGTTGTGACTCTTGTGATACCCGTGATGGTTGTGCTACTACGGGGATACGTAGCTTACGGGTTAGCTTTTGTACATTTGCTTCTGTACTAGGCACACCCACGATGCAAACCTGAGTAGGTCGTACGTGTGTACGACTGTTATCAAAGGCTTCTAATGCTGCACGTAATTTAGTGGACAAGGTCATGACTAACTCCTGATTGGTGGGATAACCATACAAAGTCTACTTCACCTGCTAAGGTTTGTAGTTGTAAGCCTTGCTCGATGGGTACCCACCATAGCGTTGACGTACCTAAGTATTGGTTGAGTACAGATGCTACCTCACGGTAGGTCATCTGATTGGCTTCAGCGTCTAACAACATTACACGCACGATATTAGATAAGGTAGTGTGTGTAACGGCGACGACTACGTCATCGGCTGTACGTAGCTTGTCTATCATAGATAAACGGAGTGCTGCTTCTATATTAGTGATGTGTCTAACCACGACGACATGGTTACGGGTTAAGGTATCCATCCAACGTGTGATACGTGGATAGAGGTAGATCATGGTGCAGCCCATGATGATGGCGGTGAGATAGGTTGTAGTCATTTTTAATTCTCGTAAAAAATTACACGAATGCGTATGGTGTGTTACCACACACCCAGTGCTAAACAATCCACTATCTATTGTAATGATAGGTAGGGAGTGATGATTGGTTGAGATAGACGGCGAACGAAGTGAGCCGTCTATTTAGATATAGCTTGAATAGACAGATTGGGTATCCCAATCTGTCTATCGTCTATGCTGTCTTTTAGTAATGTGTATTTCAGTTTATTTAGGGTATACCTAAATCATATGTTAACACACCTCACAGTGGAGGTACAGATGCTAACTCAGGTGTTACCAGTCTTACAAATAAACCATTGGGTTGAGTTACCAGGTACGTCACAGGGTGTTATAATCCAGAGACTAAGTGGTGCTAAACTCTACTACCGTTACGCTGATACCAGACCACACGATGACGTCTATCTAGGCTTTCTAGAGGGTGGTGGTATAGAACCTATATCGTTGATTGGTGGTCGCATATGGGTACGTAGTGCTGGCACTACGATGCTGGCATGGCAGGCTGCTGTTATAGCCTCTAATACACCAGGTGCTTTAATCGGTGACTTAGCCGATTACAACGGCGTCAGCCATACCAACGTAGTGTCCATATTAAACGAACTGTTGCAAGTACAGTCAACCAGCAACTATGTACCCGTTACACTGGATTTGGTTTTAACCTTAACAGATATCAGTAATGCATATATCGATCTACCACACACACCA
>Ga0075464_10000472_pt1 | contig 17706 bp, 15 predicted proteins | sample DEB19_08_DNA_5_FD_75068 | JGI IMG/M metagenome (GOLD analysis project Ga0075464, IMG submission 75068) | Aqueous microbial communities from the Delaware River and Bay under freshwater to marine salinity gradient to study organic matter... | ecosystem: Environmental > Aquatic > Marine > Coastal ...
ACAAACAGAGCGTTCAATGGCCATTCCCAGCGAACAGCAGCGCACAGAGCGCATACCCGTCACGATCTTGACGGGCTTTCTGGGTGCAGGAAAGACTACCCTGCTCAATCGAATCCTGACCGAACAACACGGCCGGCGAATTGCAGTCATTGAGAACGAGTTGGGTCCTCAGTCGATCGACAGCGAGATCCTCGTCCGTGACAACAAGGAAGAAATAGTCGAGCTCAGCAATGGCTGCGTCTGCTGCTCGGTGCGCGGCGATGTCACGCGGGTACTGGCTGAGTTGCATGCCAAAAGAGCCAAGCAAGAGATCGCCTTTTCGCATGTGGTGATTGAAACAACGGGCATGGCGGATCCGGGTCCCGTGGCCCAGACATTCTTTCTTGTGCCAGAGGTTGTTGAGCACTACAAACTGGACGCCGTCATCGTGGTGGTGGATGCCGTGAACGGTGCATCGACGCTTGAAGACCACCCCGAGGCGCGAGCCCAAGTGGGTTATGCCGACAGGCTGTTGATCACCAAAGTAGACCTCGTCAACCCGCAGGTGGTGGACGACTTACGGCTCAGGCTGGCCGCCATCAACCACCGAGGGGCCATCAGCACGGCCGAACTAAAGAGCATTTCTATTGGCGATTTTCTGGACGTGGGTGGCTTTGATCTGGAATCGACGCTGCAGAGCGAGCCTGATTTTTTGACGGCTCCAACAGCGCCGCCTACCGGCCCAACCAGCGCACACGCGAGCGACATCCATTCCTTTTCTTTTGTCACGGAAGGAACATTCGATGCGGCCAAGCTAGAGCAGTTCTTGGCCGTGTTGGTCGAGGGTGTGGGGGTCGACCTGTTCCGCTGCAAAGGCATTATTTCAGTGGCCGGTATGCCACAACGGGTCGTGTTGCAAGGCGTCCAAATGCTGATGGGTGCCGATAAAGGCAAGCCCTGGGCCGAGGGCGAGGCACGCATCAGTCGCCTTGTGTTCATCGGCCGAGATCTGCCAGAAAGTGACATTTTGGACAGCCTCTCACGTTGCCTGATTTCCCCTGTGGACTTGCCCCGCACGACTGCATGCATGTCACCTTACTGCCAATGCGGCGGCCACGCCCTTTTTAACGTGAACAACCGCCAACCGGCGGTCGAGACAAACTGAGACCGACACATGAACGAGTACCAGACCGCATTGCGTGAAAAATTTGTCGCTGGCCCTTTTGATTTGAAGGGAGCGATTGACCTGCACGTGCATTCGGCACCTTGCCTTTTCCCTCGCATGGGCGATGACTTACAGGTGGCGACCATGGCGCGAGACGAAGGCATGCGCGCCATCGCACTCAAGAGTCACCACGAAAACACCGTGTCACGCGCCTATCACACGGAGATGCAAGTAGAAAACATCCGCATCATCGGCGGCATCGTGCTGAACCAATGCACAGGCGGCATCAACCCTGTCGCGGTTGAAACCACCTTGATGATGGGCGGCAAGATTGTCTGGGGACCGACAGGCCACTCGTGTTACCACGGCATGGTGGCGGGTAAGTTCGGTGTGTGGGGTGGGCCGGGACGGGTGCTGCCCGGCAAGGAGAGCGAAGCCATCACCGTGCTGGATTCAAAGGGTAACTTGAGTGGCAATGCGATTGAGATTCTTGACCTCATCAAGAAATATGACGCGCTGTTTTGCACGTCACATTTGAGTCCGGATGAGATCGTCAAAGTCGTGGCTTACTGCAAAAAAATCAAGGCCAAGGTGATGGTCAACCACATCTACTTTTTCCCTCGCGTTGGCATCGACTTTGCCCAAGAGATCGTCAAACAAGGGGCTTACATTGAAATGTGTTCGACCTTGGTGATTCCTTCCCGGCACCGTCAAGGCTATCGCTACGACTATGAGTTGCTCTCAGAAACCATCAAACTGGTGGGCGCAGAGCACTGCGTCATGTCGACAGATGCCGGCATGCTTGTTGGCAGCCTTTACCCGCATGAGCAGTTTCGGATGTTCGGCGAGCGCATGCAGGGTTACGACATTTCCCGCCAAGAGGTAGAAACCATGATGTGTAAAACCCCCGCGACCTTGGTTGGGCTATGAACAATATGCTGCGCACAGAAGTCTATGAAGGCATCCGGATTGATTGGGATGTGCCGATTCAGGTCAGTGACGGACTGACCTTGCGTTGCGACGTTTTTCGCCCAGATGACGACAAACAATACCCTGTGATTCTGGGTGCCACACCGTACGGGAAATGGCTCTCATTTCAGGACGAGGTCTGGGGCGGCCAATGGAAAATGCTGACCCGCCATGAGCCGGCCATCAACAAGTTATCGACAAATCGCCTGCAAAACTATGAGTTTCCAGACCCGGAGCGCTTTGTTCATGACGGTTATGTGCTCGTTCGTGTCGACGTTCGCGGCACCGGCCGCTCACCAGGTTTGATGGACCTGCTGTCGGTGCGCGAGACACAGGACTATGCCGATTGCATTGAGTGGGCCGCAACCCAAGCGTGGTCCAACGGCAAGGTCGGTTTGTCAGGCGTTTCGTATTTGGCCATGAACCAGTGGCAGGTGGCGGCATTACAGCCGCCACACTTATCGGCCCTGTGTATTTGGGAGGGCTGCTCTGACTTTTACCGTGAGTTCACACGCCACGGTGGCATTCTCTCGCTGTTCAGTGACCTGTGGTTCGACAAGTATGTGCTGCCCGTTCAGCATGGATTGGGCGAGCGTGGTTGGAAAAGTCACATCAACGGCGAGTGGGTCTCAGGTTCGCAGACCTGCGACGAGCAGGAGCTTGCTCTAATGCGCAAAGACTGGCGCCAAGACGTGAGAACGCACACCTTGAGCAAGGCTGAATTCTGGCAATCCCGCCTTCCGGACTTTTCCAACATCAAGGCCCCCCTGTTGTCAGCGGGTAATTGGGGTGGGCAGGGCCTGCACCTGCGCGGAAATGTTGAGGGGTACATGCAGGCGGCCTCACCGCATAAGTGGCTCAACTTTCATTGCTTTGAACACTGGACGGAGTACTACACGCAAACGGGTATTGCCCTGCAAAAGAAGTTCCTTGCGCACTTTCTGAAGGGCGAAGACAACGGCTGGGGTGCCGAGCCTCGGGTACAGATGTTGGTGAGGCGGCCGGGCCAAGAATTCAGCCCTCGGCAGGATGAACATTGGCCACTGAGCGGCACGGATTGGACGAGCCTTTACTTGAACGCTGATGCCAGCTTGCAAACAGACCGGCCGAGCGAGACGACTCAACTGACTTACGACGCTGCTGGAGAAGGCCTGACTTTCCTCAGCGCACCCCTCACGAAAGATCTCCATGTGATCGGCCCCGCTGCTGCAAGCTTGCGCATTTCTTCGTCGACAACCGATGCTGATTTGTTCTTGGTGCTGCGGCTGTTCACGCCGGACCTCAAGGAGGTCACTTATGCAGGCACCAACGATCCGCACACGCCGATGTCGCATGGCTGGCTGCGGGCGTCAATGCGAAAGCTGGACCTCAAGCGCAGCCTGCCGTACCGGCCGTACCACGCCCTTGATGAAGCGCAGCCTCTGTCGCCTGGCCAGCCATACGATGTTCAGATCGAAATCGTGCCCACCTGCTTTGTTGCGCCGGCGGGATACCGCATTGGACTCAGTCTGCGAGGCAAGGACTACGAGTACCCCGGAGATCTGTCAGGCGTCAATGCAACCATCGGCCAGCCTTTTACCGGGGTCGGTCCTTTCCGCCACACAGACTCGGCAGACCGTCCAGCAGCCATTTTTGAAAACCGAGTGACGCTGCACATTGATCCAGCCCATCCACCTTGCCTGTTATTGCCGGTGGTGCCGGCACAGGCGCCTATCTGAAACTTGGGCTGAACTGGCCTGAGTGGTGAAGCGGCTCAGTGCAAGAGCACTGTCGCAATTGACGGCACCAAGATGATGAGCAGTAAAACCAGCACCATGGCCAAGGCAAACGGCGCAGCGCCGCGAAAGATGTCGCCCAGCGTGATGCGGTCATCCGCCAGCGTGCTCTTGATCACGAAAACAGACAAACCAAACGGGGGTGTGAGCAGACCCACTTCCACCGCAATCACCGTGACGATGCCAAACCAGATCAGGTCAACGCTGTGTGGCGCCAGCAATGGCAGGAACATGGGCACCATGATGAGCATGATGGAAATACCATCCAGGATGGTCCCCATGATGAGAATCAGAATGGCGTAGATCAGCAGCAACGCCACCAAGCCTAGGTTGGCCGCGACAACCGATTCGTTGATGACATTGGGCAGGCCCGACAGAGCGATCAAGCGCGTGTAAATATTGGCCGCGATGATGACAAAGAGGATCGACACCGTGACTTGGCCGGTCTCGACCAAGACTTTCCAGATGCCACTCCACGTCAGCCTGCGTCGGCTAGCCGCCAGGATCAAGGCCCCCATGGCGCCGATGGCTCCCGACTCTGTGGCCGTGAACCAGCCCGCGTAAATACCGCCAATGACCCCACCAGCCAGTAAGCCTAATGGCAGCAATAACCACAAAGCTTGTACCGTGCTCAGCGAGGAGGACTGTTCGCCCTGCGCATCGCGGTCGTAGACCATGTGCGGTTTGAACACTGCCATGAAAACGATCATGGCGGCAAACACCGCGGCCAGCAGCAGGCCAGGGACGATGCCGGCAATAAACAGGTCACCGATGGACTGCTGCGCCAGCAAGCCATAGATGATGAGCAACAAGCTTGGCGGTATGAGCATGCCCAGCACGGAGCTGCCCGCCACGACGCCGACAGCAAAGCGCGGCTTGTACCCCAAGCGAATCATCTCAGGCACGGCCACCTTGGTGAAGACGGCGGCGGAAGCAATCGACACGCCGGTGACAGCGGCGAACACCGCATTGGCCGCGACAGTCGCAACCCCTAAGCCACCTTTGAGCCGCCCCAGCAAGGCATTGGCCGCCAAGAATGCATCTCTCCCGAGGTCGGCGACGCTGACGAGCAGGCCCATCAGCACAAACAACGGTATCACGCCAAAGTCGTAACCCGAGACAGCGTCAGCCGCGGCCATAGCCAACAACGACGAAGCTTGCTGATAGCTGCCCTTGATGGCCCAGACACCGACGAGGGACACCAGGCAGAAGGCCACAGGCACATGCAAGCCGCTGTAGACCAGCACAAGGATGGCCAAGATCGACAAAAGGGCAATTTCAGTACCGGTCATCAACGATTCTCCTGACCCATCAGGCCTGCGGGGGGCTCATGACCGAACGCCCGACTCACATCATGCAAGGCAAACATCAGGTACTGCAATGTCGATCCGACGCAGCCAATCAGCATGAACAGCCGAATTGGCCACGTCGGGTACGTGACATACCCCTCAACGCCTACGTAGTCGTTGCTCGTCCAGGCCTGCACAAACAACGGTTGCAAAGCAACATACAAAGCGACGAAGAGACCTGCACCGAGCAGTGAGAAAAGGCCTTGCAAAGCGAAGTTCAATCGCGGCACACGCACCTTGAGCCAGTCGCTGAAAGTTTCAACGCGTGTGATTCGCCCTGAGCGCAGTGCGTGCGCAATTTGCAAAAATACAATGCCGACGATGGACAGGCTCACCAGCTCAGGCACGCCGGGCAGCGGCTGGCTGAAGAGGGTCCGACCGATCACGTCAGTGACGATGATCAGCATCAGCAGAAAAATCCAAACGGTCCCCGCCGAATTGAGCACCAGCAGCACCTTGGTATAGGCGAGGAGAAGTTTGTTCATCGGCACTTTAGTTTTTATCCCAGTCGCGTACCAACTGCACGTTGTTGTCACGCAGCTTCTTCATGTAAGCGGTTAGCACTTTCGGAGCCGGCAGGTTGCGCTTGGCGTTGGTGTCAGCCCAATTCTTCGCAATGTTGGGCATGGTGGTCGCCCACTTACGACGCTCTTCATCAGGCAGCTTGGTGAACTTGGCGCCCTCGTCTTTCATCTTCTTCTCAAAGTCGCCGGCCAAGCTCTGAAGTTGTTCAGCGATCCGCACGTTGTACTCCTTACCGACATCCTTGATGATCTTACGGACGTCGGGTGGTAGACGATCATGAAAGGCCTTGTTGATCGTCACCGCACCAATCATCATGGAGCCCAGATCAACACGCGTTGCGTACGGCGCCACTTGATGCAGTTTGGGTGGATACATCCCGGTTGTAAACGCGATCAGGCCGTCATAGACCCCCGTCTTGATGTTATTGAAGTGGGTTGCAAAGTCACCATGAACGGGCACTGCGTTGATGCCATTGACCCACAGGGCGAGGGAGCCCGCAGCACCGATTTTTTTGCCTTTGAGGTCGGCAATACTGTTGACGGGGAAGTTAGTCAACAAGTAGTCGGTGTCGGTAGAAAGCGCAGCTAAAAATATCTGGTTGTGACGGGTCCATTGGCTGGCCATTTCCGGCATCTCATCATTCATCTCGTACATGATTTTATTCAGCACACGGGGGTCATCGCTGCCAAAAGGTGCCATGAAACTCACCGCAAGAAGCGGCAATTTAGCCGGTTCAAAGATGGTGTAAACAAACCCCATTTCAGCCACACCACTGCCAACCGCATCTAACTCACCACCGACCTTGGCCAAGGTTCCACCGAAGGCCTCGTTCCAGACGATGTTGTGCTTACCGCCAGCGGCAAGCCGCTTATCAATCTCCGGGATCATGAAGTTCTTGATCATTCCGATCCACGGCAGCTGCGGCCCGTGAGCAGCGCTGATGGTGACTTTGAAAGTCTCGGCATTCACAGCAGGACTGAGCACCGACAGGCAGGCGATAACGCCAGCAGCGGTCAAGGTTCGGATATTCAGTTTCATGGGTTGACTCCTTGAAAAACGTCATCAATTGGGAATGACAATTCGGCTGGACAGGGGCTTGATTTAATGAGCGTGACTGGCCGCTATAGGCGCAGCAAGCGTTTGGCGTTACCTTCAAAGATGCTGTCGCGGTCTGCAGCCGCCAGGTTGAGGGAGTTGATGGCATCGATGGTGCCGCCAATGAGGTTGCGTCCACCGCGCGAGTCAAAGGGTGCATCCGTTGCGAAGAGGCAATGATCGGATTGGAAAAAATCGAGTCCGCAGCGCGCGGCGGATGCCGAACCATTGGTTGCCGTGTCGGCATACAGCATGCGGTAGTAATCGAGCAAAGGCTTTTTCAAACCCGCACGCTCAGCGGTCGGGTTGCGGTCTGTCTGACCGTCAAAAATCTGGTTGAAGCCCAAGTTGATCTTCTGCGAAAAGAAAGGAATCATGCCGCCCATGTGGTGCGTGATGATTTTCAAGTCGGGCAACTTGTCAAACAAGCCGGAGTAAATCAGCCGCGTCATACAGGCACTGGTTTCGTAAGGCCAGCCAAAAGTGAACCAGATTTCATCTTCCGAGGCTTTCTCTGTGGCGTAGTCTGCAAAGTTAGGGCCGCGCATCGGGTGAACCCAAACCGGCAGGTCGTGCTGGCTCATGGTCTCGAACAACGGATAAAACTCCGGAGCGCTCAAAGGCTTACCCAGCACGTTCGTGAAGACTTGTATGCCACGGGCATCCAGTTCATTGATGGCGCGATTGGCCTCCTTGACCGCCGCATCAGGGTTGTTCATCGGCATGGAGGCAATGAAAGCAGGAAACCTGTCGGGGTGTTTTTTGCAGATTGCAGCCAAGCCATCATTGGCCAGCCGCGCCAGTTCGGGCGTGATGTCAGGACCACCGAGCAGTTCAATGGGCGGGTTAGACAGTGCCAGCACTTGCTGGTAATCGTCGTAGCCATCCATCAGCGTCAGATGCGCGTCAATGTCCCACAGCTCAGGCAAATTGTTGAAGTCGTGCAGGATGGGAATTTGGGGAGCCGCTTCACGCATACGCTCAAACACTTGCTTGGGCAGGATGTGGTTAAAAATATCAATCTTCATTCATCGCTCCTTGAATCGAAATCGCCAAAAATTAAGCACCAAAAATTATCTGCATATTAAGTAGCGATTAAATGTACGGGACAAGCCCTCATAGAAAATATGGTTTTTTTCTATATGATCTATAGAAGAAAACCATATTTAGCTGCACCCGGAACAATGAATATTTTCAATGGCATCAAACTGCGGCAGCTGCAGTACTTTCTGGCCGTCGCTGACAAAATGCATTTTTCTAAGGCTGCAGAAAAAGTTTTTGTGACGCAGCCGACCTTGTCACACCAGATCGCAGAACTTGAATCCCACGTTGGCACACCCTTGTTTGACCGCTCTGGAAAGGTCGTCAGACTGACGGAAGCGGGACGTCTTTTCGCCATCCACGCGACGAAGGCCCTGCAAGAACTGGATTCAGGCTGCACGGCTTTACGCGAACTTGAAGGACTCCAACGGGGCACCCTCAACATCGGCGCTAGCCAGTCTTTCGTGCGCAAGCTGTTGCCGCCCTTACTGGGCGACTTAATGAACCGGTACCCGGCGATCCGGCTCAACATTCAGGAAATGACAGCCACGCAAATAGAGAGAAACCTGGCCAATGGAAGCTTGGATCTCGGTATTGCGTTCGAGCCTTCGGTCATGGAAGACACAGAGCTCGAACCCATTTTGGAAGAACGTCTTTTGCTGGTCGTGGGCCTGAGCCATCCCCTGGCACACCACAGCGTGGTGCAACTGCGGCAACTGGATGATCAGCCGCTGGTGTTTTTCACGAAAGAGTTCTCAACCAGGCAACTGGTTAGCCATTACTTTGACACCGTGTCGGCGCGCCTCAACCTGGTGTGCGAAACCAATTCGATTGAGGTCATGCTGGGGGTGGTGACGCAAACCAATGTCGCCACGATTCTTCCTGAAGGCACCATTCCGCGTGATTCGAATTTGCGGGTCATGCCGATCGTCGAACCCGAGCTGGTACGGGTGTCTGCCTTGCTGTGGTCGCGCCACAGCTTTCGCACATTTGCGGCTCGTACATTTGCGGACATGGTGCGACAACACTTCCTCAGTCGGCTGCCGCTGGAAGTCTGAGGCAACCCGCCGCTCGGCTATTGCATGCCGTTTTTCTATGGCTTAAATAGAAAAGAAGCATTTTTTCTTTTCAACATCTGTCCATAAAGTCGGAGGCATGTCATCGCATCTGATTCCATTCTCGCCATCTGCTCATGGCAACCTCTATTCAGCCGCCATCATCCCTAAAAAGAAGGTCCTATGAACGAAGGGGCACTCTCCGAGCTACTGGTACTGGACCTGTCTCGCGTTCTTGCGGGCCCGTGGGTTGGGCAAACTTTGGCGGATCTGGGCGCTGAAGTCATCAAGGTCGAACGTCCGGTGAGCGGCGACGACACACGCAGTTGGGGACCTCCGTTTTTGAAGGACCTGAACGGTGAACCGACGTCTGAATCGGCTTATTTTGCGTGCGCTAACCGAAACAAAAAATCACTCACGGTCGACATCACACGGCCTGAGGGTCAGGATGTGATTCGTCGGCTGGCAGAGCGCGCTGACATCCTGATCGAGAACTTCAAAGTCGATGGACTCAAGCAGTATGGACTGGACTACGCCTCGCTTCGAAAGATCAATCCACGGCTGATTTACTGCTCGATCACCGGCTTTGGTCAAACTGGCCCCTATGCGTCTCGCGCCGGCTATGACTTCCTGATCCAAGCCATGGGCGGCTTGATGAGCATCACTGGCCAGAAAGACACTGAGCCTGGTGCCGGACCACAAAAAGTGGGCGTTGCGCTGACAGACATCCTGACGGGTTTGTATTCAACCGTTGGTATATTGGCTGCCCTTTCACACCGGCAGCGCAGTGGCGAAGGCCAATGGCTAGACATGGCGCTGCTGGATGTCCAGATTGCCAGTCTGGCCAATCAGGCCAGTAATTATCTGGTTGGCGGCGAGTCGCCGACACGAATGGGAAACGCCCATCCCAATATCGTGCCGTATCAAGACTTCCCGACCCGGGACGGCTATATGGTGATTGCCGTTGGCAACGACGCCCAGTTCAGTCGCCTGTGTCTGGCTGCTGGGCACCCTGACATTGCGACCGACCCTCGCTACCGCACGAACAAGGACAGGGTCCAAAACCGCAAGGAACTCATTTCTCAGATGAACGCCTTCACAGTGACACGAAGCACGCAAGAATGGATCTCGGATCTAGAAACTGTGGGTGTTCCGTGCGGACCCATCAACAATCTCGAGCAAGTTTTTGCCGACCCGCACGTGAAGGCCCGACAGATACATCAACAACTGGAACACCCGTCCATGGGCACGGTGTCTTCTGTGGCCAGTCCCATCCGCCTGTCCGAGACCCCCGTCCAATACCGCATGGCCCCCCCCTTACTGGGTGAGCACACCCACGAGGTGCTCTGCGATTTACTGGGCATGAGCGAGCAGGAAGTAAGCGCCTTGCAGCAAGCCGGTGTCGTCTGACACCCAACAGAATGAAACAAGCTATTCATGACTCATTTTCTGACCATCGAGATTGCTGACGGCATCGCACTGCTGACCATGAACTCACCCGAGACCCGCAATGTCTTGGGATTCGATCAGCCCTCAGCCGAGATCGAGGCTGCATGCACCCAAATCGCCGCCGACCGAAACGTACGCGCCGTGGTGCTCACCGGTGCGGGCAAGGCTTTCAGCGCAGGGGGCGACATCAAGAACATGGCGGCACGACTTGACAACAAGGACCGCCAACCAATCGATGACCGCTACTACTATAAGGAAGGCATCCACCGCATACCCCGTGCGTTGTACCACCTTGAAGTCCCGGTCATCGCAGCCGTCAATGGTGCGGCGATCGGGGCTGGTCTGGACCTGGCCTGTATGTGTGACGTGCGCATTGCCGCGCAAAGTGCAACCTTTGCCGAGAGCTTCGTGAAATTAGGCATCATCCCGGGCGATGGCGGCGCCTTCTTGCTGCAACGCATCGTGGGTCAGTCCAAGGCCGCCATCATGACGTTCACCGGCGATGCCATTGATGCGTCAGAGGCGCTGGACTGCGGCTTGGTTTCACAAGTTGTAGCAGACGATCAACTTCTCCCCACCGCCATGCGCTTGGCTGCGAGAATCGCCCGTAACCCGGTCCATGCATTGCGAATGGCCAAGCGGCTGATGCGGGAAAGCACACACCTGCAACTGGACACAGTGCTCGAGCTTTCGGCCGCTTTTCAAGCGTTAGCTCATTCAAGCACTGATCACCGGGAGCGCTTATTGCAGGCTGTCGCGGCAATGGGGAAAAAACGCTGAGACAGCAAGATCGCAGACACAATGCAACCAAGAGGCAAAACGATATGAAAACCGAATATGTGATGATTCCGATGAAGGGCGGCTCGATGGGGGCCTACATCGCCTACCCTGACACCCCAGGGCCGGCCCCTGCGATCATCGCGATCATGGAGATATGGGGCGTCAATGACACCATGCGTGCGCATGCCCATGAATACGCCGAGGCCGGCTATATATGCCTCGTACCCGACTTGTTCTGGCGCCAAGAGCCTGGGGTTGAACTGTCCGACCGAAACCCAGCGGACGGACAAAAAGCCTTTGATCTTTATTATGAATTCGACTATGACTTAGGTGTCGAGGACATGCTGGTCGCAGACGCCTTCTTGAAGGCTAAGTCTGAGTGCAATGGCAAGGTTGGCGCAGTGGGCTACTGTTTAGGAGGCAAGCTGTGCTACCTCATGTGCTGCCGCACCGACATTGACTGTGCCGTCGCTTATTACGGCACCTATATCGAGCACAACATCAGCGAAGTCAAAAACCTACACAGGCCATTTGTTCTGCACATGGCCATGAAAGATCGTTGGGTGCAGGCGGAGGTGAACGCGCTACTTGAACGCAAGCTACGGCCCAACCCCTTGGTCACCATTCATCAATACCCAGAGGCCGACCACGCCTTTGCGCGCATCGGCGGGATTCCGTATCGCAAGGCCGAGGCCGACCGCGCCCTGGCGTTGACCCTTGATTTTTTTAAACAGCATTTAAGCGTGCCCCTTTTGACTTCGGAGGCTTCATGAGTCTGATCAGACGTGTTTTTTTAGCAACCCTCGCAGCGACCAGTCTGGGCGCCATCGCGCAGACCAATGCCAACTGGCCGACACGTCCTATCAAGGTGATCGTGCCTTTCCCGGCGGGGGGTGGCTATGACTTTATGGCGCGCAACCTAGCCCAAAAACTGACTGACTCGCTAGGGCAACCGGTGGTGGTAGAAAACCGTGCGGGTGCGAATGGCAACATTGGCTCCGATGCGGTCGCCAAGGCAGCGCCTGATGGCTACACACTGCTGCTGGGTGGCATTGGTCCTCAAGCTTTCAGTGTCGCGTTGTATCCCAAGCTGCCATTTGACCCCCAACGCGATTTCGCCCCGGTGTCCTTGGTCGCCTCGCAGCCTAACTTGCTACTCACCCACCCATCACTCCCGGTCAAGACTGTGGCAGAACTCGTGGCCTTGGCAAAAGCCAAGCCGGGGGAGCTCCCTTTTGGCAGCACCGGCAGCGGTAGCGGCCAGCATTTTGGACTCGAGCAGCTCAAGGCTGTCTCAGGCATCGATGTGATCCATGTGCCCTACAAGGGCGCAGCACCATTGCATATGGCCATGCTGGCGGGTGAAGTGAAGGTCGCCTTCAACATCATCCAACTGCCCATGCAACAGGTCCGCCGCGGCGAACTGCGCGCCTTGGCCTTGGCCAGCAAGAAACGATCGCCATTGGCGCCTGAAGTCCCCACCATGGCCGAGCTGGGCTATCCGATTGACTTTGACACTTGGTACGCCGTGTTTGCGCCGACAGGAACGCCACGCGACATCGTCGCCAAGCTCAATGCCGCCATCCTTCGCGCACTGTCAGACCCTGCGTTCAAGGAGCGTGCCCTGGCACTGGGCATTGATCTGATCGGAAGCAGCCCAGAGCAACTGGGCACCCACATGCGTCAAGAGATCACGCGGTGGACGGATCTCGCGAAAGCCGCCAACATCAAGGCCGACTAACCTGCCCTTTCCAGGCCCTCCCAAAAGGCCACGCGGGAATATTCCGCGTGGCCTTTTTTTTGAAGGCCCGCCATTGGGAATGCCTGTTTTCTATAGGGCAAATAGAAAAAAAGCATTTTTTCTATTTGCCCACCCCCTATAAAGTCAGCGAGATCATCAAACAGTGTGAGGGACATACCGTGAGCCAAGAAAAAAACGAAGTTCGAGATGGGATGCGAATTCAGTGGGATGCGCCCATCGTCATGGATGACGGCGTCGTGATGCGGGCCGATATTTTTTTGCCACTTGCCGAAGGACGCTATCCGGTGATCCTGACCTATGGGCCTTACGCCAAGGGGCTTGCCTTTCAAGAGGGCAATGCCGCCGCGTGGGAACGTCTGGTGGCGTCTCATCCCGATATTCTGGAAGGCTCCAGCAACATTTACCAGTCTTGGGAACTGGTCGACCCCGAGAGGTGGGTTCCCGAAGGCTACGCCTGCGTACGGGTTGATTCGCGCGGTACCGGTCGCTCGCCCGGCTACGTCGACCCCTGGTCGCCACGGGAAACGAAAGATCTTTACGAGTGCATTGAATGGTCTGGCGTACAGCCTTGGTCCAGCGGCAAGGTGGGCCTTAACGGCATCTCTTATTACGCCATGAACGCTTGGCAAGTGGCCGCGATGGAACCACCGCATCTGACCGCGGTCTGCGCTTGGGAAGGCGCTTGCGACTATTACCGTGAAGCGACCCACCACGGCGGCATCGTCTCAGATTTTCTGATCAACTGGTTTCCTCGCGCGGTTCACCGGTCGCAACATGGCTGCGGCGAGCGCGGATCACGCAGTCGTGTCACAGGCGAGCTGGTCTGCGGCCCCGAAACTTTGTCTGAAGACGTCTTGGCAGCCAATCGCATCGACATCGAAAAATGGATCATCGAACGGCCTTTTGCGGATGAAGACCACGAGGGCCGATCAAGCCACCCTGAGAAAATCAAAGTGCCGGTGCTGTCATCTGGGAATTGGGGTGGCCAAGGTCTGCACACGCGCGGTAACTTTGAAGGGTATCTGCGCGCTGGAACGACTGAAAAGTGGTTGGAAGTACATGGGGGTGCTCACTGGGAGAGTTTCTACACCGCCTACGGAATAGCGCTTCAAAAACGCTTTTTCGGGCACTTTTTGAAAGCCGAAAAAACGGGCTGGGATCAACAACCCCCGGTACGCTTGCAGGTGCGACATGTCGACCGATTTGTAGAGCGCGATGAACAGGAATGGCCCATTGCCCGTACGCAGTGGACGAAGTATTACTTGGACCCATCCGACTGCAGCCTGCGTACTCAAGCGCCCAAAGACCGCAGCACCCTGAGTTATGACACGGCGGGACATGGGCTCATGTTCCTGTCGCCCCCCATGGCGCAAGATCTTGAAATCACTGGCCCGAGCGCTGCAAAGATGATGCTGTCGTCCTCCACACAGGACGCTGATGTGTTTTTAGTACTGCGTGTCTTCACACCCGATGGATGTGAGGTGACCTTTCATGGCTCCAACGACCCGCGCACCCCGGTCGGGATGGGCTGGCTGCGCGCGTCACATCGCAAGCTCGATGCAGCACGCAGCCTGCCTTATCGCCCATTTCACACCCATGATGAAAGTCAACTCCTCACACCCGGGCAGCCAGAGGCTCTGGACGTTGAAATTTGGCCAACCTGCATCGTGATCCCCAAGGGATACCGATTTGGATTGTCTGTACGTGGCAAAGACTACCAATTCCCCGGAGAACCTTTGAGCATTCCCGGCGTCAAGTACACCCTGACAGGCGTGGGGCCGTTCCTGCATCACCACCCTCAAGATCGGCCCGCAGATGTGTTCAAAGCCACCAACACACTGCACTTCGAACCCGGTCAACAGCCTTACGTGCTGCTACCCGTGATCCCAAGCTAAACCGTCAGAAGACCGACTAGAAGGAGACTCCATGAAACATCTTTGTTATTCACTGCTGCGTCTTTTGGCCATTTCATTGAGCCTGGGCGCCTTGCCGCAGTTGGCTCATGCGCAAAGCTATCCATCAAAGACAATTCGATTCATTGTGCCGTTCCAAGCCGGCAGTGCCCCCGACGCGATTGCCCGCGTGGTTGCACAGCACATGCAGCAGACGCTGGGCCAGAGCATCACGATCGACAACAAGCCTGGTGCCAGCGGCGCCATCGGGGCAGCCGAAGCCGCCAAAGCTGCGCCAGACGGATACACCATTTTTGGTGGCAGCAATACCATCCTGGCAGCCAATCCCAGCTTGTTCAAAAAACTGTCCTATCACCCAACCAAAGATTTTGTCCCCGTCGGTCGACTCATCACCGCGTCTTTGACTTTGGTGGTGAAGCCGGACTTCCCAGCACAAAACCTGCGTGAATTCGTTGCGTATGTCAAAAGTAAAAAAGGCTCACTGAATGCAGGTTACGCATCAGCAGGCATGCAGGTCTCGCTCGCAGAGCTACGGAATTTAGCCGGCGTGGACTTTCTCGATGTCTCGTACAAAGGTGCGCCTCAAGCCGTCACCGATCTGCTGGGCGGACAAATCGCATTCACGTTTGCAGACAACGCCGTTGCCGCCACCCAGATCAAGGCGGGCCGTGTGCGGGGACTGGCGATCACAGCACCCACGCGCACCGCGCTGCTGCCAGACATGCCAACCATGGCAGAACAATTTCCTGGTTTTGATGTGACAGTTTGGAACGGCCTTTCAGCGCCAACCGGCACACCGAAAGAAGTCATCGACAAGCTCTGGGATGCGGCCAACAAGGCGCTGGCCTCACCGGATGTGATTGCACGTCTGTCATCCCTTGGATTAGAGCCAGCGCCCATGGGACCCGATGACTATGGCCGTTTTATTGCAGCCGAGACCATCAAGTGGGCGCGCCAGATCAAGACCGCAGGCATTCAGCCAGAGTGACCGAAAACGATCTATTCTTTTTCCCCAAGCCTTTCGTACAACCACAATTTAACCCCTGCAGGCCCCCTCAATGGTGATCGATGCCCACGCCCATTACGTTCCGCCCAAAATCATTGAGCACCTTCGACAAGAGGGGCCACGCTATGGAATTTCAGTGCTTGACTCCCCTCCTCCAGCGTGTGCTTGTCTGAAGTTTCAAGACGGTCTGCAATGCAGGCCGTTTTTCTCACGGTTGCTCGAATCACCGCAAGCGCGCCAAGAATCCATGAGCCAACAGGGCATCGACCGACAAGTCCTTTCAGGCTGGGTTGATGTCTTTGGGCATGGGCTCAACACGGACCAAGGGACTGCTTGGCACCGGCTCATGAATGAGCATCTCTCCGCCACTTGCCAAGCGCACCCTGAGAGCTTTTCAATGCTTGCCTCAGGACACATGCCGAACGCTGCCAGCGCAGCCGGTGAGCTCGAGTTTGCAGTGCGCCAACTGGGTGCCGTGGGTGGCGTCGTCGCATGCAACATCAACGGCGTCAACCTTGGCGAAGCTGAGCTTGACGAATACTGGGCGGCAGCCAGCGAACTGGATGTCCCCGTGTTCCTGCATCCGACGCAACCGGTCCCCACGCCTCGCACTCAGAAATTCGCGCTCAACCAAGTCGTCCAGTACACCTTTGACACGACACTGGCCATCGGGTCTCTGATCTGGAGTGGCGTGCTCGATCGCTTTCCGAACTTGAAGCTCATCGTCTCGCATGGCGGTGGCGCCTTTCCATACCTCATGGGTCGTTTTGACTGCATGCATGAACGCAGTCATGCGGGTTTGCAGTCAGAGAAACCACCCTCGGCGTATTTGCGCCGAATGCACTACGACACCATCCTTCACGATGCCGCCGCATTGCGCTACCTCAAGCAACAAGTTCAATGCGACCGCATCGTCCTTGGGACGGATGATTCATTTCCCCCCGCTGACATGGACCCGCTGGGCAGCCTGAAGTTGGCCGGATTCACGGCCGAAGAAATCAATCAAATCGCCAACGTGAACCCGTCGGCCTTGTTCAAAATATAAATTCGCGCTCCATGAAATGAGTGAGAATCACGCAGACTCAATATCCAAATCTAGAAAAATATGACTATCTTGAATATTCGCGGCGTCAATATTAATTACGAAGTTGTGGGGACGGAAGGTCCGTGGTTGACATTGATCACCGGCGGACGACGCGGCTACACGGAATTTCTACCGTTCGCTGCAAAAATTGCTGCCAAGGGCTTTCGAGTGCTCCTTCACGACCGACGCAACACCGGTGCGTCTGACGTTCTGATTGAAGGACAAGACGGCGAAGAAGAACTGTGGGCAGATGACCTGGTGTTGCTGCTCAAGCATTTGAATGCTTCGCCGGCATTTGTGGGCGGCACGTCTTCAGGCGCCCGGATGTCCATGATGGTCTACTTCCGTCACCCTGAGGCGGTCAAGGCGCTGTTGCTGATGCGCGTGACAGGCGGGGATTTTGCCGCTGGCAGATTGCCCGACATGTATTACGGTCAATTCATTCGTGCAGCAGAACAAGGCGGCATGGCTGCAGTCTGTGAGACCGAACAGTACCAGGAGCGGATCAAGGCCAACCCGGCCAATAAAGATCGTCTCATGGCGATGAACCCACAGACTTACATTGACGTGATGAACCACTGGCTGACTATTTTTCTACAGGGCCCACGCAAGCCTGTATTGGGCGTCACCGAGGAAGCCATACGCTCCATCAAAGTACCCACTATCGTCGTTCCGGGGAATGACCTGACGCACGCATCGGCTAACGGTCTTGCCACAGCGGCCCTGATAGACGGCAGTATTTTGTACAGCCTGCCGATC
>Ga0075464_10000473_pt1 | contig 17692 bp, 13 predicted proteins | sample DEB19_08_DNA_5_FD_75068 | JGI IMG/M metagenome (GOLD analysis project Ga0075464, IMG submission 75068) | Aqueous microbial communities from the Delaware River and Bay under freshwater to marine salinity gradient to study organic matter... | ecosystem: Environmental > Aquatic > Marine > Coastal ...
CTTCGAAACTAAAGCGACCGTCTGCAAGCCGAGCCAGCGCCAGGCTTTGCGCGGCAGGCAAGGCAACACGCGCTATCGCCAGGTCAGGCTGCACCGGCAACTCACGGCCACCCCGGTCCACCAGCAGCACCACCTTGACGCTGGCCGGACGACCGTAGTCAAACAGCTCATTGATGACCGCACGCAGTGTGCGGCCGGTGTACAGCACATCGTCGACCACCACCAGATGCGCGCCGTTCACGTCAAACGGCAGGTGCGTCTGGCTGCTGGAGGCTAGACCGCGCTTGGCGAAATCATCACGGTGCATGGCGGACGACAGCGTGCCCGCTTTACCGGGCAGCTTCAGGTCGGCCTGCAGACGCTCAGCCAGCCAGACACCGCCTGATGCAATGCCAACGAGTTGCGGTGGGCTGACATAGGTTGCCATCAAAAGTTGCATGGCTTTGAGCAAATCACGGTACAGCGCCTCGGCATCCAGGGTCAGGCTACTCATCGGGCAGGCTCCTTAAAAACTGTTCAAGAATAATGCAGGCCGATGCGGCATCAGCGTCTTTGGCACCGCTTGAAATGGCCTCGGTCGTGCTGTAGCGCTCGTCGACTTCAAACACGGGCAATGAAAATTTGGCGCGCAGCTGACGTGCAAACTTTTGAGCCCGTGCCGTATTCTCGTGTGCGGCACCGTCAGGGTGAAACGGAACGCCAACAACAAGCGCATCGGGCTGCCATTGCCTGACACGCTGGGCAACAGCGTCAAGGCGCTGGGCGTTATTGGCGTTGATGGTGGGCTGCGGGCTGGCCGTGCGGGTCAGCCGGTTGCCCGTGGCAACGCCGGTACGCTTGATGCCGAAATCGAAAGCTAAAAAGGTTTGCAGGCCGATGGCCACCGATGGCGCAGCCGCCACGCTCATGAGTGGCCTGCCTCGGGGGACAGCATCCAGGCCTCCAGCCCGAGCAACATCAAAGCCTTCGCGTAACGCTGGTCTACGGGCGTGTCAAAAATCACCGCCGGGTCAGCCGCCACAGTCAGCCAGCTGTTGTCTGAGATCTCGGACTCCAGCTGGCCCTGCCCCCAGGACGAATAACCGAGCGATATGAACACCTTGCGCGGCCCATAGCCGGTTGACAGGGCTTCGAGCACGTCTTTGGAGGTGGTCATTTCCAGCCCGCCGGGTATCGTCATGGTGGACGCGTAAATCGACTCGTTGCCGGGCATGACGGTTTCGTGCAGCACAAAACCGCGTTCGGTTTGCACCGGACCGCCTTGAAACACGGGCGAATGTGTCAGGTCTTCCCGGTGCAGCGGCAGCTCGACTTTTTCAAACAGCTTTTTCAGGTTGATGTCGCTGGGTTTGTTGATGACCAGGCCGAGTGCCCCGCGCTCGGAGTGCTCGCACATGTAAATCACGCTTTTGGCGAAAGTCTCGTCTTGAAGACCGGGCATGGCGATCAGAAAGTGGTGCGTCAAGTTGATCGGATCGGTTTCCATGCTCATGGTTTGATTTTACGCGACAGTCGGGTTTACGGTTAGATAACCGTGCATAACGGGCAGATTCGATACCATCGAGCCATGCTAAAAAAATACCCTGTCGGGCTGATGTGGTTCAGGCGCGACCTGCGCGCCTTTGACAATGCCGCCCTGCACCATGCGCTGAAAAGCTGCCAGCGCGTGCATTGCGCTTTTGTGTTCGACCGCGAGATTCTGGACACCCTGCCCCGCCAAGACCGGCGCGTGGAGTTCATCTGGGAAGCCATCAGTGAGCTGAACCAACAACTGGCGCTGCTGGCCGCCCAACACAAGACAAAAGGCGCAGGCCTGATCGTGCAGCACGTCGTGGCCAGCGACGCCATACCGCTGCTGTGCCAGCAATTGACAGTCGATGCGGTGTTTACCAACCACGACTACGAGCCCCAAGCCCTCGCCCGGGATGCCAAAGTACAAGCCCTGCTGGAACAGCAAGGCACCGCCTTTCACACCTTCAAGGACCATGTGATTTTTGAGCGCGCTGAAGTCCTGACACTGGCCAGCAAGCCGTACAGCGTGTTCACGCCGTATAAAAATGCGTGGCTGAAAAAAGTGGATGCTTATTATTTGAAGCCCTATCCAATTGACAGCCATGCGGCCACACTGGCTGCGCTGCCAGCCAGCCATCAACAGGGCGTGCCCAGCCTTCAGGCGATGGGCTTTGAAAAAACCAATCTGCACGACTTGAAAATACCCCTGGGTGCCACCGGTGGCGCACAACTGTTGGATGAATTTCTAAGCCGCATGGGTGCCTATGACGAGACGCGCAACTTCCCGGCGGTCAAAGGGCCGAGCTATCTGGGTGTGCATTTGCGGTTTGGTACCGTGTCCATCCGGCAGTTGGCCAGCGCCGGACTAGAGCAACAACGCGCGGGCAGTCAGGGCGCCGCCGTGTGGTTGAGCGAGCTGATCTGGCGTGATTTTTATGCGCAGATTCTGGCTAATTTTCCGCATGCAGCCAACGGTGCCTTCAAGGCCGATTACGACAATATTCAGTGGGAGCAAGGCGATACCGCCCTGGCCCTGTTTGCCGCTTGGTGTGAGGGCCGCACGGGCTACCCTCTGGTCGATGCCGCCATGGCGCAAATCAACCAGACCGGCTACATGCACAACCGCTTGCGGATGGTGGTGGCCAGCTTTTTAACCAAAGACCTCGGGCTGGACTGGCGCTGGGGAGAGCGCTACTTTGCTGAAAAGCTCAATGACTTTGACCTGTCGGCCAACAACGGCGGCTGGCAGTGGGCGGCCAGCAGCGGCTGCGACGCTCAGCCGTACTTCAGAATCTTCAACCCCACCAGCCAGAGCGAAAAGTTTGATGCTGACGGCAAGTTCATTCGCCGCTATTTGCCGCAACTGGCCAAGCTGTCGAGCAAGGCGATTCATGCGCCTTGGCTGGCCGCGCCGCTCGAGCTGATGGCAGCAGGCGTCGAGATGGGTAAAGACTATCCGTACCCCGTCGTCAAGCATGACGAAGCGCGCGCACTGACGCTGCAGCGCTATGCGGTGGTGAAAAAGTCGTGAGGCGATAAAGTCCGGCAAAGCTGGGCGAGGCGCACGAGCGCTATAACTTTAGGAGCTGCTTACGCATATATCTATTGGCTTTGAAGCCAATTTGACAGGTAAAAACGGCTCAGGATGTGGCTTCGAGGGCGCAATAATGCCGTACCAGGCTGATCAGCTCGTCTTCAGCGTACGGTTTGCCCAGATAGTGGTCAACGCCCAGCTCTTTGGCGTGTTCGCGGTGCTTTTCAGCGATACGCGACGTGATCATCACAATCGGCAGCTTGGCCAGACGCGCATCGCCGCGAATATTGCGCACCAGGTCAAACCCGTCCATGCGCGGCATTTCAATGTCTGACAGCACCACGCTGGGCAACTCGTCTTGCAGGCGTTCGAGCGCCTGCAAGCCGTCAGCAGCCAGCACCACTCGAAAGCCTTCACGCTGCAGCAGGCGCTGCGTGACGCGTCGCACGGTGATGGAGTCATCGACCACCATGACCAGCGGGATGTGCGGCGCAGCAGCAGCCCGCCCGGTGACCTTGGCGCTGTCACTGCCAGGCGTCTCCAGCATGTGCGGCTCGGCACTGTCGCCGCTCAAGGCACGGGCCTGGTCGCCGTAAACAGACGCCAGCGCCACGGGGTTGTAAATCAGCACCACAGCGCCTGATGGCAGCACCGACATGCCTGCCAGACCGGGCAAACGGGACAGTTGTGGCCCCAGATTTTTAACCACCACCTCCTGGTTGCCCAGCACCTCGTCCACATGCAGGGCCACGCGTTGCGCAGCGCTTCGAAAAATCACGACGGGTGTCGTCTTACCCTGAACTTCTGCGCTGTGAGCCGAAGACTGGAGCAATGCGCCCGACCAGAAGAAAGGAACGGCCTGGCCTGCCACATCCAGCGCGCCGGTGTTGTAGGCTTGCTGGAGTTCTTCGGCCGTGATGCGGCGCACCGTCTCCACCACGTTGGCGGGCACACCGACAGCCAGGCTGCCGCTGCGAATCATCACCACCTGCGTCACTGCAGTGGTCAGCGGCAAGACGAGCTTGAACTGGGTGCCTTTGCCCGCAACGGTAGAGGTTTCAATCCGGCCGCCAACGCTGTTGACCTCTGAACGCACCACGTCCATGCCGATGCCGCGGCCAGACAGTTCTGTGACCTGTGCCGCCGTCGTGAAGCCCGGCAAGAAAATCAGGCTGGCAGCCTGCTGATCATCCATGGGCTGGTCAGCCGGGACCAGACCGGAGCTGATGGCTTTCTCACGAATGCGTGCCAGGTCAAGGCCTGCACCGTCGTCGCTGAACTGGACCGACACGTCGTTGCCCTCCTGACGCAGTTCAACCGTGATCAATCCCGCGGCATCCTTGCCGGCGGCGCTGCGGGCTGCGGGGCTTTCAATACCGTGGGCAACGCAGTTGCGCAGCAGGTGCTCAAACGAAGGGGTCATGCGGTCCAGCATGCCGCGGTCCATCTCGATGGTGGCGCCCAGCAGGTCCAGTTTGACCTGCTTGCCGGTATCTTTGGCAGCCTGCCGGACCACGCGGTACAAGCGGTCAGAGATGCCTTCAAACTCCACCATGCGGGTGCGCAGCAGGTCGCGCTGCAACTCACGCGTCTGGCGCGCCTGGGCAATCAAATCGTCTTCAGTGGCCTCCACCGTGCGCAGCAAGGTGCGCTGCACAGTCGCCACGTCATTCACCGATTCGGCCATCATGCGGGTGAGTTCCTGCACGCGGGTAAAGCGGTCGAATTCCAGCGGGTCAAACCCGGCCTGCAGCTCTTTGGTCTGGGCCAAGCGCGACTGCATCTGGGTTTCTGCCTGCAATTCCATGTCACGCAGTTGCTGGCGAAGGCGGTTCAAGTTATCCGTCATGTCGCCCAGTGAGCCACGCAGCTGGTTGAGCTCAACTTCCAGGCGCGAACGGGTGATCATGACCTCACCCGCCTGGTTGACCATCCGGTCAAGCAACTGGGAACGCACCCGGACAGAAGCATTGGCGGCCTGGCGCAAGGGCTGCATGGCCATGGTTTGCGGTGCCGGAACCATGCCTTTGCCGAGCACAGCTTGGGGTGATAGTGCGGCAACGGGAGAGTCAGCAGTGACGGTCTCGTCAGACACCCGGTTGCTGACTCGAGTGATGGCCGGTACGGGCGCTGTCAACACCGTCCCTGCAAGGCTCGCATCGGCCAGACGCAGCACCTCCAGCGTGTGCTGCAAGGCGTCAAAGCGCACCAGCAGCGGTTCAAGGTCTTGCGCGCCAGCAGCACCGGCGCCCAAAAACTCAATCTCGGATTCGATACGGTGCGCCATTTCACCCAAGCGCAAAGCGCCTGCCAGCCGGGCACTGCCTTTGAGCGTGTGCAGGGCACGCAGCACTTCCATGCGCGCGCCCAGATTGTCGGGCCTGGCCGACCACTGGCGAAGTGCGCCGCCCAGTTGCGGCATCAGCTCGGTGGCCTCTTCATCAAAAATAGGAAACAGCTCGGCATCAATCGCATCAACCGCATCAATGTCGTCGTCGGGCTCATCCAGAAAAGCAGGGGCTGTAGCCGCAGACGCAGAAGAAACCGCCGAGGCAGCAGCCGTAGCCACAGCGGCAGTTTCCAAGACCGGCGCTGCTGGTTGCTCGGGCTCGTTGCCGGGCAGCGCTTCTGGCAAGAGCTCAGCGCTCAGCGATGCAAGTGATGCAAGTGATGATTCAACGCCCGATTCAGGCTCGGCTTCCAAGGAAGAAAAGTCAAGCGCTTGCAGCTGTGCCAGCAAGCCCGCATCGGCTTCTTTCAAAAAGCCCGCAGCGAACTGGTGCAAGAGTCTGCGAATGTCTTCAGCCGCGCTAACGAATAAACCGGCATACTGCCCTGCAGCGGCGGCGACATAGCGTGACTGCGAATGCTGAAGTGCATGTTCAAACGCCCGCGCCATGTTTGACAAAGACACAAAGCCGACCGTGGCGGAACTGCCCGCCAGGGAATGCGCAAAAGAAACGGTGGAATCAGCAACAGGATGGCTGCGTTCCATGGCCCACTCTGAAACCTCCGTCACCAAGCGCCGTGACCATTCATCGGCCTCATTGAGGTAGACGTTGAACAGCGGTATGCCAATGCGCAAATCACCAATCACCTTGACCTGGTCATCATCATTGGCAGCAGCTTGCGGCGCCGGCAACCCGGCAGGCTCAGCCGGTTCTTGCGAAGCGGATGAAGCGGGTGTCAAAAAAAGCGCCTCAACTTCCGCGGCTGACAAATCGAGCACGTCGGACGTTTCGACGGCAGACTCTGACTCTGACTCGCCAGACAGCGGCAGGTCAAATTCTTCAGCGTGCTTTTGCAGGGCTTGACCGTCAGACAACTCAACACTGGCGGGCGTAGAGACTTCAGCCAGCGGGTGAGGCGTCACATCAGGCATGCCCGACAGAGCAGACAAACTGTCGAAATCGATGCCTGCGATATCGGGCAGCGCCGCTGCGTCAGGTGTGAATGGCGCAGGATTTTCCTGACCTGCAGACGCAGTTGCCTGGTTGGTGGTCGACAGGAAATCGACGTCGATCGCATCATCGGCTGGCAGCTGCGCCTGGAAGTCCATTGCCGGCTCTTCGGATACGGCATTCGGCATCGCTTCGGTTGCTGCAACCGCTTGCTGCGGCAACACCAGACCGCTATAGCGCCCCTCCATCCGCATCGCCTCAGCACTGGTACGAAAAGTTGCGGCAGCCCACGCGCCGTCCTGGTCGGTCGCAATGTCTTCGATCCAGCGCGAAAAGCCGCTCAGGATCTCGCTGGACAACTGCAGCAATGGTTCGCTGGCGGCTTTTTGTTCTGCCAGCCAGCCGTTGAACAATTGCTCCACGGCCCAGGCGGCTTCTCCAAACTCGTGGAGGCCCACCATCCGCGAACTGCCCTTGAGCGTATGAAAAACGCGGCGCAACACGGTCAACTGATGGATATCACGAGGGTCATGACCCAACAAACGAACCGCTTCTTGCCCATGGGTGGTCGCTTCTCTGGCTTCTTCCAGGAAGATATCCCGCAGGTCATCTTCTTCAAAATCAACGTCTTGCACCTGGCTGGTTACAGCCACTTGCGCAGGGGCGACGGAGGTAGCCATCGTACTGAACGCTTGCGCGGTGGCATCAGCATCGTGTGTGGATGCAGCAACCGACGCAGCATGCGCCGTTTTAGCCAGGCCGGATTGCCCTGCCAGCTCGGCGTGAGTGGCCAGGGCATCGAGCTTGACCGTCAGGTTTTCCCCCGATGCGCCTGAGTTGGCCTGGTGCATCACAGACATAACTTCTTGCGACAGCGTGTCGACAGCGCTTGATGACGACGAAGCGGGGGTTTGTGCTTTTTCTGCACGGCCCATCAAAGGCTTCAGTTCACCTTTGACATCGTCATAGACAAACAGTTTTTTGGCCAGCACAGGCTGGTAGTTGAGCATGTCGATCAGAAAGCTCAGGGCGCCCAGGTTGTTGCCCAACTGGTCAAAGGTGCCCGCTGATCGCGCACGTTCCTCGTCAATTTCTGTTTCGAGCATTTGCTCAACACTGTCCCGCATCCGCAAAACAGCTTGTGAGGCCTGGTCCAGCCCCAGCACAGACAACACGCCGCGCATCTGGGCCAACTGGCCAGGCACGCGGGTCAGGACCGCTTTGTCCTGAGGATTTCGAAAGAAAATATCCAGTGATTTTTCAAGCTCGCCCAACGACAATCGAAGCTCGCCCACCACGCTACCCATGGTTTGCTTGTCGCTGACGCGGCGGTAAAGGTCCTCCATCCAGGGTTCCAGTGGCTGGGCACGGCCCCCGTCCTTGACGCTGTCCAGACGCTCGGCCAAATGCCGGGTACGCGCCGTCAGTTGCGGGTCATTCGGGTCCAGATCGTCAAATGCGGCCTCCAGGTACAACACCGAGGTAGCAACTTCCATGGCCAGCTCAATCGTCGGCGCTTGTCCGGAGCGCACCGTCGTCTCGATGGCCCGGGTCAATGCCTGCGCCAGCGGCTGGCTGCTGGGATGCAGCTTGACCAGCGAATCGCTGACCAGACCAAACTGATCGGCAACCGTCTTGAACTTGTTCGCGTCGCCTGCCGAGAGGGAAGACCATGACTCTTTGGCTGACGCGATGCGTTTGCGTGCCTGCGCCAGCAGCGCCGGATCAAAGCGGCCAAACTGCACTGCCATGTAGTCGACCGGCTCGAAGCGCGCCAGGCCATACACCTGCCGCACAGCCGTCAGTACCGGAGCCTGGGTCGGCGATGTGGGAAGGGCTTGCGCGCAAAAGAAAAGCAGGTCATGTGCCAGCCGGTCCGACACACCCACATCACCTTTGCTCAAGCTGGCGAACTGAAGCAGGACTCGGGACGAGGCGCGTCGTACGTAAATATCCGAAGGCAAAAGACCATGCGCCAGTGCCTCAAAGTAGGCGGCAGCAATCTTCCAGAAAATTCGTGGCTGGCGGTCTGCTTGCCGGGCTGAAAATGCCAGACTCAAGGCTTTGAGGCTCTCAGCAGCCAAGGGTGCCTGACCCTTCATGATTTGAAGCACTGATTGATCAAACGTCGCACGCGCCTGGGCATCGTAGTTTCTGGGCTCAGTCGTCAAGGCCAGTTCAGGCTCCAGCCAGCGCCATTCGTGCGGCCACAAATCAGCCGGGTGAATCCTGTCGGCTCGAACGAGTTCCTGAACATCGCGGTATTGCGGGAACAGTGACACCGCAGAAATCGGCTTGTCGGCCAATACGGCCTCCAGGTATTCGGTCAACGCAAAGCTGGCGCTTTCAATTTTTGCAGCGGCATCCTGGCTGCATTGTTCTGGTTGCTGCACAAACTTTTGTACCGCCGCCTCCATGGCCCGCAGCACCAGCGCCGGGCCTGCCAGTCCCACCATTTCAAGCGCACCGACTGCCTGGTGCAATTGCTGGCGCGCAATGCGCAGCTGACTGGCATCCAGCGTGGCCAGATCAGAACCTTTGGCGGCCCCAGCTTCCCTGACAAAACGTTTGAGCGCCTTGGCCGAACCCTCGAGTGATTTGCGCAGCTCGTCAAGAACCCAGGCCAGCGGGCCCAGGTCATTGACCGCCAAATCGAGGTCAGCGCCAGGAGAATTCAGGTCGAGGGCTTGCATAAATAACGGGCTGATTCAAAAAAACGGTTTGACGCAACAAAAGACGTAAAAGCTCAGGCAATCTTGAATCGGGACACCGACTGGCGCAGTTCCTCAGCCATACGCGACAACTCCCGCACCTGCTGCGCAGTAGACCGCGTACCTTCTCCGGTTTGCTCTGTCACCGCAAAAATGTGCTGAATGTTGCCTGCCACTACGTTGGCTGAAGCCGCCTCGCGAGTCGCCGAATTTGAGATCTGCTCAATCAGGTCAGCCAGCCGACGTGACACGCGGTCAATTTCTGACAGAGCGGTACCCGCGCTGTCAGACAGTTTGGCGCCTTCAACCACGCCCTGCGTGGAGCGTTCCATGGCGGCTACAGCGTCCTGGGTGTCGGTCTGAATCGCCTTGACCAGAGCCGAAATCTGCCGGGTTGCATCGCCAGAACGTTCAGCCAATCGCTGCACCTCCTCGGCCACCACCGAGAAGCCTCGCCCGGCTTCACCCGCAGACGCCGCCTGGATGGCAGCGTTCAGCGCCAGCACGTTGGTCTGTTCGGTGATGTCAGAAATCAGCTCGGTGATCTCGCCAATCTCCTGCGAAGACTCACCCAGTCGTTTGATCCGTTTGGAGGTTTCCTGAATCTGGTCACGAATGGCGTTCATACCGCCGATGGCATTTTGCACCGCCTGCAGGCCAGACTCAGCGGCCGACAGTGACTGACGCGCCACCTGGGAAGATTCTTGCGCCTGGGTTGACACATCGTTGATTCGGGATGCCATGTCCAGCACCGACTGACCCGTTTCACGAATTTCGCGCAGCTGCTCGGTCGATGCAGCCAGCAGCTCTGTGGATGTGCTTTCGACCTGCGCCGTGGTCTGGGCAACGCGCGCTGCCGTGTTTTGTACGTTACCCACCAGCTGGCGCAATTCTTCGACCGTGTAGTTCACCGAGTCAGCAATAGCGCCGGTGATGTCTTCCGTCACCGTGGCTTCTTGCGTCAGATCGCCCTCAGCGACTGTTTGCAACTCATTCATCAATCGCAAAATCGCGGCCTGATTGGCATCATTGACCCGCTTGGCATCCTGTTGCTGGCCGCGCGCTTCCAGCTGCTGCTTTTCAGCAACGTCCTGACGTTTGCGGCTGTCCTGGAGCTGAATCCGTGCAATACCGACAGCGCACAACAAACCGAACAAGGCGGCCGCCGTCAAAGCCAGAATGGAGCTCAGGCCCAGGCCCGACTGGTTTGAAAGTTTGCCCTGCAAGTCTTCCAGACCCCGACGCAGGGGTTCGCTGTCAGCAATGATGGAGGCTTGCGCTTCACGCGCAGACACCAGACCCTGCAAGTTGCCCAAAATCGCGCCAGCCTGAACCCGCGTCTGCTCATACACCGCCATCAGCGCTTGAAGACGTTCGCGGGTTTGGGGGTCCTTGGCGCCCGTCAGACGCAGCTCGGGACTGCCTTCCTGCAAGCCTTGTGTGATTTCCTTGAAGGAATTCAAGTCCTTGCCCAGCAAGAACACAGCCTCGGGACTGACGCCTTCAAGCGTCAAAAACTCGTTGGCCGACTTACCAATCCGCTGCGTCAACATCACCAGCTGGCCAGATGCTGAAATCTCGGCAGGTGCCGCATTCTGCTGCAGCTTGAGTGACGACACGGTTTCGGCAATTTCCAGCAAGTCAGAAGACTGGCGGTTGATGGTTCTCAAAGCAGCACCGACCTGCGTCAAGATCGCCTGCTGGCCCATCACGGTGGCGGCGTTCTTTTCAGCGCGCACCATGAACGGGATGATTTTGTCAACGTCTGGTTGCAGGTCATCGACGACCGGGCTCAGGCGCAGACTGTCGTCACCCTTTTTCAGGCCACGCACGGTTTTAGCTTGTACGTCAGCGCTTTCTTTCACGTCCGGGAAAGCCTGTGGACTCCCCACCAGCGCTTGGGACACTGATTTGGCCAAGCGCTGTGACTGCATCAGAGCCTGCCCTGTTGCCGTGATCTGCTGCGCCACCGTGTCGGCTTGGCTCAAAGCCCGGTAAGCCACCACAGCCAGCACCAGCATCGACAAGCCCAGCAGCATCAACAAGCTGCGCTGGTGCTGTGCCATCGTTTTGTTGCCCAGAAGGGGCAATTTGAGCAGATCGGGGGTTTCTGCGGAAGCAGCCTCAGTCTGCGGGCTCACCAATCGACTGGCCGCAAAACCGTCATCTTTTTCTTCGCTGGCCTCAACCGGCGCACGCATCGTTCTGGCGCGCATGGCGCCAGTTGCCAAAGGGTCCACTGGCATGCCCACCGAGCTCATGTCCATGCTGTCTTCTGGCGGCTTCTTTTTGGATTTGAAAATATTTTGGATGTGTTCAATTACAGACATGATGAGCCTTCTCTGGAAACTTGAATGCGCCGGTGCGGCTACCCCTAAACGCCTATCGTCAAAAAATGAGATTGCTGCGCCAGCAGCTGCAGGTTGATCTCCTGCCAGGTTTGACCCGTCGAATCAATGTACTGGTTGCCAAAAAAGGGGGGCGCGTCGCTTGATTTTTCTGCAAAATCACTGAAGGCATCCTGGTTGCGCAAGCCGGACAAGCGGTCGATCAGCAAAGCGCAATTGACATCCATCACGCTGTTCAGGGCAATCAGCCGTGACTCTTTACGCGCAAATTCTGACTTGGGTGCGGTCGTTTGTCCGGTCACAAAACTGGCCAGGTCAACCACACCAAACAATCCACCGCGCAGATTGGCCACACCCAAAAACCAACCCTGCGTATAAGGAACGGACTGTATGGCCACCCAAGGAAAAATCTCGCCGGCCTGAGTCATGGGAAACAGGTATTTTTGACCGCCGGCTTCGACTGCCAGCCATGAAGGAGCCACCCCTTGAATTCGCGCGATTTGCAGCCTGTCTGCCAGGCGGGTTTGGAGTTCTCGAATAGCTTGTCTGTTTGCCATGGGTGGGGGGTCAGCGAAAACGCTGCGGGTTCAGTGGCGGTTAGCCCAGCGCGTTGATTTTGCCCATCAACTCTTCGGCCTTGACCGGCTTGGTAATGTAGTCACGCGCCCCCTGACGCATGCCCCAGACGCGGTCGGTCTCCTGATTTTTGCTGGTGCACATGATGATGGGAATGTCTGAATAAAGCGGGTCGCGTGTGATGGCTCGTGTCAACTGAAAGCCATTTTGACCGGGCATCACCACGTCCATCAAGATCAGGTCGGGCTTTTCTTCAGCCAAACGACGAAAGGCATCTTCCGCGTTCTCTGCGGTCTTCACGGAAAACCCGTTTTTACCCAACAGGTCGGTCAGGTACATCAATTCAGTCTTTGAATCGTCCACCACCAGAATTTTTTTGATTGTCATTGCACGGCTCCTTGTTTGGTGCCACCCAGCAGCGTCACGGTTTGCAGCAGCTGGTCTTTGGTAAATGGTTTGGTCAGGTAATCCTGAGAGCCCACCATGCGGCCCCGCGCCTTGTCAAACACCCCATCCTTGGAAGACAGCATGACGATCGGGACATCTGAAAACCGGGCATTGCGCTTGATGATGGCACAGGTCTGGTAACCATCTAGACGAGGCATCAAAATATCGCAAAAAATCAGATCGGGCTGGTAATCGTTGACTTTGGCCAATGCATCAAAACCATCTTCGGCCAGCAAGACCTCATGGCCGCCCTGCTTGAGAAAAATCTCGGCGCTGCGCCGAATGGTGTTGCTGTCATCAATGACCAAAACCTTGAGTCCGGAACTGTTGGTGCTCATTGCGATAGCTCCTGTTAATCATTGATCCATATCGGTGGACAAACCAGGCCTTGCATGGGCGATGCCAGACCACGCAACAAGCCCCGTGTCCCGTGGTTTAAATTTCCACCATTTCAAAGTCTTCTTTGCGCGCACCACATTCGGGGCAGGTCCAGTTCATAGGGACTTGGGCCCATGGCGTGCCTGCGGCAATACCATCATCAGGCACACCCGACGCCTCGTCGTAAATCCAGCCGCAAATTAAACACATCCAAGTCATTGATATCGCCTTAGCATAAATAGCCTTCACATAGAATGCAAGAATTCTACTAGGCAGCATTGCGAATACGCGTCACCAGCAAAATCAGTGCTTATGGCAAACCCCACCTCACCTCCCAGCAACACAGGAAACACCCCGGCAGATGCCAGCGACACGCTGTCGGTTGAGGCCGAAGAAGCGCCGACCTGCGTCATGACCTTCAACGCCAGTGACCCCAGTGGCGCCGGCGGCCTGACAGCCGACATCATGGCGATTGCTTCGGCGGGTGGTCATGCGCTGGCTGTTGTCACGGGCGCCTATGTGCGCGACACAGCCGAGATTTTTGACCACATCAGCTTTGACGAAGAAGCCGTCAGCGAGCAGGCCCGTACCGCCCTGGAAGACATGTCCGTCAGCGCCATCAAGGTCGGCTTTGTCGGCAATCCGGAGAACATCAGCGCCGTGGCCGAGATTGCCGCCGACTATGCCGACGTGCCCTTGATTGCCTATATGCCCAGCCTGGCCTGGTGGGACGAAGACAAAATTGACGACTATCTGGATGCGTTTCGGGAGCTGCTGTTGCCGCAAACCACCATTTTGGTCGGCAACCACAGCACGCTGTGGCGCTGGTTGCTGCCCGACTGGCCGGGCGATCGCAACCCATCCGCCAAAGACATTGCCAAAGCGGCAGCGCAACTGGGTGTGCCGTACACCCTGGTCACCGGCATACCCTTGCCTGAGCAATTCATTGACAATGCGCTGGCCACGCCGCAAGCCGTGCTGTACAGCGAAAAGTTTGAACGCTTTGAGGCTGTTTTTACGGGTGCAGGCGACACCCTGTCTGCTGCACTGACAGCCCTGCTGGCCAATGGCCATGACCTGACGGCTGCCACCGCTGAAGCACTGACCTATCTGGACCAGAGCCTGGGAGCAGGTTTTCACCCCGGTATGGGCCAGACTGTGCCAGACCGCATGTTTTGGGCTCAGGCGGATGACAGCGCAGACGAAGCTGACCCCGAAGCTGGCGAGGCAACGGACGCCAGCGAACTGACACTGACTTTGCCCAAACCTTTTTTTGACATGCCTCCCCACGGCACCACCAAGCATTAATCCAACATCAACCAGGTACCCACCCAGCACTATGCCGACCATGACCCGCTCCCGCAATGATGTTCTGTTTGACCGCGCCAAAAAACTGATCCCGGGCGGCGTCAATTCACCCGTTCGAGCCTTCAAGGCAGTGGGCGGTACGCCGCGTTTTGTGCAGCGTGCGCAAGGCGCGTATTTCTGGGACGCTGACGGCAAGTGCTATATCGACTACATCGGCTCCTGGGGACCGATGATTCTGGGCCATGGCCATCCAGCGGTGATTGAGTCTGTACAAAAAGCCATGATGGACGGCTTTTCATTTGGCGCGCCGACCGAGCGCGAGGTCGAACTGGCCGAAGAAATTGTCAAACTCGTGCCCTCCATCGAAATGGTGCGTCTGGTCAGCTCGGGCACCGAAGCCGCCATGAGCGCCCTTCGCCTGGCGCGCGGCGCCACCGGCCGCAGCAAGATCATCAAGTTTGAAGGCTGCTACCACGGCCACACCGACGCGCTGCTGGTCAAGGCAGGCTCGGGTTTGGCCACCTTTGGCAACCCGACGAGCGCGGGCGTTCCACCCGAGGCCGTTCAGCACACCCTGGTGCTTGAATACAACAACCTGCCCCAACTGGAAGAATGCTTTGCCCTGCACGGCAAGGAACTCGCCTGCCTGATGATGGAGCCGATTTGCGGCAACATGAACTTTGTACGCGCGACTGTGCCTTTCATGACGCGGTGCCGCGAACTGTGTACCCAATACGGGGCACTGCTGATTTTTGACGAAGTCATGACCGGTTTCAGAGTCGCCCTGGGCGGCGCACAAAGCCTGTACGCCGAGCTGATCCCTGGCTTCAAGCCAGACATGACCGCTTTGGGCAAGGTCATTGGCGGCGGCATGCCGCTGGCAGCCTTTGGCGGCAGCAAGGCCGTGATGGAAATGCTGGCCCCTTTGGGCGCTGTGTACCAGGCCGGAACCCTGTCAGGCAACCCGGTGGCCACCGCCTGCGGACTGGCCACCCTGCGCGAGGTACAAAAACCCGGCTTTTACGAGGCTTTGGGCGAGCGCACCCGCAGCCTGGTCAGCGGCCTGGTAGCAGCGGCCAGCCAAGCGGGCGTTCCCTTCTGCGGCGACAGCCAGGGCGGTATGTTCGGTTTTTTCCTGATCGGTCAATTACCGCAAAACTACGCCACCGTCATGACCACAGACAGCCCGGCGTTCAACCGCTTCTTTCACGCCATGCTCGACAAAGGCGTGTACTACGCCCCAGCGCTGTACGAGGCCGGGTTTGTCAGCGCAGCGCACACGGGGGCGGACATTGACGCCACAGTGGCAGCTGCAGCGGCGTTTTTTGCCGGTCGTTGAATGTCAAGCGCTACTGATTGAGTAGCTGCCCGCACATATATCCATTGGCCTGGGGGCCGATTTGATACCCTGAAAAGCCTCAAAAAAAGGCTTTTTCAGATTCTCAGTGCCTGAAGTGCCGCACGCCTGACAACACCATCACCACACCGCGCTCATCGGCGGCGTCGATCACTTCCTGGTCGCGCATCGAGCCGCCGGGCTGGATCACGCTGGTGGCGCCAGCGTCCACCACCACGTCCAGGCCGTCACGGAACGGGAAGAACGCATCACTGGCCACCGCAGTACCCGCCAGCGACAGGTTGGCGTGCCCGGCCTTGATGCTGGCAATGCGGGCCGAGTCCAGGCGGCTCATCTGGCCAGCGCCTACGCCCATGGTCATGCCGTCCTTGCAAAACACAATGGCGTTGGACTTGACGTATTTGGCCACCTTCCAGGCAAACAGCAGGTCTTGCAACTGGGCCGGGGTGGGCTGCAGTTTGCTGACGACTTTCAAATCGCTCAAGCCCAGCTCATGGTTGTCAGCGGTTTGCATCAGCAGGCCCGAGCCGACGCGCTTGATGTCCATGGCATTGCGGCCAGCGCCTTGGGCGGGCAAGTCAATCTGCAACATCCGCACATTGACCTTGGTCTTGAACACCTCCAGCGCCTCAGGCGTGAAACTGGGCGCCATCAGCACTTCGACAAACTGTTTGGAGATTTCCCGTGCCGCGCGCTCGTCCAGTGGGCAGTTCAGGGCAATGATGCCGCCAAAGGCGGAAGTCGGGTCGGTCTTGAAGGCTTTGCTGTAGGCGTCAAGTGCGTCAGCGCCGACGGCCACACCGCAGGGGTTGGCATGCTTGACGATGACGCAAGCCGGCTCGTGAAAGCTCTTGACGCATTCCCACGCCGCATCGGCATCGGCAATGTTGTTGTAGCTCATCTCTTTGCCCTGCAACTGCCTGGACATGACGAGCGAGCCGGGCGCAGGGTACAGGTCGCGGTACAGCGCAGCCTGCTGATGTGAATTTTCACCATAGCGCAGGTCTTGCAGCTTGATGAAGCGCCCGTTGGTTTGTGCGGGGAACTGCGAGTGGCTGCCGTCCGGCTGGATGCTTGACAGATAGTCGCTGATGGCACCGTCGTACTGGCTGATGCGGTTGAACGCAGCGACTGACAGGGCAAATTTGGTTTTATCCGTCAGCTTGCCATCGGCCTTGAGCTCTTCAAGCACGCCCGCGTATTGCGACGCATCGGTCAGCACACCCACGTCTTTCCAGTTTTTGGCGGCGCTGCGCACCATGGCCGGGCCACCGATGTCGATGTTTTCAATCGCGTCTTCCAGCGTGCAACCGGGCTTGGCCACGGTGGCTTCAAACGGGTACAGATTCACGACCAGAAGATCAATCGTAGCGATGTTGTGCGCCTGCAAAGCCGCCATGTGCTCGGGCACGTCGCGCCGCGCCAGCAGGCCGCCATGCACGGTGGGGTGCAGGGTTTTGACCCGGCCGTCAAGCATTTCAGGAAAGCCGGTGTGGTCGGCCACTTCCGTGACGGGAAGGCCCGCGTCGGCCAGCAGTTTGGCGGTGCCGCCGGTGGACAGCAGCTTGATGCCAAGCGCATGCAGTGCCTGCGCGAATTCGAGGATGCCGGTTTTGTCAGAGACGGAAATCAGTGCGTTCATTACTTGTCTTTTTTAAATTTATTTGATGAGTTTGTGCTCAACCAGCTTTTTGCGCAGGGTGTTGCGGTTCAAACCCAGCCACTCGGCAGCGCGCGACTGGTTTTGCGCGGCTTGCTGCATCACCACTTCGAGCAGCGGCTTTTCAACCACCCGCACCATCATGTCGTACATGCGGTCCGGTTCAGTGCCGCGCAGGTCCTTGAAGTAGCCGTCCAGGCTGGTGCGTATGCACTCTTCGATCTGTTTTTTGCTCATACGCAAACTTCCTCTTCGTTTTTATGGTCAACCGCATCCACAGCAGGCATCCGGTCTGTGACGCTACTCAAATCGTTAAAAAAATCATCCACAGCTTGCAATTGCGCCTCGGCATCCGTCAGCGCATTCATGGTCGCCCTGAACGTTTCGCCGCCAGGCAGCGACTTGACGTACCAGCCAATGTGCTTGCGCGCACTGCGAACGCCCGTGAACTCGCCATACA